>JAEEGG010007353.1_pt1 | contig 25433 bp, 16 predicted proteins | sample 9134161 | NCBI WGS metagenome assembly JAEEGG01 (sample SAMN16246543, study PRJNA631951) | gut metagenome | biome: gut microbiome; feature: rumen; material: CR-attached | host: Bos | place: Iran: Karaj | collected 2018-10 | reverse complement strand
CCACACCTCAAATTCGCTGAAGGAGCCGATGATACCGGCGTCATCATATCGTGGAATACCGAGTCTTCAGCCAACGAGGGTCAGAATAACTTAGTTGTTCTGCCAGGTGCCATCGCCATCAATCCCATCAACTGGAAGCGGGAGGCAACCTATGCGTCGGCAGAGGAACACCTGGGAAGCTATCTCTTTAACTATGAAAAAGGACAGCTTGAGATTGTTCCTCACGCAGCAGACGCACAGGTCAATCTGAAGAGAGGTGTTGTTATTACAACAACCAAGGTTGTAGCCCCTGTATCTGGCACTACCGCTTTCGGACCTGGTAGCTTCCATGAAAATGACTATGATCTTTATTACAACAATATCAAGGCCAATGTAGCCACAAGAGTTGCAGCATACAAAAAAAGTGCGAAATAATGATGAAAAAAAACTATTGTGCATAGCTGCTGTAAGCATACTCATCGGAATGGGTATGCTTGCCAGCTGCTCTGTGAACGACAACCCAAGTAAGGAAGATGCTTCCCAAAAGGCCGACCTCGTAGTCTATGGCAAGATTTTTACTGCTGAGGGCAATCAGATGGTAGAAGCCTTTGCTGTGAAGGACGGCAAGTACGTTTATGTAGGTGACAAGGCGGGAGCTGAAGCCTACGTTGAAGATGGAAAGACCGAGGTGGTGGACTACACCGGCAAGGGACTTGTGATGCCCGGCTGCGGCAACGGCCACGCACATTATTCGATGGGTTATGCCATCAAGTCGGTCGGTACAACGTTTGGAATGGATGTTACCGTAGATGCGCAATACGCTGATACACGTTTACTATGTCAATGAACCGGATTATAAGCGCATAGCCGATTACAACATCTATGTCAGCGAAGGATTTCTGTGGCACCATGCCTCGAATGAGGAGCTGGAAGCTGCGCCGGGGGTTCTGCCAGCAAACCTCGCCGGCAGGTGCTATCCGATGAAGTCATTCTTCGACTACGGCATCAACATCTCTTCACACTCGGACTACCCCGCATTGGCCGGTGCTCCTGACGACCCGTTCGGCATTATGGAAATAGCCGTCACGGGTGTAATGGCTGGAGAGAATGGTACGCCCTGGTGGCCGGAAGAGCTCCTCACCCGTGAACAGGCCCTCTTGTCCCTGACCATCAATGTCGCCAGACAGATGCTCATCGAGAAAGAAAGAGGCAGCATCAAAGAAGGCAAGTATGCCGACTTCCTGCTGGTCAACAAGGATGTGCTGGCTTGCCCCGTGACAGAGATTCACGAAGCCAAGCCCGCAGCCACCTACTTCGAGGGAAAGAAGGTATTCTCCTTGTGAGGCAGAACCCTCCTTACACCACCTGAGAATGTACTGACCACAGGCAGTCTCAAGATTTAGTTTATTTCATCATGCAATCTAGCCTAAATCACGAAACGATTTAGGCTAGATCGTTTTATGATTTAGGCTATATCATCACGTGATTTAGGCTAAATTGCATCATGATTTAGGCTAAATGAAGTTGTGAGTTTGCAAAGATGTCAATCTACATTTTTAGCAGACAAAATGCTTTTTCCCTCTTTTTTCTGCATCTTTTTAAAAAATTGTGTATATAGGCAAAGCTGATGCAAGCATCGCTTTGCGCTTGCTTCGTTGACTTTCCCTTCGGCCGTCGAGCTAAACCTTCGTCGTTTTTCTTAATATATATCAAAAAGGAGGGGGCAATCACGCTTTATATGAAAATAAATTCGTAGCTTTGTAGCCGTAATAACGAACAAAACGACAGCGACATGGGCAAACTGATTCGTCCCGGTCTCTATGTTCCCCGACATCAAGCACCTCAGCCGCAAGCAGCGTGAGGACTGGATGATCATGGACGACCAGTACTTCTCGTTCGAGGCTCTCAGTCGCATCTATTCCGTCAAGGACCTCTTGAAAATCTAATCACCCAATTCCCCCCCCATGCCTCCTCTCACCTACATACACACTTCTGAGGCTGCCCGCTCGACGGCGCGTGGCAGGGTTGTAGGCGGTAGGCGAAATCATTCAATCATTCTCACGCTCCTGTCCTTTCTGTTTGCAACACTTCCGAATGTTGCCCAAAGGATAGACGCGTCAGCGGGAATGCGACCATGCCCAATGGTCAAGATGCAGGTGGAACGGCTGCCCGACCTGAACATCCCTCGCCTCGGCCACACGGTATTCTGCATAGGTGGCGAGGTGGTGGCGGCTGGCGGACACACCACGAACTTCGTGCCTACACAGACGGCAGAATACTACCGCAACGGCAAATGGCATCTCATGCAGATGGCCTATCCCCACGACCAGGGCTTGGCGGCTTTTACTGGCCAAGGGAAGGTGTTGCTTGCTGGTGGACACGAGAAAGAGTTGGGCATCGGACAGACCTTTACCATTGAGCTTTACGACCCCGCCACACACAGTTTCAAAGGCTACGGATGCCTGGACAAGAAGCGGTGTTTCGCGGGTGCGCTGCCCTTGGACAGCGGGCGTATCGTCATCAGCGGCAACTGGTATCATGACGATTGTATCGAACTGTATGACGGCAGCCGCCAGTGCAAATTCGTGAAGCCCGTGGCGCAGCACCGTTCATATCCATACATCATCCGCACGGCAAAGGACAATGCCATCATATTCGGTGCCCGCGACATTCATGCCGAAGACTTCGATACCATCGTCATCGACCGTTTGAAGGGCGAGCCTTTCACCATTTCCCTGTTTGAGACATGGCGACCTGTATGCCCACTTTCGAGTTTTCACAGTGCATGCTTCATCGGCAATGAGGCAAAAGGCGACTACACCAGCCTGATACCAGTAACTCAAGACGATAGCCTCATAGCCATAGCACAGGTGCAGGGCGAAGACTTCTCGCTACTGCCTACCACCTGTCCCATCCCCATGAGCAGCCAGTGGGGACGTATCTGTTGGTATGCACCCATCCTTGCCGACAGGAACCTGGGCAGAGCATACATCATGGGCTATGGCGAGAACTATCCCGAAGACACGGGCGACCACCGCTTCTACGTTGCCGCCATCGACTATCTCTCAACTCCCTCTCCCGTCACCTTATATTATAGCGAACCCGTGGACAGCGCGGGGCGCTACCAACCCGTGCTGACCGACAGCGGTGACCTGATGGTGGTAGGTGGCATCCTTCAACAAAACAACAATTACGATGCTGCGTCCACCGTGTTTCTGCTCCACGTCGGTACGGAGTTATCGGCTCCTGCTCAGAGCCGACAGTCGCTGTCGTGGCTGTGGCTTGTCCTCGCATCGCTGCTACTTGTCGCCATCACCGTCACAACCATTCTACTACTACGACGCCAGAAGTCCGCACCTGCGAATGATACAGCACAACCAGAAGACAGCGATGCCACTGCTGCTGATGCAGCTCTCATAGAGCGCATCTGCCGCTACATGGAAGAGCAGCAGCCCTACCTCAGTAGCGAGCTGAAGGTGCAGGACGTGGCCGACGCACTGGGCACCAACCGCACCTACGTCTCCAACTGCATCCGCAGCCAGCGCGGCTGTTCGTTCTCGCAGTTTGTCAACACCTACCGCATCAAGTACGCCCAGCAACTGCTGCGCCAGCATCCCGACAAGAAAATCACAGAGGTGAGCACCGCTTCAGGGTTCTCCACTGAAATGTCGTTCTTCCGAACCTTCAAGGCCGTCACGGGTCTGCCCCCCTCGGAATGGAAGGAAAAGCAGCAATAAAACACAAAATCGACTAACATATTCACAATTGTTAGTCGATTTTGTAAATACGTTAGCCCATTCTCTTCTTTCTTTTCTATTTTTGTGCCAAACACTTATTCATCCACGAATAAATTATAGCGCAATGAAAGATTTGATTAAGAAAGCGCAGAACGAGTTTGCTCGTACTGTCGAACGTGAAAATCTTCGCTCGAAGAGCATGGTTTTGAGTGTCTACTTTTTAATTATACCATAATAAAATTACTTTAGTTATGCAGAAGAAAATATTAGTACTATTCTTTGCTGTCTTGTCTGCTGCATCCGCGGCGGCACAGGTCGTGAGCGAAGAGACTGCGCGACAGATAGCAGCGCGCTTCGTTTCTTCTCCCTTGCCCGATGGTATGCGGCGCATGCCACAAGCCAAGACAAGCGACGTCAGTCTGGCGTGGAAATCGTTACTGAAAGGCGACGCGCCGGAAGTCTATGCATTCAACGTCACGGGTGGTGGCTTCGTCATCGTTTCGGGTGACGAAGGTACTCAGCAGGAAGTGCTCGGATGGTCCGACACGGGCGCATACGACGACAACGTGATGCCCGACGGGCTCCAGTGGCTCGTTGGCGAGTATGCTCGCGCGATTGCGGCTTATCGCGATAGCGAAGAGTATGGAAAGAACATGAGCCGCGTTTCACGAAAAGCTCCCGTCTCCGGCTACGGAAAGGTGGGACCGCTACTGCGGACTACCTGGGGACAGGATATCGACCTTTACGGGTACCAGTATGCTGGCTGCGTGGCTACGGCGGTAGCGGCGATACTGAACTACCACCGCTGGCCGAAAACGGGCTACGGCAGCCATACAAACATCTGGGAGGGGAACCAGAGCGTCGACTTCACGCAGTCGACCTATGCTTGGGGCAATATGGAGTCTGACGACTACAACAAACAAAACGCAGCCCGCCAGAAACTGCTCTATGACGTTGGTTGTGCCGTCAACATGCACTACGACCAGGCAAACGGCAGCGAGGCTTATAGCGATAATGCCTACAAGGCGCTTGTCACGAATTTCGGCTACGACGAGGGCCGTGTGAAACACGTGGGTGTTTTGCCGGATGCTACATTGCGCGAAGAGCTGCGCGCCGGCCGCCCGGTTTATTATGCAGGCCACGACACGATATATACCGATATATGGGCGTACGACCACTACATACGTGTTCCGCAACAGACAATTGGTCATGCTATGGTCATCGACGGCTACAATGACGAAGGTCTCTTCCACATCGATTTCGGTTGGGACGGCTTATGCAACGGATATTTTTCTACGCGAGTAATCCGTCCCTATGGTGATGAGTACGACAAGCGTCACTCTTACGCTCCTTTCGGCGAGATGATATATGATATCGTTCGTCAGACGCGCGAGAAAGTTCAGGTTGACGGCGTATGGTACGACCTCGACGACGAGACCTCGAGCGCCACGGTGGCGAGCAGCCTTACAGAGAGCTATTCCGGCGATGTGACCATTCCCCCGACTATTGACTATGACGGGAAGACCTACGCTGTCAATGGCCTGCGCCCCAAAGCATTCAAGGGCTACATTGAGGACACCGTTGCCATCAGGTATCTCGACTTCAACGCACAGATTGAGGAACTGCCGCTTAACATCTTCGGCAAGAGCCTTGAGGGTATCGCCCTTCGCGGCGGCATTACGAACATCCCTCAATCAGCCTTTTTCGATTGCGACAGCCTTCACACCATCATCCTCGGCGACAACGTGAAGAGCGTCGGGAACAGAGCGTTCAGCAACTGCGACATCCGCGAGCTCACGCTGGGCAACAGTCTTGAGACCATAGGCGAGCACGCCTTCAGTAATGGTCCCATTTACGGGCACACACCCGTAAACCTCACAGCCCTTGAACTGCCTGCCAGCCTTAGGGAGATTGGCGAGGAAGCTTTCTGGGGCAACGGCATCAAGAAGCTCACGCTGCCCGCTGGCGTGAAGTGCGGTCGTGGCGCCTTCGGGTCTTGCAGCAACCTGACCTCGCTGATCATCAGCGACGGCGTCACCGAGATTGCCGACAGCTGCTTCCTCTACAGCAAACTCACTTCGCTCGAAGTACCCGCCTCTGTGACGCGCATCGGACGTTGGGCTCTTAGCAGCGGTCAGTGGCGGCTTAGCGTTAAGTTCAACTCGCCCTCGTTCGTCATCGACGAGCATGCCATCTCGAACGGCAACCTTGTCGTGGAAGGTCTGGAAGGCTGCACCAGCATCGCCGAACAGGGCCTTCGCGGACTCACGGGTACGTTCACTGTATGTCCCACGACCAAATACGCCGAGAAAGCCGTCGTGGGTGAATTCGACAAGATTATCATTCCCGCTGCTGCTGCCGATTACAATCCGCTGGCTGTGGGCATGGCGAAATACTACGAGGTGGAGAAGGGGCATCCCACGCTTGCCAGTGGAGGCGGATTCCTCTATGACAATACGTGCACACACCTCTACTATGTACCAATCTTTGACGAATATAAACAGGACCTCTACCTCCCGCGCAACGTGAAGACCACCTCAGGGCAGCCCTTTGAGACGAAATGGCTACGCGTATGGCTTCCTGAAAGTCTGGAAACCATCGATGCCCGCTGGATTGACGGTAACGATCTGCGCGATGTGTATTGTCCCGCTGCAACTCCTCCCGTGTTCTTACAGCAGAACGCGGAATCGCCTCTTCATTCTAATAACGTGAACTACCATGCCAGGCTGCACGTGCTTCCCGGCTGCGCTGAGGCCTACAAAGCCGCTCCCGGCTGGTGCGATATACGCACCGTGCTCGAGGATCTCGTGCTTGACGACGGCTTCATCTACACAAGGAATGAGCGCTACGAGCAGTGGGAGAAGAAAACCTATTACTGGGCAGAAGCCATAGCCCACCGTCCCGAGGCACACAAGAGTGGCATCGTCGTTGTGCCCGCTGCCGTGAGGGTAGGCGATGAACTGTTGAAGGTGAGCAGTGTGGCTCCTTCCGTGTTCCAAGCTGACCTCTCGTTGAAGGATGTCACGCTGGGTAGCTTCATCAGCAGCCTTTACAACAGCACCTTCCGTGGCTGTGAAAACTTGCAGCGCGTTTCGCTCAGTGAGGAAATAAACTACATCCCGAACAGCACCTTCGAAGGCTGCACTTCACTGGAGGAAGTAGAATTCAGGTCGCCTACGATGTCGGAAGTCGCTGCCCGCGCCTTTGCTGGCTGCACCTCGCTGCGCGAACTGAACCTGAAGACCGGTGTTGACAATTTAGGTGTATCGGCCTTCGAGGGCTGCACGTCGCTCAAGTCCGTGCGTGGAATAGGGGACGTGCGCCAGCTGTCAAGCCGCCTCTTTGCGAACAGCGGTATTGAGAGCTTCACGATCGGCAAGAACACGTATGTGGATATCTATGGTAACAATGACGTGTTCGCTGACTGCCCCAATCTCCACACCCTCGCTGTTCATCCCGAGAATACACAGCTTACGAGCCTCGACGGCATACTCTACGTGATATACTACGATGGCAATTACAGGCTGTACCAGTGCCCGCCGCGCGTGAAGCTGGCCGACGGCACAATAGCCGACCGTGAGGTTGTGAACTTCTCCGAGAAGCTCTACGAGCTGAAACAGAATCAGCTGCCCGCTTCGACGCGTGAGGTCATCCTGCCCGCGTCGCTCAAGGGCTTGTATTGGCAGGCCTGTGCCCTGGCCGACAAGCTCGAGAAAGTGACGTGCCTCTTCACAGACCCCTCAGCGGGTACCTACTCCGGCGAGGCCTTCAACGCCGCCATCTACGACACCGCCATATTGCAAGTACCCAAGGGCTCGAAAGAGAACTTCCAGAATCATTACGAGTTCAAGAATTTCAAGCACATCGTGGAGATCAATCCCGACGACTACCCCTCGCCCGAGCAGTTGCAGCGCGATGCTGAGGTCGTTCCGCCGCAGGACGACCCTACTGTGGGCACGGCCATGACCATCCTCATGAAGGACGGCACGATGCAGACCATTCGTCTGGCCTGGCAGCCTGTCATCAGTTTCGCAGGCACCGATCTCAACATCACAGGGCATGAGCTCAACCTCTCGCTGCCACTTGCCGACGTCGTCCGCTACACCTTCGAGACCTACGACGCAACGGGCATCGACGACGTGAAGAATAACAAACACGTACACATCGACTTCGAGGGTGAAGTTCTCATCGTCAGTGGTCTGTCCGAGGCCGAGACCATAGCGGTCTATGACCTGCAGGGCAAACTCCTCAGTCGTGCAACCGTCGGCAACGACGGACGTCTCAAGCTCTCGCTTCACAGCCTGCCCACGGGCGTTTATGTGATGAAAGTAGGACAAACGAGTTATAAAATAAAGAAATAAAGGAAAGCCATGACACATCTATATTATTATATACAGAAAGCCATGAGCGTCAGCAACAGTCTAGGCCGCCAGCGCAGCTTGACACTCGCCATACTGCTCGTCAGCGCGATGCTCCCTGCCACTGCACAGTCGCAGGATGCCGACGACCCCGTACAAGACGCCATCTATGTCTATCGCAACGACGGTAAGTTCCACGGTTTCTTCAAATCCGAAATCGTACGCATGGAATTCAGCAAGGTCGACACGCTCGGACAACAGCATTTGGACTATGTGGTGCAGGAGATAGAGACGTTCGACTCCCTCTACCGCATCCCTGTGTCGGCCATCGACAGCGTGTCGTTCATCACGCCGCGCACCGAATATGCCGATGGCATGAAGGCCACTACCACGAGCGAGCTCTGGGACTATGTCGTGGCCAGCGACAGCATGACCTGCATCACGCTCTCATCTTCAACGCCTGCAAGCCTCGTACCCGTTGTAGGCGACAAGCTCTGTACGACAAAGAGCCGCCCATTCCTGCCTGGCGGCTTCTACGGCACGGTGCAGAAGGTGACCACTACATCTGCGGGCACGCGTGTGGAGTGCAAGAACGAGGGCTTCGCACACTACCTGAAGCGCCACATCTTCAAGGGCGGTGCTCGCGTCAACGAAAACGAAGCATCTACCGCACGCCGACGTGCTATGGCGCGTCGCATAGGCCATGACAGCGAGTCGGCATACCTCAACGTGCAGCTCGACACCCTCAAGAAGGAGTGGGACTGGAGCGGTGAACATGAAATCAACGACAACTGGAAGGTCAGCGGCGAAGCCAAGGCAAGCATTGCCGTCGCCCCGGAGATTTTCGTTTCGGCCTTCGGACACTTCGATCTCGAGACGGGACTCAACATGGACTGTGCCTTGCGCGTGAAAGGCAACCTGCAGTTCGACATTAACGCCAAGGCAACCATCGAGGGCACGTTCGAGGACAGCTTCAAGGGAACCATCATCTGGATACCTGAAACGCCCTTCTTCATCACCACGGGGCCGGGCTTCCTGACCACATTCACCGGTGAGCTGGAAATGAACTACCACTATGAGCACGACATCGCGGTTGAGATGCAGGCGCAAGTCAACCAGAGTGCCTACACGGACAACATCATGATGAACGCCAATACCCGCGATCTGGGCCATAAGGAGAAACTCGAAGTGACGGGTACGGCCACCATCACCGCAGGTCCGTTCTACAAGGTGTCGTTCATCCTCGGCACGGAGGACATCGGCAAGATTGAGGCTCGCATCGATGCCGGTGGCAAGACGAGCATGCAGATTACCGTCAGCAGTGACAATTTCTATGAGCATACCGACTCCATCGACACTTCATTCTACGACGCCCTGAACCAGGATGGCTCACTCAAAATCGGCGCGTATGCCAAGGCGAAGATTTCCGCAAAGCTCCTCAAGTGGGAGAAGGAGTGGCCCGCATGGGAATATGAACCAGGATGGACGATGGACGGTGGCGTGGTGCCTAAGTTCGTCGCCCCAGCCATCAGAAGCTACAATGCCGACCAGCGCACCCTCTCCGTTGGTACGAGTCTGAGCCGCAGCGTGCTCATCTTCACGGCAGGTCCGGTGGGCTTCGAACTGTTCGACGACGACGGCAAACCTCTGGGCAAGCGCGTGTGGACAGAGAAGGAATACATTGCTACCGACTGGTTCGGCGACAGCTACAATCTCACCTTCGACGACGTGGAGCCCGACAAGTGGTACATTGTTCATCCAACCTGCCACTTCGGTAAGCGCGAACTCGTGGCTGGTCCCGGTAAACGCTTCTTTGCCGGCTTGCAGGACCTTACCGTCGATAAGGACTCCCTGAACTTCGACTACGTTGGCGGTGCCGCTTTCGTTGGTGTGCGCAACACGTTCTCGAAGGAAACGGGTGTTAGCGTTCAGTACGACGACTATATGGTTACCAACTGGCTCACCGTGGAGGCCACCAAGGACGGCTACAACGTCACCTGCCAGCCCAACACAAGTACGAAGCGACGCTCTGCATACATCGAGTTCACGGCACGCGACCCGAACGACACCTTCGGCTTTAACTCGCGACGCCATAAGGTCTATATCAAGCAGGAGGTCGACCCCGCCTACCTCGGACTGTTGTTACAGCAGATAGGAAACGCCAACACGTATTCTCCCTACTGCAGTGATGAATCTATTGACGTGAACGGTGACCCTGCTCCCGAAGCTGAAGACTTTACCAACCTCTTCGGTCGTCAGCTAATCATCGGCACGGACGACATCACCGAAGCCTTCAACAGCAACCCCGTCATCAAGAAGAACGACGACGGCACATTCACGTTGCAGGGCGACGGGCTGACCATTACGGGTAAGTTCGACCCCGTGGAACCTGGACAGCCCTTCCGTAGCGGCGCGGGAACGTTCAAGTTGAACACCGACATGGACCATCACCGCAAGACTGCTGCCGAGGTGGAAGCCGTCTTCCGTTACAATGGTTTGCCGAGCTCGGCATTCGGCCAGACCAGGCCGGGATTAATCCTCGATGAGCTCGCCAACTTGGCCCTCGACGAGCACTATACTCGCGTCATTGAGGGCGACGTCACCGTGACGTGGAACGAGAACAAAAAGATGTACCAGTTCCAGTTCGTGGGAGTCGGCACGCTCACGTATGGCGCTACGTGTTACACCCATGTGAGCGGCATACCTGCCGGCAACGGCTTCGACTTCTACAAGTCCTATCCTAATGCTACCATCACGCAGACACAGTATTACTCCTACTCTGCCGATAGCGACATGGACTTCACGGTATATTACCAACTCAACGAATAAGAGGCCAGCTTTCACCTGATTATTAACTGAGACTGTATGCCAAGATTCGCATGCAGTCTCATTTTCTATTTATCGCCCCTGCACGTTTGTCGCCAACTTGATACCAGAAACTTGTAACTGAAGATGGCGACCAAGGCACGACATATAATCAAGTCTTGTTCAATCCGGGCATTATCAATCCATAGAGCATGTTTGCTCCATTGTTGTATGGCGGCTCTGTTAAACTTTTTGTTGTAAAGGTATAAAAAAATTGTTATTTGAGACGTATTTAGTGATTTTTTGTGCCGTTCTTTACTTTTTTTATATTGCTGTCCGCTAAATAGCTTCAGTTTAGCATACCTTTTATATATAAGAACATCTAAAAAGATGTCTATCTAATTAAATAAAAAGTAGATATTTATTTCTGTTTTTAAACTATAATTCATATCTTTGCAACCAGAAAACCATTAGAATCATGTACGAGGAAATCCGACAAGACACGATCTTTATCATGCTTTACGGAGTAGTGATAGCTATGGCTGCAATAGCCTGCTGCTATCTGCTGTTTCGGGATGGCAATGCTTTTGACCGTGAAGTCACGCCGCCAGTGCGCTTGCGCCGCTGGACTGCAGTGCTCTTTGCATCCATCGCCATGAATCACCTGTGGTATCTGCCCATCTTTTTTCTCACCTCAAACGAAGATGTCATCACGGTCGATCTCATTGGTGGGGTACTCGACACATTGACGTTTTTCCCTTTGGCAATCGTTGTTTTATTTGTGATGCTGCAAGACCGCAGACGACCGCTGTGGCCTATTGCTGCAATCATGGCTCCACTCGTTGTGGGAGGAGTGGCCTACTTTGCTATCCGTAGCCATGACATCATACTAGTAATGTATGCCTATTTCCTGCTGATGTGCATTGCACTCACCATATACATGGTACGCTCACTGAGACAGTATGGGCGATGGCTACGCGACAACTTTGCCGACCTGGAGCACAAGGAGCTATGGAAAAGCTTCGTGGTGCTGACCATCTTGATGGCGGTATTCGGCATTTATGTAGTTTCCAACATGGGACCGATCTACCATTACGCTATGCAAATCATCGCTGTGGTGCTGATCTGCCATCTTCTGTGGCGAGTGGAAACACTGAGCAGTCTCAACCCCGATAGCATCAACCTGGAAAACAACACCCTGGAAAGCGTCAACCTGGACCACGAAGAAACAGTGGTCAATGCAACCACTCCCCTCTTCAGTAGGAAAGGAGTTGGTGATGAAGCTATCAGCGCGTTGCTACAGAAGCATTGCATTGACACCCAACTCTACCTGCAACACGACCTAACCCTGCTGCAGCTTGCCAAGGCCCTTGGCACCAACCGCTTCTACCTCAGCCAGTATTTCTCTTCTCAAGGCATGACCTACAATGCCTATATCAACGAACTGCGCATCGATCACTTCATCTCGCTCTATCGCGAAGCCATCGCTGCCAGACATCCTTTCACCGCACAGCAGCTAGCCCACGATAGCGGTTACCATAGCTACAGCACTTTCAGCCACGCTTTCAAGCAGCGCATGGGGCAGACCGTGACGGCCTGGATGCGCGATGAAACCGAATAATTTGGGTGGACTGATTTGCAAAATCTGCAAAAAATGTATCAAAATATGCAAAAACCTGATTCAAATGGCTCAGGCATAACGTGTACGTTACTTTTTTTGCTATCTTTGCACGATAAATAACTATTAAAACAATATAAAAATAACAAATATTTTCAATGAAACAATCAAGACAATGGATGATTGTTGCCATCCTCACCCTCTGCAGCACCATGACAGGCCTTACAAGCTGTAAGAATGCTAACAAGCAACAAGACAACATCACACAAGAGGTAGAAAACGTTGCGCAAGACTCAGTGAGCACCCCACAGAAGGTGGAGAGTGTAGAGCTGATACGCACCAGCCAGAGCTGGGACGGCGTTGAGCTGCCCGACTATTTCCAGGGACGGCCCGAACTGGTAGCCGTGAAATATGTGTTCCCTGCCGGACAGAAACTGGGCTGGCACCACCACCCCGTCATGAACTACGGCATACTGGTGCAGGGCGAACTGACCATCATCGGACAGGACGGACAGGAAAAGGTTGTGCATGAGGGCGAACCCGTCGTTGAGATGGTGAACACCATTCACCACGGCGAGAACCGAGGCTCGAAGCCCGTCATCCTCTACATGTTCTACCTCTCACAGAAAGACTTGCCCCTGGCTGTGCAGCACCCCGAGATACCCTTGGAGTAGAACAAAACGAATGCTTGCGCTCAGCTTCCTGAACAGCAAAGGAAGTGAGCAAATGCAAAACTTGAAATTTTAACAAATAACAATCAATAAAAACAGAAACATCCTATGAAAAGAAAACTAATGTATGCCATCATGGCTTTAACTGCCATGACAGTACTGAGCAGTTGCGAGGAAGAAGACTTGAGCAAAGTCTATGACGAAAAGACCTCCCTCGACTCACCGTTCATCTTCTCTGAAGGCTATCAGGACAGCATCGCCTATCCTTACGAATTTGCCACTCCCATCTCCGACTGGCTGGGCATGGTGAAAGACGCCACCAAGGTGTGCAAGCTGAGCATACCCGGCACCCACGACACCATGACAGGCATGGGATTCTACCAGCCCGTGATGAACTATATCTTCAACATCACGGCCATCAGCCAGGTAGCCACCTTCAAGGAGCAGATGGAATGTGGCATTCGCTTCTTCGACCTGCGCCCCGTGGTGAGCATCGATACCTTGCAGAAAGACCCGAAAGAGAAGCAAATACTGCGCCTGGCTCACGGCATCAGCGAGATCAACGTGACTTTCGAAGAGGCCATCGACCAGATGCAGAGCTACCTGAATGCCCATCCCACGGAGTTCTTTATTGTCAAGTTGCAGGCCGACAACGGTATAGAGAACCAGAGCAAATGGACCGTGCTGCTCAACAAGGTGCTGAGCAAGTCGAAGTACAGCGGACTGTTCGTCAGCAACTGGACACCTGGCATCACTGTGGGTGACATGCGCGGCAAGATACTGTGGCTGAGCCACTTCGACCTGCGCCCAATGAACAGCACCCTCGGATTCTCAGCTGTTTACGGCGACTGGCCCGACGAGGACCCCGATGTCAATGAGAACGTCGACTATAATGCCCAGCGCTCTTGCGGCATCTTCAAATTGACCAACACAGACGACACTGCACCCGATGCTACACTCTACATGCAGGACTACTACAAGTCGAACAACCCGAAGCGAATGGAGAACAAGAAGAATACCGTTCTCTCCATGATGGGTGACGCACGTGTGGCTACTGCTTCTGCCAGCGACATTTGGATCATCAACCACTGTTCGGCCTATACCGAGGTGTCGCCACGCGGCTACATCACCAATGCCGGCAACCTGCACCCACTGGTCATCGAGAACCTGCTAAAAAATAAGGGTACCGTGGGCATCATGCCGATGGACATGGCGTGCCATGACTACGTACACTGCATCATCAACGGTGGCACACCTTACACCAGCGACTACCTGTACGGCTTCTATCCATTGAGCCAGTCGCTCACCAACCTGCTTATCAAATCGAACAAAGACCATTTCAAGAATTAATCATTCATCATGACAACAGATATGAAACACAATATTCACAGAATCGTCATTCTCTTCGCAATCATGTTTACGGCATCGGGCGTGATGGCCCAGAACGATGCCCAGAAGGAAGTTAAAAATGACGCCCAGAAGGAAGTCAAAAACGACAACCAGAAAGAGGATCAGCTCAAGGCTGAGAAGAAGGCACAGCGACGCGCCAAGCTCCATTCAGAGGCAGGCCTGTTCAACCACCTCTCTGTAGGTCTGAACGTAGGACTGACAGGACTCGGCATCGATGCCGCCATGCCCGTACACAAGCTGGTGACCGTGAAAGCAGGCTTTTCAATCATGCCTATCGGCGACATCAAGTTCAAAGCCATCAACACCTCAACCGACATCACTCAGACACAGATGGTGGAAGACGATGCCGTGAGACGTGCACAGCAGGTGGACAAGGTGGAACTGGCCCTCAAGCCCAACCTTTGGAACTTCTACCTCCTGGGCGAGGTACACCCCTTCAAGAACGTACCGTTCTACTTCGCAGCTGGTCTTTACATTGGCAGCAAGCACCTCATCCACTTCCGCAACACCAACGAGAATGCACTTGGATTCCTCTACGATGCCAATCAGAAGGTGGAAGACTACAACCGCCTTTTCCGTACCAACTATCCGCCCATCGGACTGAAGTTTGGTGACTACGTTTTCACAGCCGACAAGGATGGCAATATCGATGTGCGCATGAAGACCAATGTAGTAAAGCCTTACATAGGCATCGGCTTCGGACAGCAACTTGCAAAGTACCATCGTCTCAGCCTGGCTGTCGATGCAGGCCTGATGTTCTGGGGAACACCTAAGTTCGTGCTGAACAACGATGTTGAGATCAAGTCGTCGGGCAAGAACTCAGGCATCACTGGTGCACTGTCATGGCTGAAGGCATGGCCCAACCTGCAGGTACGTGTAGCCTACAAAATATTCTAGTGATATCACTTGCCTACAATGAAAGAAGATTCCGAAAAAAAAATCCAATCGCCAGAGCAATTGTCCGATCATTTGCGCGTGACTTATGTTCCCACCTATCTGTTGGCTGCAGCAGCAGTGTTGCTACTGGTTGCATTCATCGTATGGGGCGTATTAGGCAAAGTGAGCGACAAGGCCTATTATTCGGGAGTAGTCTTTCCTGTAGAGGGCACTATCGACATCACTTTGCCCAACAATGGTATCGTGCGCTCTATGCTGGTGCATAATGGCGACAGCGTGCATGAAGGGCAGACGATAGCTATGGTATCTATAGGCAACAGCCACAGCTTCCTGACGAGCACGGTCAACGGACTGGTCATCAGCACAAAATCGGACAATGAGCCCTTTGAGGCTTTCGGCCCCATTGTGAGTGTGATTGACGGAAAAGCCAAGGGCAATCAGCCACAGCGCACCCAGCTCATCGCCTATGCCGACAATGAGGCCCAGCGCGACCTGCGTGTAGGCATGGAGGCCCAGGTGTGGCCTGCCGATGAGAAACGCGACGAGATAGGTTATGTGCGCGGACGCATCACTCAGGTGGTACGCTATCCAGCCAATACCATCGACGTGCGCCAGAGACTGAAATCCGATGTCCTGGCCCAGCGACTCTTGGGCGATGGCCAGAAAGTGGTCTATGAAGTGATTATCGATCTGCAGCGCAACCCTTCAGACCCGACATCTTACGACTGGTCGTTCGGTGAACCCGACGATGTGAGCATGGACTTTGGCACCTACTGCTCTGTGCTCACCGAGACCCGCCGCTACAGCATGTTTCAATATCTGTTCGAGGCAGGCCGTACACGATTCCGTAACCTGAAGCTGAAGTTTGAATGAATACTGAGAAAACACGAGGTGGGAAGGCCAAACAGTCGATGCTTTCGACTCTGAGGTATTTCCTAAAGGGTAATATGATATTTGCCATCAACGGCATCGTGATAGCAGCCATCGACTCTGTGGCCAACATTTTCCCACCTCTGTTTCAGCAGGTTTATACCGACAATATCATTACACGTAAGAGCCCAGAATGGTTCACCCCACTGATAGCGCTCTATGTCATGATATTCTTGATAGAAATGTCAACCTGGGTGTTTTTCTCCATTGTGCGCAGAAATAGTCAGGCAAAAATCAGCATCACCTCTTCATCTAACTTTATCTGGACAGTACTGCGCCTGCCAATGACACGGCTCAGTCAGTTCACACCTGGCGAACTGGTGGCACGTTATACGACCATTCCCAGAACCATCAGGATGCTGGACTATAACCTGCCCATCATCTGCTGTCTGATACTGCCTGCCGTCTGCTGCTACATAGTGATGCTTTACAACTGGCAGCTGGGCTTGTTGGAACTCTTCTCTATCCTATTGCTCATCTACGTGATGCGCTCCACAGCCAAGATGCAGAAGAAGATATCCATGGACCTTGAAGTGACCGATGCGCGACTGCAGAACGTTACAATGACAGGCATGAGCAATCTGGAGACCATCAAGAGCCTGGGCTGCGAGTGCCACTTCTTTGCGCAGTGGGAGAAAGCATTAGCCCAGTCCATGAACGCCCGCATAAAGACCACCACCACCTCCATCTTCCTTAATGCCCTGCCACAGATTGTACTGCAACTTACCAACGGTGCCATCTTGTGCCTCGGTGCATGGTACATCCTGCAAGGCGAGATGACACCAGGTATGATCCTGGCTTCGCAGGGACTGATCAACGAATCCATCTATCCCATCAATAGAGCTATCGACAGCATACAGAACCTGATGAGGCTTCACTCGAGCATCCTTCGCATCAAGAATGTGACCGACTGTAGCCAGGAAAGCATTGACCTGTCCCTGTCTGCCGACGACGAACTGCCCGACATAGCCAAGCTGACGGGTGAGATAGAACTGCGCGATGTCACCTTCGGCTACGACCGCAACCTGCCCCCCATCCTCAAACACTTCTCGCTGAAGATCAAGCCTGGCGAGCGCATCGCCTTGGTGGGTCCCTCCGGTTGCGGCAAGAGCACGCTGCTGAGTCTGGTGTCCGGCCTGTATGAGCCGTGGGAAGGCGAGGTGCTCTTCGACGGCAAGCCCCGCGATGAGGTTGACCGCATGACTTTTGTCAACTCCGTCTCAGTGGTCAATCAGGATGTGACGCTCTTCGAGGGCACCATTGCAGACAATGTCAAGATGTGGGACGAGTCGATAGAGGACTTCGCCATGGTGATGGCCTGCAACGATGCGCAGATTCATGAGGAGATTATGGAGCGGCCAGGAGCCTATCAAGGTGAGGTGACTGAACGCGGCAAGAACTTCAGCGGCGGACAGCGCCAGCGCATCGAGATAGCCACCGCACTGGCCAAGGAACCCACCATCCTGCTGATGGACGAGGGTACCTCGGCATTGGATCCTAAGGCTGAAAGCGAGGTGATGAAGCACATCTATGACATGGGCATCACATTCATCACCATTGCCCACCGACTGGAGACCATCGCCCAGTGCGACCAAATCTATGTGATAGAGCAAGGATGCATCATCCAGCACGGTACACACGATGAACTGAGCCAGATGGACGGCTTGTATCGCAACCTCCTAAAATACGCCTGACGCCATGATGACGAACATATTCCTTGAGCAGTTAGCCCAGCGCGTGGATGGCGACCGTAAGGCAATGAACCAGACGCTTGACATTCTGCGCTCGATGATAGACCGCAAGCTGTGGAATCAGATGAAGGCGAGCACAGAGTTGCCTACTGACCTGGAGCAGATAGAGACTTTGTTTGAGAAATATAACATCTTTTTCCGCTATATCACTCTGAGCGATGGCTGGTGGAGCCGCTGTACGGGCTATATGTTAGGATTCATGGCCGATGACGACACGCCAGTCGTACTATCACCCGGTTTCACAGACTATACTTTCGTCCATCCCAAGACAGGCGAGCTGATGAAGGCGAGCAAAAGCGGCCACCTGCTGAAGGAAGAGGCCGTGATAGCCTGTCTCCCCTTCCCTGAAGGCGAACTGACCGTCAAAGGTCTCCTTCGCTATGCCGTGAGTTGCCTTTGCAAATATGACTTCATCTACAGTCTGGCGGCCTGCGTTGCCGTCAGCCTGCTCACCATGTTCACCCCATACGTGTGCAAGCTGCTTTTCTCCGATGTCATTCCCTCGGGCGATGCCGGCCAGATTGTTCCCATTGCGACGCTGCTGTTCAGCGCAGGTGTGGGACTGACGATGGTTCAAGTAGCCCGCAACTTAGTGGTGATACGTATTAAGGACAAGGTGGAATATACGCTTCAGACGGCGCTGATGTCGCGCCTTCTTCTACTGCCAGCCTCGTTTGCCAAGAAGTTCACGCCCGGCGACCTCTCCAACCGTCTGCTGTCACTGTCACGTGTCAGTTCTCGCCTGACGGCCAGTTTTCTGTCAACCCTGCTGACCTTCCTTTTCTCGGTCATCATGTTCATTCAGTTCTTTATCTATGGCGGTCCGCTGCTCTTCACCGGTGTCATCGTCATCGCACTGCAGTTAGTAGCCATGGTGTTGGAGTACTACTATACAGAAAAAGTACAACTGAACGTGAATGACAGCAATTCTCACCTCATCGGCATGATATTCGCCTTGTTTTCAGGCATTCAGAAAATCAAGACCAGCGGAGCCGAATTCCGCGTCTATCACCAATGGGCAAAGGCATACGCACCCACAGAGCCATTTAGCAGCCGCCAACCGTTGGCCAGTTTCTATATGACCAGCGTCAGCCATTGCCTCAAGTTCCTGCCCATGATCGTGACAATGTGGGCGGCTTGGTACTACGGTCTGTCACTTTCCGACTACATCGCCTATTGTGCTGTCCTTGGACTCGTCTGTAACAGCATTCTCCAGCTGCAGGGTATCACAAAGATCATAGCCCGTCTGCTGCCGGAGACCCGCCTTTGCCGTCCTGTCATGGATGCAAAGCCAGAGATGAAAGAAGGCGCCCAAGTGGTGAAGAACATATCAGGCCAGATAGACATACGCAGCCTGAAGTTCCGCTATAGCAACGACATGCCTCTGCTTTTCGACGGACTGAACCTGACCATCAACAGTGGTGACTACGTTGCCCTTGTAGGCCCCTCTGGCTGTGGCAAGAGCACGCTGATGCGCCTCATGCTTGGACTGGAGCACCCCCTTAGTGGTTCCATCTTCTACGACCAGTATGACCTGAGCGACATCAACCTGCGCAGTCTGAGGCGGTTCTCCATCGGTATCTGCATGCAGGACGGCCAGCTGATTGAGGGTACCATCCGCGACAACATCATCTTCGGCAATCCGCTACTGACCGAAGATGAAGCCTGGGAGGCCGCCCGACTGGCAGCACTCGACGGCGACATCCGCCAAATGCCCTTAGGCATGGACACCCCCATCACCGTCGATGGCAAGGGTGTGTCGGGCGGACAGCGCCAGCGAATACTCATTGCGCGTGCTTTGGTGAGAAAGCCCAAGGTGCTCTTCCTCGACGAGGCCACGTCGGCACTCGACAACATCAGCCAGCACATCGTCATTGACAACCTGGCCAAGCTGAAATGCACGCGCATCGTCATTGCCCACCGCCTCACCACCATCCAGCAGTGCAACCGCATCATTGTGCTGAAAGACGGTCGCGTGGCCGACGAGGGCACCTTCGATGAACTCAAAGCTCGCGGCTATTTCCCTGAAGTCAACAATTAAGAAGGATATGAATAAAAGAATAGATATACGCCATCTGATCGGCTTGACATTCCTCTGTCTGCTTCCCCTGAAGAGTACGGGACAGGTATCGCTGACCTTGGATGAGGTGATACGCCTGGCACAGGACAGTGCCATCACCGCTTTCCAGAGTCATCAGGAATACCATAGCCAGCAAGCATCCTACGAAGCATTCATGGCATTGCGCAAGCCACAACTTGCGTTGAAGGTTGTACCCAATTACTCTCGCATCGTCAGCGACCCCAGCCGTGACTATGTCTATTTGCGCAACTATGACATTCTCTCCACTTCAGCCCAGCTGAGACTCACCCAGAAGGTGCTGCCCTTTGGCGGTGAAGCCTATGTGGGCTCGCAGGCCATTTGGAGTGAGTTCTTTCGCAAGGAAGCCTCTGGTTACCCTCGACAGTTCGTGGCCAGTCCGCTGTTGGTAGGCTATAGCCACAGCCTGCTGGGCTACAATCCCTTCCGTTGGGAGAAAAAAGTGGAAGACCAGCGCCTGAAGGCAGCACGCTGTCAGCATGAGTATGACTTGCGACTTCTGGCCGAAGAAGCAGCCGCGCGCTACTTCCGCTTAGCCTGCCAGCAACGCGTGTTGCAGATGCGCTTGGAGGAGAAGTTCCTGAACGACACCCTTCTGGCCATTGCCCGCGAGAAGGCGACCATTGCCATTGTCTCTCTGGCTGAGCTCCACTCCATTGAGGTGCAGCAGCAGAACGCCGCCAACCTGTTGGAAGTGGCACGACATGAAGAGCTGAAGGCAAGGACGGAACTGGCTTCCTTGCTGCGCTTAGGTCAACTGCCTGCCGACTTGCCCCTGCTGGCCATACCCGACATGATCCCGCCAGTTAGCTATACTTCAGATGAAGTTGTAAAGCTTGCCTTGTCCAACAGTCCGGCCTACCAGCACCAGCTGGCAGAGCTTACTGAAGCACGCCACCAGCAATACAAGGCACGCAAGGAGCGGGGCATCAACGTTGGCATCGACATCAATCTGGGCATGCAACAAGTCAACCGTACATTCGGCAGTGCCTTCCAGAACCAGCAGTTGTATGCTTTAGGTGCCGTGCAGTTGAACATACCGTTGATGGATCATGGCGCAGCCAGAAAGCGTCATGAGAAAGCCACGGCTTGGGCGAACCGTCAGGAACTGGCATCCCAGGAGGTAGAGCGCCTGTTGGCAGAAGATGCCGCCGTGACGTTGCAGAAACTGGAATCCAGCAGAGACAGGATTGCCCGCACCCAAAACACCATCAAACTGGCCGAAACGGCTTACAATGAAACAGCCGACAACTATGCCAACGGTATTTGTGACATCAACACCTTTACGCTGGCAGAGTCGCGGTGGGCAACTGCCTACACCAACTATTTGGCAGCCCTGGAAGAATTCTGGGTAAGCCACTATCACCTGCAAACTCTCATCAATTATGAATAAGCATATCATTTTTTTACTATTCGCCATGGTATTCTCGCTTCTCACTGCTTGTCAGTCGAAAAGCGACGTGAAATCTGTTCCGCAGCAGAGCGACACAACTGCTGTACAATCGGCAATAGCCCCATCGCAAAAGGAGGTTCAGAGTTATTCAACCGCTATCAAGGGTAAGATAGAAACCTTGCACGAGGTTCCTGTCTATAGCCGTATAGCAGAGCAGATAGTCTATTTTGCCGTAGAGAATCCCGGTGAGTATGTCAATAAAGGTCAGGTCGTGGCGCGACTGAGCGATGTGGCCCTGCGCAACAAGATTGCCCATGCCCGTGCCAGACTGGAGAAAGCCGAATTCCAGTATCAGGCCATACTGATGGGACAGGGCTATAAGCACGACAACCTGGATGCTGCACCAGAGGATATCAAGCACATGGCGCGTATCAGCAGTGGCTACAATGAAGTAAAGGCCGAGTTGAACGTATTGGAGAGCGAGCTGTCGTATTGCACCATCACCGCCCCTGTTTCCGGAGCAGTCATGAACATTCAGAACATGCTCTATGGTGCAGCCAAGCCTGGCGAGCCCCTTTTCTATATTGTTGACATGGAGCATCTGAAGGTCAGTTTCGAAGTGCTTGAGAATGAAGTGCCCCGATACGAGAATGGAGCCATTCTCTCCGTCTCTACCGTTGCTTTCCCCTCTGAGCATTATCCGGCTACGATTTCTGGCATCACACCTGTTGTTGACGACAATGGCATGTTGCACGTTGAAGCCACGCTGAAGCCACACCCTCATCTCTCACCGGGTATGACGGCATTTGTGACTGTAGAAAAAGTCCCTACCTCAAATCCGTAATCTCAAGCCATCTTTTTGAGTGATGATGAAGAATGATTCCACGCCTCAGTCGAAGTTATCGGTCGTCTCTGCCCTTAAGTTTTTCCTGAAGGGAAACTTATTGTTTGCCCTTACGGGTATTGCGATCTATCTCTTCGACATACCCACTCGCATTTTCCCCTCGCTGTTTCAGCAGGTTTACACCGACAATATCATCACTCACAAGAACCCTGAGTGGTTCACCCCGCTGATGGTGCTCTATGTCTTGCTGTTTGTGCTTGAGCTTTCCATCTGGATCTTGTTCTCTGTTGTGCGCAGGAAGAGTTTTGCAAGAATCATCATCACCATCTCCTCTAAATATATATGGACCGTGCTGCGGCTGCCCATGTCGCTTCTGTCGCAGTTCACGCCCGGTGAGTTGGCTGCTCGCTATACAAGCATACGAAAAACAGTCGAGTCGTTAGACATAGCACTGCCGTCCATCGCCTTAATGTTCGTCCCCATTCTCTGCTGCTACATCCTGATCACTTATAGCTGGAAATTAGCGCTGTTAGAAATTACCGCCGTTCTCTTGCTGCTTTATGTGATGCGCACCACTTCCAGGATACAGAAACAGTATGCCTTGGACCTGGAGGTGACGGAGGCACGGTTGCAGAACGTCACGATGACCGGCATGAGCAATCTGGAGACCATCAAGTCTCTGGGAAGCGAACAGTATTTCTTTGAGCGTTGGGAAGATGTTTACACGCAGTCCCTCAATGCGCGTGTGACATCCACGACAAACACCATCTTTCTGAGCGTCTTACCTCAGCTGATGCTCCAGTTCACCAATGCTTCCATACTCTGTCTGGGTGCTTGGTATGCCATGAAGGGAGAACTCACGCCGGGTATGATCCTGGCCTCACAGGGAATGGTGAGCGAGTCGGTCTATCCCATCAACAAGACCATTGAGAGCATCATGGGCATCCTCAGAGCCCATTCCAGCATCCAGCGCATCAAGGACGTGACCGACCGCGGTCAGGAATGTGCGGAGCTGAGCCTGCCTGAAGGCAACGATCTGCCCGACGTAGCCAAGCTGACGGGTGAGATAGAGCTGCGCGACGTCACCTTCGGCTACGACCGCAACCTGCCCCCCATCCTCAAACACTTCTCGCTGAAAATCAAGCCTGGCGAGCGCATCGCCTTGGTGGGTCCCTCCGGTTGCGGCAAGAGCACGGTGCTGAGTCTGGTGTCCGGACTGTATGAGCCGTGGGAGGGCGAGGTGCTCTTCGACGGCAAGCCCCGTAAAGAGATAGACCGCATGACGTTCGTCAACTCTGTCTCAGTGGTCAATCAGGATGTGACGCTCTTCGAGGGTACCATTGCTGACAATGTCAAGATGTGGGACGAGTCGATAGAGGACTTCGCCATGGTCGTGGCCTGCAACGATGCGCAGATACACCACGAGATCATGGAACGACCAGGTGCCTATCAGGGAACCGTCATGGAGCGCGGCAAGAACTTCAGCGGCGGACAGCGCCAGCGCATCGAGATAGCCACCGCGATAGCCAAGGAGCCCACCATCCTGCTGATGGACGAGGGCACTTCGGCTCTCGACCCACACACGGAATCGAAGTTAATGGAGAACCTCTATAGTCTGGGCATGACCATGATCATGATTGCCCACAGGCTGGAGACCATCGCCCAGTGCGACCAGATTTACGTAGTAGAACATGGGCGCATCATCCAGCACGGTACGCACAACGAACTGAGCCAGATAGACGGTCTGTATCGCAACCTCCTTAAATACGCCTGACACCATGATGACGAACATATTCCTTGAACAGTTAGCCCAGCGCGTGGATGGCGACCGCAAGGCGATGACGAAGACGCTCGACATCCTGCGCTCTATGATAGACCGCAAGCTGTGGAAGCAGATGGAGGCGAGCACAGAGTTGCCTGCCGACCTTGAGCAGATAGAGACCTTGTTTGAGAAATACAACATCTTTTTCCGCAACATCAAGTTGAGCGACGGCTGGTGGCGCCTCAGCACGGGCTATATGTTAGGATTCATGGCCGACGACGACACGCCTGTCGTGCTCTCACCTGGCTTCACTAATTATACGTTCGTACATCCCAAGACAGGCGAGCTGATGAAGGCGAGCAAAAGCGCCCACCTGCTGAAGTCGAAAGCCGTGATTGCTTGTTTTCCTTTTCCTGAAGGTGAGCTGACAGTCAAGAAGGTCTTGCGCTATGCCTTGGGTTGTCTTTGCAAGTATGACTTCATCTACAGTCTGGCAGCTTGCATAAGCGTTATTCTGCTCACCATGTTCACCCCATACGTGTGCAAGCTGATTTTCTCTGAGGTCATTCCCTCGGGCAATGCCACTCAGATTGTGCCTATTGCCACCCTGCTTGCCAGTGCCACCGTAGGTCTGGCGATGGTGCAGATAGCGCGCAACTTGGTGGTGACGCGCATCAAGGACAAGGTAGAACATACGCTGCAGACAGCCTTCATGTCGCACCTGCTGTTGTTGCCGGCCACGTTCGCCAAGAAATTCTCCCCGGGCGATCTCTCCAACCGAGTCTTGTCCATATCGCGTGTCAGCTCAAACCTCACGGTCGCCTTCCTTTCCGCCATACTCACCTTCCTCTTCTCTGCCATCATGTTCGTTCAGTTCTTCATCTATGGCGGTCCGCTGCTCTATACGGGCATCATCGTCATCATACTCCAATTGATGTCCTATGCGCTCGTCTTCTACTATACGAGGAAAGTGCAACTGAACGTGAACGCTGAAGGCTCCCACCTTGTAGGTACACTCTTCGGCTTGTTCTCAGGCATACAGAAACTCAAGACTACTGGAGCCGAGGTCCGCGCCGTCCTGCAGTGGGCAAAGGCTTACGCTCCGTCAGAGATGTACAGCTGTAGGCAGCCCATTGCCAGTTTCTACGTCAACAGCATCTCCTACTGCATGAAACTGTTG
>JAEEGG010007347.1_pt1 | contig 25444 bp, 15 predicted proteins | sample 9134161 | NCBI WGS metagenome assembly JAEEGG01 (sample SAMN16246543, study PRJNA631951) | gut metagenome | biome: gut microbiome; feature: rumen; material: CR-attached | host: Bos | place: Iran: Karaj | collected 2018-10 | reverse complement strand
CAACTTGCCTGCTTTGAGCGCATTGTCGAATCGGGCACATCGTTTCGCAGTAGGGCGTCTTCACACCGTTCACGCGGCACCCGACGCAGTTGATCATCGCCGGTGTGATTTCCACACCGTTGAGTTCGGACCATTTTTGGGCAACTGTTTCGCGCAACGACTCGTCACGGTTCACCGTCGCGATGCGCGCTTCGCATTTTTCGCAGTCAAGACCGCAGTAGGCAATCAGCTTGTTCATGGTTGGATGTGTGGGGCTTGGTGTCAGACTCTTTTCGTGCCAGATCTGTCATTAGGCAAGTTATCTTGGCTCAAGAAGCTGGAACAAGAAGCTGGAAGAAGGTGCTTATATCGGTGAAAAAGCGGAAAGCCAGCGGAAGCCATGACGCGAGCAAGACAACTCCCGTCTTCCAAGGCGATTTTCCGGAAATCCACCACATCAGCCATGCCCGAAGGCATGGCGCAACGAAAACCACAATGCAAAGGCAGATGGCAAAAAGCAGTTCCGTCCAGTTCGCCCCCATTAGCGACTCCCAGGCAAACACGTAGAAAATCGTCACGAAATACAACAACCCCAATAAGACACTGATGACGGGGGAAAAGGCGGCGCAAATACAAATGCCAAGGACATCCTCCTCGGTGAAGCATGCCCAAAGCGCAACGCATTCCTGATGTGTCCGTCCCCAAACAACGACTTCATGAATTCCATTCCAAAAGAAGTAGATGCCGAAGGCCAGGTCGACAACGATCAGGACGGAGGCAATGAGTTTCAGGATGATTCCGGCCGACGATTCACGCCACAGGCCCGCGACGCCCCTCACTAAGAGCGTTTCAGCGAAGGCCCAGAACGCAAAGACGCCCAGAATGATCACCCAGAAAATGACGGAGGGAAGCATGTGAATTACGACATCATGGAAGTGATTTTTCGCATGAACCCATTGTACAACATTCGGCGCAGGTCGCGCACTTTATTTGTGGGGCTTTGTGTTCTTTGTGGCTAAAAGCTCCCGCCCTCCTGAACTCAGTCCTTGACAAGTTCGCAATTCGCGAATAGTGTATTACGCATGCTAAAAGGACAAGACATCGTCGTTTTGGCGAAGCTAATGGATAAAAACGCGTGGGAGTTGACCTACGCCGAGCTGGGCGAGGCCGCAAGAATAAGCGCGTCTGAAGCGCATTCCGCAATCCGCAGACTTCAGGACGCCTCGCTCGTAAATGGTGAAAAGCGCCTAATGAAGCGCAATGTGCGCGAGTTCCTCTTCCACGCCCTTCGCTATTTCTTCCCGCTCAAGTATGCCGGGGGGGTGACAAAGGGAATGCCGACTGCATATTCCGCGCCGATCGCGCAAGGCATGTTTTCCTCAAGTGGTCTTCCCCCTGTCTGGAGTGGTTCCGACGGGGAAGTTTTGGGGCGGGGCGTGGAGCCGGTTTATCCAACTGCACCGGCCGCCGCAGACAGCAGCCCCGCGCTGTACAATGCACTTGCGCTTATTGACATGCTCCGCGGCGGACGGATTCGCGAAAGAATGTTCGCCGAAGGCAAAATCGAGGAGATGCTGTCATGACCACTGCCGAATCCGACATTTTGACGCTTGACAGAAAACGACTTTGAGGACGTGATCTGCCTTTTCAATGGCCGCGCCTCAATCGTCGGGGAAATAGCCTCGTGCGACCCACTGAGGGAGCCATTGTCGAAGAAATTCGCCGAATACTTGAAATGTCCCGATCTGGAAGACGCAGTCGAGGGATTCGTGCAGACCGAAAGCAACCCCGAGCGACGCAGGAAAAACATAATGTCCGCCTTTGCCGCCGTCGGCTCACTCCTCTAGGCGTCAAGAATGTCTTCAACAAGTCTCTCTGAAAACCGCCGCACCATGAACCACGACACGTCCCAGCCCTGGCCGTTGGAACCAGGCGAACGCCTCCTCTGGGAAGGCGCGCCGGATCCGTCCCCGACGAAGGTTGCGCGCCGTGCCTTCCGCCGCTGCGTTCTCTACGCCGCCATTCTCGCCATTCCCGGGGCGTACATGCTCGGCCTGCTCCTCGCCTCGTCCGCGGCAGGCGTCGCCATACATCCGGCAGACCCGACGATGGGAGACCTTCTCCTTCCGGTCCGCATGGTTGTCGGGATTGCCGCCACCCTGCTTGTCGCCGCCGGTATCTGCGTATGGTTCTGCTGGCGCACGCTTCTGTACGGACGCCGGCTCCGTCGGACGCGCTGTGCCGTGACCGACCGACGCATGCTCGTCAGGTGCGGCCAAAAAGTCCATTGCGAACCATTTGGCGATGCGCCCTGCATTCTCTGGAAGCGCGACACGGAAGGGCGCCGCTCATTTGCGATATGGCCTCAGGAAGGCAACCTTTGGCGCGTTGCCGCGGGGCCGCTTGACGCAAAACAGGCGGCGCAAATCGAGGCGGCGCTTCGCGAGGCGCATGGTCTCCCGCCACCTGGCGGGATGGTTGACGGAACTCCCGCCCATGCCTTTCCTCCCTGGATGGGCGAAGCGGAGCGCAATTCCGTCGCCGCGCTTCTTCTGCCCGGCGAACGCCTTCTGTGGTGCGGCCGGCCGGAACCGCAGGTTTCCCTGGTCGCGGACGGAATCTGGTATCTATTTGCCATAGGCCTCTGGCTTTGGGCCATCCATGTGGCCTGCATCCATGGTGCCAGCCCATGCGACTTGGGGCACTTTTCAAAATGCGTCGATATCCTCCACGTCTTTTTCGTGCGCATTGGAGGCGTCTTCGGATGGCTGGCGGGGTGCGTGGCGGGACTGATGCTTCTTCCAATCTCAATTGGCATGTCCATTGGTCTGTTTGTCTTCCCCTTGTTTTTCTTTGCAGTCCCCTGGCTGGGAAGAAGGCCCATCCGGTTAACGAGGTTTCTCGTCACCGACAGACGCGCATGGACCATGCGCCGCGGCAACCCCTCTCGCGACATTGGAGGCGTGTCCTTTATTTTGGGCGATTCGCCCATTGCGGAGAAAAGAGGCAACCATTTCACCGTCTTCCTTCTAGTGCGAAACGGTGAGTTCTTCTTCCTGCCCCATCCCCTGCTGACAACGGCATTCTCCGATCTTTCCGAGAGCGATGCCCACGCCGCAGTCGATGCGCTCAACGCGCTGCGCAGAGCGTAAATGTGGGAGCAGTTTGGTGTCAGACACCTTCGTCTGCCTGCTACTCTTTTTGGTGTCAGGCTATGTTAACCTGCGTTTTTTATAAGCAGTTTTTTCCTTCGAATGTGGAATACTAATACTCCGTTGCCAACAGCATGGTTGCCAACTGACGGTTTGGGTGTAAATGGGGCTGGTCCAAGAATCCCAACTGCCGTCAAAAAAACGGGGGACTCTTCGGCCTTTCCTGCGACGACATGTAGGAACGCGGTCTGCATTCTTTGCCTGCTCAAGACTTGGGCTAACTTTGTGGCAATTGCACAAAGTTAGACTAATTTCGCAGAATTGATTTTGGCTAACTTTGTGAATTTTACACGAAGTTAGCTTGATGACGAAGTGCAGGCAAAGGTTTCCATGGCGACCTGTGACTAGCATCTTGGAAATCTGCCGAAAAGTCAAGTTATGGCAGTATATTTCCACGATTTAGCAGATTTTACCTCGATAACGCCTTTTTTCGTTGCTTGGGCGGCTGGAATTAGACCAATGGTAAGGCCTAGGTCATTCCAACTCTCTAGGCCCGTCTGGTGTCAGACACCCTGTCCGTGGGGACAGACACCTTTGCCCGAGGGGACAGACACCGCCCATCCGTGTTATACTTGAGACATGAAAACTCGCAAAGGTTGGTTCAGGTTTGCTCTTTGGGCGGGAGGCTTCGTCGCCGTTCTGCTTGTGGCGGTTGCCGTGTTCGTCGTCATCGGCATGATTGACTCGCCGCCGCCCGACGAAAGGGTCCTCCATCTTGCCGACCTCAAGGCGCCGCCCCCCGAAGACAACGGATTCCCCGACTTTGCCGCCGCTATCGGCGCGCTCCGCCACGAAGTCGGGGGACGGAAAATCGACTTCAAGGACGATCTGGACCCCGCAACCGCCGACGAACTTCTCGCGGCAAACGCCGAGGCAATCGGCCATGTCAGGGCGGCTGCCGCGAAATGCGGTTTCTTCAATCCCGATTGGCGGGAGTCTGCCCTTGAAAACGGCGGCCGTGAGTTGGGCCTGGACTTCCGCGCGGTCAGGGAACTCCTAATACTTCTGCGTTTAAAGGCCAGGCGATGCAGGGAAAACGACGACATCGACGGCGCCCTTGCGGTCATGGACGACATGTCCGCCATCGCCGACCGTCTCCGCGACAATGCCAAGACAAAAATGGAATGGCTCTTCGGAATCGGCTTTCAGGAGTCGGCCGACCGGGCTTGCGGCACTCTTGTCCAGTCGGAACTTCTGCCGCGCAAGAAACTCGCGCTGCTCCGTCGCGCCGTCTTCGACCGGATTGGGCGATGGCAGGGGTCAGTGGACAGGACCCTTGTCGCCGAGACGGCGACCGTGCTCGGTGGTCTCGACAACTGGACGGCGGCGAACTTCCGCGGAAGCGAGGCCTTTCTGCCCTTCCTTCCATGGCGCTTCCAATTCCACCCCAACCGCAGCAAGGCCCTCTTCATCTCCTTTTTGGAAGAGGCTCGGACGCTATGCTCGAAAAACTATAATCTTGACGAGTGGACGAGGTTTGAGCAGGGTCTTGCGGAGCGCCTTTGCTTCAATGTCGCGGGGCAGTTCCCCGATTTCCGCAATCTTGTTGGCCGATGCGAACTGATAGCGCTTGCCACTTCATACTCCGTCACCCCGTGTTTGGCGGCCCAGACCGAATTCTCCTGCGCGGCGCTCGCGGTGCAGCTGGCGGCGGAGGAGTTCCGCCGGGACAGGGGCGAATATCCGGCCGCACTTGAAGAACTGGTGCCAGGCTATCTTCCCGAGGTTCCGAAAGACCCGTTTGACGACGGCCGACCCATCAAGTACAATCCGGAAACCCGTATCCTCTACACAGTCGGCCCCAACCGCGCCTTTGACGGCAAATTGCCTTCCAAGGACGAACTGGACAACATGAGCCGCCATAAACTGCGCAATCTCGACTACCTCCTCCGCAACCTCGACGGCTCCCCGCTCCCCATCCCTGCGGAGTGAAGCCTCGTCCGGGGACAGACGCCGCCCATCCGTGTTATACTTGGGACATGAAAACTCGCAAAGATTGTCTCAGGTTTGCGCCTTGGGCGGGGGGCTTTGTCGCCATTCTGCTTCTTTCTTTTGCCTCCGCACTTTGCGCGGGCTGCCTGACGCAGAGGACCGGGGAACCATTTATCGTGACCCGGTTCTGCGCCGACCTCGCAAAAAATGGAATGTCCCTCGGCTGGTCCGATAGCGGGCAGGTGCCGACATTCGGACATAGTTGTGGAGGCATCGGCACATTGACAATCGGCCCCGCGCTCGACCTCGTGGGACTTCCCGTCGATCTTGCCATCCAGGCTTTCTATCCGGCTCGGATTTGCGTGGTGGACGAAAGCGGCGCCCCCATCGAAGGGGCTGAATCGATTGTTACCGTTCGGTGTTGTGCCCTTGACGACACCGTTCTGCATCGTCGGACGGGACGGGATGGAACATTCAGAATCCGCCGCCGCGTCTGCAACAAGGCGTATGGGCGAGTTGTTTCCGCCCGAATCGTCAAGGAGGGTTTCCGTCCATTGTTCGTGGGCAATTATGATTCATATGATGACACTGGCTTTTTTGACGAATTATTCAAGACGAATGTCGTAACCTTGTCGATGAGCGTTCTGGAACCCCATCCCGGTCATGTCGTGGAACGGGCCAGGGATGATCCCGAAGGCCGCTTCCCGCCATGGCCAAACCCGAATGACAAAGGCGAAGGATGCGAGATTGTCTCCATTGACTGTTCACAGGGGAAGGCCTATCCTTGGCATTTCGGGGACACGAGCGGGGGTCGTTCTGATCTGCACCTACGAGTTGTGTCGCGCAAGGACACCGCGGGACGCATTTCCAGAAGCCTCGAACTATTGCCGTCAGATTGGTCGGATTGTGCCTTCGCGGTTGCCGCAATTGGCCCGGAAGGTCCGGACTATGTTCCTGAACATGTGGATCTTCGTAGTAATGGTACTTATTTTGGCGGTGGAAAGAAGGGTGATGGTCGAGGAATCGCCATCTTTTTCCGCAAGAACGGCGATTCCAAAACAGGACACTACGGGCGTCTGGACTTTTACTGGGAGGATGGAGTGCCCGTTGGAATCCGCAGGGTTCTCTATTCCGACACCCCAGGCGAACGCTACCTTCGGTTCTCAGCCCAGTAATCATCGGCCACCATGTCAGAAAGAATCTTTCGCTTTTTCCAAGACCCTGGCGACGGGACGACTCTGCGCGCGGGCGGCGCGCCCGCCACGTTCGCCTTCAATGCCTCGCCGGCCGACGGCGTGCGCCACCGCCTCTTCTTCGCGGGCGAGTCGGCCATCTACAAGTTCTGGAAGAACGAGCCCGACTTCCCGTGGCAGTACCACACAATCGCCGACGCCCTCGACACAGCCCACGCCTTCAAGGCGCAGTACTGCCTCGACCTCTCCTCCGAGCGCCCCGAGCCATTCGTGCGGCGCCTCTACCGCAAGGTTTCCTGGCCACCGCTCTGCTCGTACCTGCGCGCGCCGGTGTCGGACCGCCTCCGCGCAGGCCTGTGGATACGCTCCGAAGGCCTCGCCTTCGCCCCCGGCGGATACCTGCGAATGCGCGTCGAAGCCCGTCGCCGCCACGAGGGCGTCAACCCCGCCTCCGTCGAGCGTCCGCCTGACGACGTCTTCACGCTCGACATCCCGTCTGGCGGTGACGGCCGCTGGCGCGAACTCGGGATGGACGTCGCCATTCCCGGCGCCGAAATCGTCCACCTGTCGGTCCTGATTGAAGGCGCCGGCTACAGCGGGGAAGTCTTCGTCGAGCGTCCCTTCCTCACGACGGACACGGGCTGGAACCTCCTTCCGGACTTCGCGCCCTCCGTGCCGGACAAGCAGAAGTTCGACTGGACGGCGCAGCACATCAGCCGCAAGGAGTGGCCGCGCTTCCGCGTCGCGCTCAACGGCGAGACGGTGTTCGAGGGCGAGGTCTTCGAACGCTGCCACCTGAACTCGGAATGGGAGGTGCCGCTTCCTTCGGGCGCTGTCCGCGAACGCAACGAGCTTTCCGTCGCACTCGTCTCGCGCGGTCTCGCCCCCTTGCCCTACACGATTCACGAGGCGGCTCTGCTTGAGGAACCCGTCGGCAAGGTCGTCCTCGTCGCGGCAAGCGAAATCGCACCGGTTGGCGGAAAGGCGCGGCTGCTTTTCGAGACCGCCGTGGACGACATCGCCGTCCGCGTCGTTTCGCACAGCCCCGCCCTGGCGGGAGGCGACTTCGCCTTCGGCAAGGCCGGCCTCCACGGGGTGACGCTCGACTGCCCGGCGCCGGGACTCGACGCGCGCTTCAGCGTCATCTGGGAGGGCGGCTCCGCCGAAGGCGTGGTGCGGCGCGTCGTCGTGCGTCCCGAAGACGGCGTCGTCACCGGAACTGGCGACATGGTCTACGTCCACCAGGACCACGACAGCTTCAGGCAGTTCCTCAAGTGGTATCTGGCCGAAAGCGTGGGCGACCTCGTGACGGCGCGCCCAACCTACCGCTGGAGCGGGTCGCGCCTCCTCGCGCCCGAGGTCTGGCGCGACTTCGCCCGCGTGCTCAACGAGCTCGGCATGTCCTACGCCCACATGTGGGACGGCCGCGAGCTCCCCGGCCAAAACGCCAACCCCGACACCTCGCTTCTCGCCGGCCCGGGCTTCCTCGGCTCGCAGACGCATGAGCGCGACGGCGCCCGCTTCTACTGGGGCGTGCGCGCCTCCAACTACTCGCGGTTCATCCAGCAACTCTGGGAGATGCAGCAGCGCGTCCACGACGAAGACCCCGGCCACGTCAACCCGCAGTACTGCCACGCCAACTACTGGCAGGCCAACGGCGAGATGTACTGGCACAAGCCGCCGTGGATACCGGCCGACGCCCGCCAGGCGCACGACATGCAGGTCGCCCACTTGGCGGCGATCCGCCAAAACGGCGCCACGCGCCACACCGGGCCGACGGTCCTCTTCCGCGCCTTCCTCGACGCGGGCTACAAGTGGTTTGGCTTCGAGGGCACCTACTCCACGCTGGAGCCGGCGATGGCCTTCCTACGCGGCGCCGCGCGCTTTGGCGGCGTCGCCCGCCCCGGCGTCCACCTCGCGATCCAGTGGTCGTCGTCGCCGCACGATGCGCCGGAACACGCCCGCCGGTACCGCCTCGCGCTCTACGGCTCGTACATCCAGGGGGCCGGAGAGGTCAACACCGAGGAGGGGCTCTGGCACATCGAGGAGTACTACGTGGGCTTCAACCGCTTCTCCGATACCTGCCGCGCCCACCTCGCCCAGCAGCGGGACTTCTTCCGCTACGTCTCCTCGCATGCCCGAACCGGCGTCTTCCACACACCGGTCGCCCTCCTGCAGGACCGCCTCGACGGCTGGCACGGCTTTGGGCGGCGCGCGCCCTGGGGCATCGACTCGGCGCACGAGACCGCCGCAGGGCGGAGCTGGCAGCTGCTGAAGGTCTTCTACCCCGGCGCCCGGCCAGGCGAAGCCATCTACCGCCACTACTGCCCGACCGACAGCGACCCGGGCTACAACTCCGCCACGCCCCTCGGCTGCATCGACGCCATTCCCGCCGACTCCCCGGCCGGGATGCTCGGCGGCTACAGGGCGCTCGCCTTCATGGGCTACGCCTGCGCCGAGGCCGCGACGCTCGACCGGCTTCTCGAATGGGTGCGCGGCGGCGGACGGCTGCTCCTCACCCGCGCGCACCTTTCCGATGCCACGGCCTTCGACGACGTCGCCGCCGGCCGCCTGACGCAAGTCGCCCATCCGCTCGCCTTCGCCGACGGCGCGCCGGAGTTCCGCGACGACGCCGCAGGCGGCCGCCCCGTGCGGGTCTGCGTCAACGCGCTTCCAGCCGACGAGGTCGTCGCCCGGACGGACGGCGGTCTGCCGCTCGTCTCGCGCCGCCGCGTCGGGCGCGGCGAGGTCACGCTCGTCGAGGCGCTTGCCTATCCCGGCGACGACGCCCTGCGTCCTCTCTACGCCGCCGAGCTGAGGCGGCTCGCCGTCGAGGAGTCAGCCCGCGAGCCCGTCTGGGCCGAGACCGGCGAAGACGACGTGTCCTTCGCCGTCTACCGCCAGGAGGACGGCTCGACGCATGTCTACTTCCTCGCCGTCGACTGGTTCCGCGACCCAACCGCGACACGGCGCGCCGTCCTGCGCGTCGGTGGCGACCGCTATGACGTGGAGCTGCCCTTCGGCGTCCTGGTTCGCGCGACCGTGCGCGACGGCGTCGCCGTCTGGCCCTTTGGCGAGAACGGCGGCATCGTCTCGCTGGAGGGCGGCCGGGCAGTCGTACAAGGGACGGGCAAATGCCGGTTCGCCCTCGTGGCGAATGGCGTCTCGCGTTTTGTCGACGTCGATTTTTCCCAATACCCCATCCAGAAACTCTGAGGGGCTTGCCTGGGGCGCTATGCGCTAGCTCACTGCCGCCTTGCGCGGCTTGTGCGACGCGCAGATGGCGTCATTCGCCTCGCCGATGTCCGTCACGAAGGGCTGCGCGGGCCTTTTCCTCGCGTTGAACACCCTCGGAAATCGGGCGTAAGTCTCTAGGATGAAGCTTCGACTGCCAATCGCCAGCGCCCGCCTGAATATCGTTTTGTGTTCACGCTGTCGCTCGACCGGGGTGTCTGACACCACGCGGAGCAGCCAGCCGTAGCGCTCCTCGGCCTCGGCCCACTTTAACTTGTCATTGCGGTAGATCGCGGCAAACGACTTTTGCGCAGCTTCACGGCCGGCATGGGCCTGGGCGTAGCCGCACCACTTGTAGTCTTCCGGGCGCTCGACGATTCCCGCCCGCACGGCGTTGCAGTCGATGTAGGAGGCGACGGAAGTGAGGGTCTCGGCAGAGTCCTCGAGGAGGCAGCTCCAGAAGCGATCCTCCCACAACGTTCCCTTGCGGCCGACTTTCTTGTTGTAGTCACGGGATATCCACTGTTTCAGCTCCTTCATGTAGACGCTCAGGTCGCCCATGCGGCGGAGCAGCGCGTTGCGCTCTTCCTCGACGCGTTGCAGTGCCGCCTCTCCGCCGACACGTCGCCATTCGGCCCAGTCGACGCGAAGTTTCTCGGCTTTTGCGCGGCCATAGAGCGCGGCAACGCGGTCCACGAGTTCGTCGTCGTTCAGCTCCCTCTTTTGCAGAACATGGAGCAGGAGGTGGATGTGGTTGGTCATGACGGCATAGGTGTTCACCTCAATCCCGCAGAAGTCCGCCATCCGACGTATCTGGTCGACGATGTGCGTCTTGTCATCGTCGTCGAATCGGAAGGTCCTGTCAACACACCGGGTGCCGACATTGTAGAAGCCTTCGCCATCGTTCTTCAGTCTCAGTTTTCTCATTGTTCCAATCTCCATTCCGGGGCGGCGTCCAGCTGAACGCTTCATTTCCCCGCATATATAAAGCCTTTTTTGAAGTCGATTTCCGCGGCTTTTCACGTAGAATTAGATTGTGCAGCAACATTAACAGGCTATACAACATTGTTGTTGCGTGGACTGTGACAAAATAAAAAAGTTTAACTTCTATTCTACGCAAAATCAAAAATCGAGTTTTCGGGCGTTTTGAGGTGATTTCTTCGATTTTGCCGTATTAACTCATAGCCTGACACCCGACATCAACATAGAGGTGTCTGACACCGTGAATGCCAACGAACCGCCATGGTGTCAGGCACCTTTTGCAAACCGAGATTTGGTGTCAGACACCCTCGGGCAACTAATCCGTTTGTTTAATTCCAGTCCGTGTAGATTTTCACCACCGCGTTTCCATCGTGGCTCTTTCGCCAGATTTCAACATGAAGCCAATCGCCCGTCGGGGAATCGCAGCTCAGCATGACGACGGGATGCGTGGCGCCAGACCATGTGTTGGTAAAGCCGTCGAATTCCCTGTTTCCGGGAACCCATGTCTGCGCGTTGGTCGGCCAGCAGTTGTAGCCATTCGTGCAGGGGTTGCCGACATCGCCGTTCGCCGGGTCCATTTTCGTCCTAACAGGAAGGTTTGACATCCAGTCGGCCAAGTCCGCATACTCGCATTCGAACATTGCCGCGCTCCCCCCGTGCCGCCATTGGTTGCCATGAGTTTGGAAATGGGTTGCGCTCGGCGGCAACTGTATGCCGTGGATGCTCTTCAGATTGTCCATAGGCTTAGACGACTTAGCTAACAGCCCCGGACCAGCCAATAGCCCTGGATTGATCAGAATGACGAGGCATGTGGTAACACAAACGGCGTAGACAATAACCGTTACCCAGAAGGAGAATGGATTGTCGCGGAGAGTGTAGCGTTTCCACTGAGGACCAAAAAAGGCGGACTTTGTTCGCACGGCATGGACGAGCAATCCCAAAAAGGCGGCTAGGGCCAAGGGTGCGAGGAGTAACTCCTTAATCTGCGCTGGTGTCAGGCTCTTCATTGGTGTCAGGCTATTTTGCCATCTTCTCCTCGATGCTCTTGCGCCAGGCCGCGAGCATGCCACGGTGGGCGCCGTGGGTCGGGAATTTGTCGAGCTGGGCGAGGGCCTCCGCATAGCGCCCGCAGGCGTAGAGCGCCTCGGCGTAGCGGAAGTTGCTGTCGGGGAGCGAACGGCTTTTTGGCATGTCGTGCATGCCGTAGAATTCGCAGGCCTTTTCATACTCGCCAAGCCCGTAGTAGGCGTCGCCGTAGTAGCGGGCCGCATACGAGTCGGTCTTGTTCGGGCAGAAGACGGCGCAGTATTTGTCGAGGCAGAGCTTGGCCAGCTCCCAGTCGCCGGTCTTCATCGCGGTGTCCACCACGGCGCGGGCGAAGCCCCCGTTGCGCGGATCCAGTTCGAGGCGCTCCTGGTAGGCCCGCAGCGCCTTGCGGAGCATGGGCGCGTATGGCCCGGTGTAGTACCTCTCGGCGCGGCCGGCGTAGAAGTCCCCCAGCATGCCGAGGTAGGTGCGCCGCAAATAGGCGTTTGTCGTCGCCGACAAGGTGAGCAGCATTTGCTCGGCCTCCTCGAAACGCTCAAGCCTGGTCAACGCGGTCGACTTGCGCCCGATGAACAGGGGGGCGTCCTTCGGCTCGGTCCGGGCCAGGGCCTCGTCACAGAGCTCGAGCAGACGCTCGCATGAAAAGTCCTTTCGCAGCATCTTTTCCAGCGCCTTGTCGCGGCCGCCGTAGAAGCGGCCCGGGTCGGTGAGACGACGGTAGTATTCGGCCGTCGCTACGGCGTCGCCGTCCGCCACCTTCCGGCCCTCCGTCTCGAAGCCAAGCCCCGGAACGCCCGCGTCCAGGAGCTCAAGCCGGGTCATGGCGGAAACGCCGGGAGCGGAAACGGCGTCGGCCATCGCCTTCTCCCATTTTCCGGGGTCGTCGTCCAGGGCCGAGGCCAGCATGAACTTCGCGTAGTCGTATTTCATGCGCGCCGCCATGTTGGGATCCTTCTCGCCTGCGATGGCGGCCTTGAATTCCTTTTCGGCAGCGGCGGCATGGCGCAGGTCGAGCGGGCGGCTGTAGACCTTCGCGGCGAGAAAATGAAGTCGCGGCTCGTCGATGCACTGTGGCGCGCCCTCCTTCAGGGCGACGAGCGAGCGGAGTTCCGCCAATTCCGCCTCGGCCTTTTCCCAGTCCTTGCCCTTGCTGGCGCCGTAAGTCGATTCAAGCGACCTGATCAAGGCATTCGCCCTGTCCTCGGGCTTGGGAGGAGGCGTCGCCGGCTTGCCGCCGTCCTTTGCCTCGGAGGCCTTTGCCGCCGCAGTCGGTGCGGTGGCGGTCGCCGCCGGAGCGGCGTCCACAGGCTTGGACAGTTCCGAGGCGGCCTTTTTCGCCCGGTCCGCGGCGAAGGCGCGATCCGATTCCAGCGCGGCGTAGGCGTCCTCGACGTCGTAGCGGTAGTTGAAGAGCATGCGTGAGGCCTTTTCGTAGAATGCCAACTGCTCGGCGTACGGAAGCTCCAGGAACCTGCCGATCGTCGGGGCCAGGGCCTTGCGTTCAGCCTCCAGCGATTCCAGTATCGGACGGAAGGCGGGGTCCTCGTTGTAGTTGACGAACGAACGCGGATCGGCGGCCATCATGGCAGAAAAGTACTTTGCGCCGTCGGTGTTGACACCCGCCCACGACTTGTCGCAAAGCAGATCTGGTTTGGCGGCCGCCCTGCGGAAGGCGATCCAGGCCTTGTCGAGGACGGTTTTCATGATCGCCGTCTTCTCCTCCCGCGTGAAATGCCAGCGGATGTAACCGGCCCGGCTCTGCTGGTGGACCACGCCGCCCCAGGTCTGTCCGCCGCCCGGCGCCCACCGGATCATCGAAAGCCGCCAGATGGAATCGCCCTCGTCGTCGCCGAGGAAGGTCAGCTTGTCGAAGATCCCCTCCCAGGAGAAGTCGATGCGCACGATGATTGAGTTCTTGAATGCGGTCTCGGAGATCTTCGTGTACGGCCGCATGTACCGGAAGTCGCGGGTCGGGACGAGCCAGGCGTATTCGTTGAGCGTGAAGTCGCCGTAGAACATCATGTAGTGGTGCGCGATTCCGAGGTCGTCGGCGCTGCCGGGCATGAAGAAGAACTCCAGCGACGGCGCCGGATAGCTGTTGGTCGACGAGTGGAATGTGGCAAGCGACGGCTCCACGCATAGGACGAGGACCGTGAACCCTTCCTCGTCGGCCGAGACGTGCAGCGCCGTCGGGCGTTTGTCGGCCGCGCCGTCGGCCACGGCGTTGCGCTGGACGGACGGGTCGGTCCAGAGCATGTCGGATGAAGAGCCGTAGGCGCGGAAGTTGAAGTTCCACGCGTCTGGTTCCGAGGAGAGCAGGTCCTGCACGTTCGCCGGGAGGTGGGTGAACTTGGCGTCATAGACGTTTTTCCCGAGTTCGGCGGGAAGCGAAAACACCACCGCCGGGGCGAGCGCGGCGATCAGCGCGAGAGAGGCGGCGAAAAGCCGGGCGAACAATCCAGAAAGTTTGTCGGTCAGTTTCATTTCAAAGGCTCCTTTCCCGTCTTACTTTTTCTCGGGGACTTTAGGCGCGGCCAAGGCCGGGGGCGCGCCGCGCGCGACGCGCAGCGCCATGTCGGGGTCCGGGGTGACGCCGCCGTGGCGGGCGATGGCGTCCTGGAGCAGCAGGATGCGGTCGATGATTCCCGTCCGGACCATGTCGACGTCGGTCGTCGCCGGGTCGACGCGCTCCAGCCAGAGCATCGCGCGCCGCGCCTCGCGCTTCAGGGGGACGGCCTCAGCGTCGATGTTCGCCAGCGCGAGCTGCTGGAGCCGGGTCGCGTAGCGCACGTCGTCGTACGCCTCGCGCATGCCCTCCCACGAGAGCGAATAGATCTGGCCGCCGCGCATCGGGTAGCAAATGGCGAAGTTCCTGTAGTTGCCGTCGCCGCCCCAGTCCTCGGCCCACTCGTTCCAGGGGGTGCGCCCGTTGCGGAAGCCGTGGAGCATCTGTCCGTCGAGACCCGTCTTGTACATCATCAGCCCAACCTTGCGCCGGAACCAGAGCGGGTTCTCCGATCCCGGGAACGGATCGGCGTAGTTGATCACGTCGGCTCCGGCGGCGCGCCAGCGGCGCGCCTCCTCCGCGCTGATCGCCGTGGAGGCGTGCATGTCCTGGATGTCGCCGCTCCAGCGGGAGTTGTTGTCCCAGCCGTGCGCGAAGACGCGCTGGCCGAGCCTGCGGGCGACCTCGGCCTCCTCCGCCTGGTCCTTGGCGATGGTGATGTGGCGCTGGGATTCAGAATGGTAGATCACGTACTGGATCGCGTTGGAGGGGAAGGTCTCTCGGAAGTACTTCTGCCAGGGACGCATCGCCCGGATGGAGGCCCGGATGCCGGCTTCCCGCTCGTCGGCGGTGAGGCTGTCGGACTTTGCGCCCGGATAGAACGTCTTCCAGTACGGCGGTTTGGAGAACGGCGAGCCGAAGATGTAGTCGGGCACGAAGCCGGCCTCGTAGGCGAGGGCCGCCATCTCCTTGCCCGTCCAGATTCCCGTGGTGTGGTTGAGGTTGTGGGCGTGGACGTTCGCCAGCTCCTCGCGCGCGAAGGCCTCGCGCGCGGCGAGCGTCGCCCCCTCTGGAGGGGTGATGGAGTTCATGTGGCTGATGTAGACCTCGTCGAGCCGGTTGTAGGGCGATGGCTCCGTCGGGAGCGCAATCGGCAGGACGCGGATGACGACGGCGAGGGAGAGGTCGCCCCTGTCAATCGAGAAGTTGACGCGCCCCTTGTAGACGCCGGGCTTGGCGTCCGCGGGGATGGAGAAGGTGAAGTAGAACTGCTGGTTGCGCCCCGCCTCGGGAATCGAAACGGGCTGGAGGGTCTTGGCGTCGGAGAAGGGGACGGAATTCCGCCATCCCGTGTGCCCCTTCTCCGGATCCGAGACGTCAACGTAGATGCGCCCGCCCAGTTCCGCCGGATAGTCGAGGCGGAGGAAGTTGCGCTGGGCGAACTCGTCGACCTTGATCGCCCCGTCGTCGTTCATCAGGAGGTCGGGGGTGAGGTTGCGCTGGCCCTTGTCGTTGTGGTAGGAAAGCCAGGAGAGGCCCGACCGGAACCAGCGCTTGACGATTTTGACGTCCATGACGGAAGGGGCGAGGGCCGCCCCGTCGTCGGCGCGGAAAGGCCCCTGCGCCGTGACCCGGTTGACCTTGACGGGCATGAAGGCCTGCAGGACGGTCGAGCCGCTCTCGTGTTCGCCGGGCGACGCCATGATCCGCATTTCGCCCGAAAGAACCCCGCATTCAGGAACGGCGTACGGGATGACCGGCTCCTGCGAAAGCGGTGGAACCGTGTAGAGCGCGCCTGAGTTCCCAATCGCCCCGCCAGCCTCCTTTGGGGCCGATGCCGCGTCGCCGGCGATGCGCGCCGCGTTTCGCGCGTCGCGCTCGACGGCCCGCAGCCGTCCCCTAGGCGTCCCGCCCTGCGCGGACTGAAGCGAGGTGGCGCGTCCGGCAATGTCGGCGATCCACTTCTTCAGGCCGTCGCACTTGGCCTTGGCCGAGGCCTCCCCAGTGGCCGCGAGTGCCGCCCCGCAACGCCTTTCGACTTCCTCGGCGCCGGCAACGGCGACATCCTCCGGTGAAAGGGCCGCCCCGTAGATTTCAAGGTCGCGGAAGGTGCCGGTCGCGCCCTCCCGCGCCGGACGTTCGGCGAGCAGGACGCGGGGGAGGTGCAGGTTGTCGTTTTCCCACTGGAAGACGCCGTCCATGTAGAGCACGGCGCGCTGGGTCAGCCTGCTGTACGAAATGACGAGCTCGTGCCACTCGCCCTTGCGCACCTTCGAGGCGGCCGTCATCGTGAAGTCGCCGAGCAGTTCCGTCGGCGGCGCCCGGAAGATGACCTTCGCCTTGCCGTCCTTCTCGGCGGAGAAGTCGAAGATGCCGAACGGGGAGACCGTGGACGGAAGCCGGCCGAACTTCGCCATGAACCTAATGGTGAAATTCCCGGAGTCGATTGCGGAGAGGTCTCCGGTCGGCGCCTCGCCGGATGTGTTCCCGCCGGGCGACGAGAAAGCCGGAACGGGCTCGGTCGCGCCGAGCCGCATGGCGAACAAGACGGCGGCAAAGGCCGTCGAGAGATACTTATCATTCATGATGGTGACTCCCACCTGTCCACGCCGGTTCAGGCGCGACGGTTGTTTTTGGGCGTTAGCCCGCAGTTCGTTAATGTTCTCAAATCCGCGCGGCCGTGTAAAGCACTTTTTCGAGAAGGTTGCGTCCACCCTGATTCCCGTCCAGGTTCGAAAAACGTGGCTTGGGGCCATCAGGCCAGGACGAGTTTCTTCACAGTGCGCCAATCGACGCCAAGGCGGGTAGCGACGGGGCCGTATGAGCCGAGTCTGTCATAGAGCCTGCGGCAGTACCAGCGGTTGAGTTCGTCCAGCGTCATGTTTCCTGAAAGGACGCGGCGCACGCCGTCATCGTCGCCTGCGGTGGCCGCGCAGGGGTCGCCCGCGTAGTGTCCCGTCAGAAGAACGGATTTCGCCGCCTGCTCGAGCTCGCGGACATTGCCCGGCCAGGCGTAGCCGGGCGGGAGGTCGCGCCGCAGCGCCGCGCCGATGCGTTCGGCAAGGGCGTCGTCTGGCGCGCCGGAAAGCCTGCCGACGATGTCCGCGACGAGCAAATCCAGCTCCTCCGGCCTTTCGTCGATTCGTCGGCGGAGCGTGGGAAGCTCGATGGTGCCCGAAGAGAGGCGGTAGAAGAAGTCGTTCCTGAAGCGTCCGTCACCGCGCCTTGCCGCCAGGTCCTGGTTCGTCGCCGCAATGACACGTCCGGAGAAGCGCAAAGTCTCGTGGCCGCCGACTGGCGAGAAGGTCCGCTGCTGGAGAACCTGCAGGAGCTTGATCTGTATCTGTTCAGAAACATCGCCTATTTCGTCGAGAAAGATCGCGCCGCACGGGCTGCACCGGGCAAAGACGCCGTCGTGGTTCTCTATCGCCCCGGTAAAGGCCCCCTTGCGATGTCCGAAGAGTTCCGATTCGATGAGGTTTTCGGCGAACTGCGAGAGGTTGATCGGGATGAAGGCCTTCGTGAAGCTCTCCTGGAAGGTGCGCTTCTCGGGAACGTAGGGAATGTAGCCGGAACGTCCAAGCGCCATGGCCGCCGCGCCCTTGCCTGTGCCAGTCTCGCCAAGGAGGAGTGTCGAAAAATCCTCCATGCGGCTCCAGAGTTTTTCGACGTAGAGCCGCGTGTCGCATGTGAAGATCGCGTTCCAAAGCTCTTCGCGCAGACGGCGCATCGATGGCGATTCTCCGCGGAGCGAAGTGTCGATGAAATAGAATGCGCGGCGGAACTGGAAGAAGACGGCGACGCAAACCGCCGCATAGTCCCGTTCCAGGCCGTGCGACTGGATCTCGCGGTAGAGGGCGTCGGCACCGGGCCAGGCGAGAAGGTCGTCGCCGTGGGCTATTTGCTCGCGGATGTAGGCGTCGGTTCTGTCGCGCCAGCTGTGGAAGATGTGGAAGAGCAGCGCGATCTGGAGACGCTCGCGGTCATCGGCCGCGTAGTCGCGGATGTCAACGGTCCGTCCTGAGGCGATTTTTTCAAGGCGGGAGGCGAGAACGGCCAGAAGCTGGTCGAGGACGTCCATTTGGTCGGCGTCGCCTTTCATGCCGACAGCCGACTTGTCCGAGGCGAGGCGCGACTCGCCGAACGGATTCTCGAAGGTCGAGGTCCGTATCTGGTCGAAGAAGGTCCGATCACCACTATCAAGCTTTTTCATGGGCATATAATGTAGCACAACAAGCATTTTTTGTCTACTCGTATTTTACGCTTCGCGCTTTACGCGAAACGCAAAATACGAGTAGACAATATTCTAATAAATTTGACCGCATTCTGGCACACATCATGCAATATAAGGAGGCATGAAAACGAATGTTCCATCAAATTTCATCTGGCTCAACATCACGCAGGCGATAGGCTCCTTCATGGACAACCTGTTCAAGATGCTGACGGTCTTCTACCTGGCGGATGCCCTGGGGCTTCCGCTTGAGCGGACGCTTGCGATTTCGACGGTCCTCCTTGTGGTCCCGTTCATCATCCTCTCAAACCTCGCGGGCGCCCTGGCCGACCGCTATTCCAAGACGAAGCTTATCCACATCGTGAAATGGGCCGAGTTGGCCCTGATAGCGCTTTCCTTCCCCGCCTACTTTTCCGGCCGGGCGTGGCCAATGCTGACGGTTCTCACCCTGCTTGCCTGCCAAAGCGCCTTCTTCGGCCCGCTCAAACGCGGAATCATCCCGGAAACCGTCCCGCCAGAGGCCGTGGCCGAGGCCAACGGATTGCTCTCCGCCACCTCGTATATCGGTATCATCATTGGAATGGTGCTGCCATCGATTCTCTGCGCAAGGCTTGGCGTTCCTTACTGGGGCGTGCTGGCGCTTGCCGCCGTGATTTCCGCCGTCGGCATCGCGGCCTCATACGGCATTCCGGCGACGGTACCGCAGCGGCGCCCCATGCGCCCGTCATGGAGAATCGTCACGGACACCGTCTCCGTCTTCCGCGCGGTAAGGCCACGCCGCATGCTCTTCCAGGCCGCCCTTGGCGCGGCCGCGTTCTCAGGCCTCGCGGCGCTCTTCCAGCAGGTGCTCGTCATCTTCGCCAGAAACGAGCTCGGCATGACCATCAAGGAGGCCGGTTTCCCCTTCTTCTTCGTTGCGGCCGGCATAATCGCGGGCTCCTGGCTCGCGGGGCGCTACGGGCGCAACACGCTTGACGCCGGATGCGTCCCCGCCGGCGCGCTGGCGATGACGCTTGGCCTCGTCGCCATCCCGCTCACTTCTTCGCGGATTGTCTTCGACACGGCGCTCGTGGTTGTCGGCATTGGCGGCGGCCTTTGCCTCGTGCCGCTCAACACCTACCTCCAGACAGGCTCCGACGCCGACAGGCGCGGAGAAATCCTCGGCGCCTCCGAAACGGCCAGCTTCTTCGCAATCGTCCTGTCCTCGGGGCTCGTCGCGCTCCTTTGCGACCTTCTTGGACTTTCGGCCCGGGGACTCGTCGCCGCAACGATGCTTCTAGTCGCGCTTTCCTTCGTCTGGGCGCTGCGCGTCCTTCCTGTCGACGCCTTCCGCTTTGCTCTTTCCCGCCTCACGCGTCTTTGCTACGACGTGCGCGTCGAGGGACTGGAAAACATTCCAGGACAAGGAGGCGCGCTGCTGGCCATGAACCACACGGCCTTCGTCGACGCCCCAATCGTCCAGTCGGTGGTGACCCGTTCGATGCGCTTCGTCATGTCGCGCGAAGTCTTTTCGAATTGGAAGTGGTGCCGGCCCGTCTTCCGCCTTGCGCGGGCCATCCAGATCCACACGACGGACAACGCCAAGGCGCTCATCCGCTCCATTAATGCGGCGCGCGACGCCCTTCGCGACGGCGAACTGCTCGCAATCTACCCGGAAGGCGAGCTTACTCCGACCGGACGGATCGAGGAGTTCCGCCACGGTTTTGAAAAGATGGTCAAAGGAACGGACGCGCCAATCGTCCCGATCTACATCGGCAACCTCTGGGGCAGCATTTTCAGCTATGCCAAAGGCAAGCCTGGTCTGCGTCTTCCGCGCCACCTGCGTCCGCGCCGCGTGACCGTGCGCATCGGGCGTCCGCTTCCCGCCACCGCAACGGCGCAGGACGTCCGCGAGGCGGTGCTTGCGCTAGGCGCAAGCACCGCCAGATAACAGATAGCGGATAACGGATGAGGTTCTTGCGACCCCCCAAAAAAACACGCCACAAAAAGAAAACTTGACTGTAATACTATTGTCTGCTAAAATCACCCCTGTTTTTTGCAGTGTTACTGCGAAAAACAGGGGTGATTTTAGCAAAAAGGAAGGATTTGCATAGATGAAACGATTCGCAACGGAAGCCCTGACAGCATGGAAGAACCGAGCAAAGCATAAGCCTCTCGTTATGCGCGGTGCCAGACAAGTAGGCAAAACTTGGCTAGTGCGTGACTTCGCCGAATCATCATTTGATTCGCTTTGCGAGATCAATTTTGAGAAGACGCCCGAGACGGCGGCACTTTTCGGGTCACGTGATCCGAAGAAAATAGTTCCGCTTCTTGCGGCGCAGACAGGCGTCCGCATTGAACCGGGGCGAACTCTTCTATTCCTTGACGAAGTCCAGGCCGCACCGCAAATTCTGCCAACGCTTCGGTTTTTCTATGAGGAGATGCCGGAACTACACGTGATAGCTGCCGGATCGTTGCTGGAATTCGCGCTCGCAGACCATGCTTTCTCGATGCCGGTGGGGCGGATTGAGTATTTCTTTCTCGATCCAATGACCTTCGGCGAATTCCTTTGCGCGGCAGGGCGCAGGCCTTTGTTAGACTTCATTCGCGCGTGGCATGTTGGCGAGGAGTTCCCCGCGCCACTCCATGCGGAGTGCATGGACGAACTTCGGCGGTTTCTTTCCGTTGGGGGGCTTCCTGAATCGGTTGGGGCGTTCTTGGCGGCCAATGGCGATTATGTCGAGTCTGAACGCGCTTTGCAGAGCGTCCTCGCCACATACGCGGACGATTTCGCAAAATACGCCCGTCGCGTTCCAACTGAGCGATTGCGAAAAGTATTTGCCTCTGTGCCGCGACAGCTAGGCGGGAAGTTCACCTGGGTTCAGGTGGATCGCGAGGAACGTTCCAACGAACTTGCCGCGGCAATGGATTTGCTATGCCTCGCGCGTGTCGCCTCAAAGGTGCGCAGGACTTCCGGAAGTGGCCTCCCCTTCGGCGCCGACGCCGATGTCCGCAACTTCAAGGCGCTGTTTCTTGATGTTGGACTGGCATCCAACTCCTGCGGTCTGCGCGCGAGCGACATAGCCGGAGAGCGGGATCCGCTACTAATAAATCGAGGCGGCCTTTCCGAGCAATTCGTCGGGCAGGAGCTTGCCGCCGCGCACGAGACTTGGGAACCGCGCGAACTCTTCTACTGGGCGCGCGAAAATGCATCATCCAACGCCGAGGTGGATTATCTGGGCGCTTGCGGCGGTCAAGTCTATCCCATTGAGGTCAAATCGGGCGCGACTGGCCGACTCAAGTCCATGCACCAGTTTCTTATGGAAAAAGGAACGGATTTCGGCCTGAGGTTGAACGGCGACGCCCCATCATGGGTGGAGACGGACTATCCCGCACCAGATGGTTCCCGGCACAACTTCAGGCTTCTTTCCCTGCCGCTCTATCTCTCAAGCGAAGCAAGACGCTTGGTTTCAGAAGCGCTATAGTCGCTCGCAAAAAAAGGGTTAACAGATAATTCCCTATTCCCCGTTCCCCACGCTACACATACTCGCGGACGGGCTGGCCGCGGACGATGCGGGTGTTGATGACCGGGCCGTTGCAGACGGGCTTGCCAACATCGTGGATCGCGGTCAGGAACTGCCGGGCGGTCTCCTCGGGTTCGTCGAAGAGGTGAATCGCGCCGCCTTCGCGGGCAGCATCGACGAACTCCTGTCCAACCTCGCTGCGAACCACGACCGCGGTCATGCCGTTTCTTGCGCAGGCGATGCGCTCGTCCTTGGCGACGTCCTCGTCGGTGTAGGTTCCGAGGAGGTCTGGCGACAGCACGGGGTGGTGCCACGTGTCGCCGACGACGATGTCCGCGACGCTGGCCACCTTCTCAAGGCAGTAGCGGCACTCCTCGGGGGTGAACTTCGCGAGCTGCATGAGGCCGCCGCCGTTCTTGACGAAGCCGGAGTCGCGGACTTCGCCGTTCTTGAGCGTCACGGTGAACTGCCCGGGGAAGGGGCGCGCGCGGTACTTGATCGCGGCGACGTCTTCGAGGCGGGCGCCCATCCAGTTGGTGATCAGGTTCTCGGTGCCGTGGCGGCTCCAGTGCGCACCGCAGATGTTGCTTATGACGAGCGCAACGTTGCCCACCAAGTCCTCGAAAATGGGGTCGAGCATCATCTTGCGGAGCGAGAGCGCATTGCAGGGCGTCGCCGTGATGGCGATTTTCTTCAGGCCGGCCTTGGCTGCGTCGCGCAGCCCGAGCAGCTGTGGGTGGGGCTGGTACTTGCTTCCGGCGCAGGCAATCACCTCATCTCGCGTTGTGGCGACAACCGCCTTTGCCTCGTAGGGGACCTCGGGGTCCCAGCCGGCCAGAACGGCGCCGTCGATCATGCCGTGCTCAAGGGCGTAGATGAGGATTGAACTTGCGATGCCGCCCGAGACGGCCTGTCCGTAGGCGTCCTTGTAGAGCGAGTGGCCCGTGTAGACGTTGCGGACGATGCCGCACTTGTCCTCGCCGTGCTCGTTTGGATAGTCCCCGACACGGCCCGGGAAGCAGTGGCGCCTTGTGCGCCCGAAGAACTTGGTTTCGATGGCGGTCAGCGGAACCTCGCGCGCGGCGCATGCCCTGTAGCAGCGGTCGCATCCCTCCTTGACGCAGTCGCGGACAAGTTCCGGATTGCGGCACCACGGATACTTGCGGAGCCTGATGGCGCCGTTGGGGCAGACGAGCTCGCAGGCGCCGCACTCGTAGCAAAGACCGGTGCTGATGCATTCGGCCTTGAGTCTGCGAAATCCTTTTTGTTCGATCATTGCGTATTCTCCTTTGGTTAGTGATAGTACCATACCGCACGCATTGGGCGCAAGTGAATTGCGAAAGTCATTGACAGTCATGGCCGCACATTCTAAAATGTAGGGTCATAAATCGGCGGCCTTTCGCGCGGTTTGCCTTTATCATGATTATCATCGACAACTTCTTTCAGCACCAGGCCCGCCGCCTCACATTGCTGGCGGCGGCGCTTTTGTTTGCCGCCGTGGCGCTTGCCGCGCCGTCCGCGACGCAGCGCGTGCTTGAACTTACCCCGACCGACACACAGGGCTACGAATGGGTCCGAAACCCGACGCAAAATGCCGTCGCCGCGCTACGCGCCGACGGAAAGCGCCCCTTTGTCGTGGACGACTCCTTCGGCGAAGAGGGAATCGCCTTCACGAACTGGGCCGAGAACGCCTCGGCCGTCGCCTTCGCCCAGCTCCCGCGCAGCCACCTGATGCACACCTGGAAGCTTCTGGGCGTCAGGACGCTGAAGACCGTGCGCTTCGATCCCGAGGGCTCGGCCGACCACTTCCGCCGCGAAGCCTCTTTCGCCGCCTTCCAGCACGGCGCGGACGGCATCTGGCTGCCTGACGCCGACAAACTTCCGTCAAGCTGGCGCAGGGCCCTCGACGAGGCCCGCGAGGACTGGCGCATCCTTCTCTACCTCCGCGACCTCGCGGACTCCGCCGCCAAACATCCCGACGGCAACATCCGCATCGAGTCGCGCCGCATTTACTTCTGGTTCAACCGGATGCCGGCGGGATGGGAGAACCTCGACGTCCTCCGCCTTGAATGCGTCGCCTACGCGAAGAGACTTGAACAGCTGCTAGGCCTTCCGGCCGCAAACCTCCCCGTCCGTCGCGCCGAGCCGGTCGAGCCGCAGACGCAGCCCTTCATGCCTTACGCCGACTGGGCGCGGAAGCCGGAGCAGAAGCAGTTGCGCAAACTGGGCGACACCGTCACATTCGACGACGGCCTCAGTTTCCAAGCCGACCTCAAGGGCTTTGAAATCACATGGTCCACGACCAACGGCCCCCCTCTCGGCAAGTGGAAGCAGCCCGGCGGAACGCTCGACTTCCGCCTCTATGTCTCCACCGACGAGCCCGGCGTCTTCCTGCCGTACCGTTTCCACTGCGACTTCAACCCTTCATACTATAGCGCCGAGCGCGCCCCGGCGACCAGCCGCAACTACTTCCTCTTCGGCACCGACGAGCGCTTCCGCCCCTTCTACATCGCCTACGGCGTCAAGAACCCGCGCTTCTGGATCTGGCCGCGGCTCCGCGATTTCGGCCCCGACTATCCCGACCCCTGCCCGCATCTCCGCGTCGAGGGCAACAAGTCCGGCGGCTGGAAGGCCACCCTCACGTGCCACTGGCTCTACCTCTATGGCCACTGGCCCATGCAGAAGCCAGGAAAGTCCGACATCTGGTTCGTCGGCGTCGACAGCGCGCCAGGTCTTCCGCATCCAATTGCGGGGCGCATCCTCTGGCCACGCGGGCACGCCGAGAATTTCCGGCGCTTCGCGGAAAAGCTGGGCACAGCCGCGATCACCGACCGCTACAAGGAAGAGCTCGGCCGAACGCGCGATGTCTGGACAACCGCCGACGCCGAACGCTTCTATCCGTTCGCGCAGACGGAGAAGCCCACCTTCCACCGCTACGACCTCGAAGGCGACACAATGTTCTACGGCCGTCTCGTCCGCCCGCTCCTCGACGCCAACGAAAACGCCTGGCAGCTCATCTGGACCGACAAGGAGCATCCCAAGCCCAAGTTCATCCAGCAGTCCGACCGGGTGAAGATGCTCATCTGGCAGAACCTCGGCCGCATGCTCTTCCTTTCACACGAGGTCGGCCTCCGCCGACGCGACTACCTCGAGGGACGCTACGCCGGAATCGAGCCTCCCGAGTACAAGCCGCCGGAAGACCCGCTCGCAAACGCGCCGAAGGAGCCGGACGCCGACTACGACCCCGACTCCATCCAGCTCGAAGACAAGGAGTTCTGACATGACAGCACTCGCACTCCTTTTCGGCGCATTCACCCTCTGGTCTGTCGACCCCTACGGCGACAAGCCCTACCTCCCCGACGAGCCCCCGTACCAGGGCGTCGTGACGAACGCCCTCGCCTGCGCCGCCGCCCAGGGCGAAATCGAGACGATTTCCTTCTCCGTGCAGCCCGCGCGCGACATGCGCAAAGTCGACTTCGTCCCCTCCGACCTCTCCGGCCCCGGCGGCGCGACCATCCCCGCCTCGGCCGCAGACTTCGCGCTCGTCAAGGTCTGGTACCGCGCGGACTCGCGCTGGTGGAACAGCTGGGCCGGCGGCACCGGCAACCCCAGGCTCATCAACAACC
>JAEEGG010007339.1_pt1 | contig 25462 bp, 31 predicted proteins | sample 9134161 | NCBI WGS metagenome assembly JAEEGG01 (sample SAMN16246543, study PRJNA631951) | gut metagenome | biome: gut microbiome; feature: rumen; material: CR-attached | host: Bos | place: Iran: Karaj | collected 2018-10 | reverse complement strand
AGTACAGGAAATTCTCAGTCCGTCGTTCGCTTCTGTCAGGAAAAGCCCGTGCACTTCGTTGGTATCCCAGTGCCGTGCCGACAGTTCCTCGGCTTCTATCTCGAATCCGTGCAAAAAGCGTCCCTTTTCAACCCGAATAGTGCCACTTTTCAACATGAAAAGCATTCCTTTTTAGCAAAGCTAAAAATAGGAAGTTATAAAAGGGAGTTATAATGTAAGCACCCAACGAATTCTTCTCCCCCTATTTACAGGGGGTTCGCGAAATCTGGGAATTTAAAATTAACAATTATGCCTGTTATTTGAGGGCTACTGCCGATGGAATAAGGCTGGCATAGTCCTTATTTCCACGATTCAGTTCAGAGAGAACATAGGTCAGATAGTCCTTGACCATAATACCACACTGCTTACAGGTCTTTGATGCGCTTTGATGAACTCATTGTTCTGCCTAATCGTCTCATTAAGCTGCGCTATCTGGGCTTCGTAATCCTGGCGTTCCATATCCTTCTGACAACCTTGCATTAAATCCGTTGTACTTCACTGCGGTGAAAAAGCTAAAGCCTTGCGGCAGACTTTCCACCATATAACATTTTCTCTATCCCTCCGTTTCTTAGTCTTTACCCATAAGAGCCTGGAAAGCAGACATCATACGGAGTTGCTTCTTGGAAGGAAGCTTTTGACCAGCCTCAGCCAAGGCCAAATAGTCTTGGTAATAGGGGGCCATGGTCATCACACTCATGATGTCTTCCAAGTTAACATTTGAGGAGAAATCTTTATTCTTTATCGTAATGGTCATAATATAGAGATTAGGTCACACAGATCGCACAGATCACACAGATTTATATGTTTCTCTTTAAACGAAATAATTTTAGGGTCACATCGGGGGGATGTGACCTGTATGGAAATCAACTAAATGAATTTATTCTAATTCAAGTTTCTGCTTTGCCAAAGCAATTACTTCATTAATAAAATCCTCGGTTGGTTGGATTTTGGGAACTACATCTTCTTCTGTCAATCCGAATGTATCCCCATAATCACCAGTGAGGCGCATCTGAAATAACTGATTATAGAACTTACCAAGATCCTTCGACAACTTACCAGTCATCACAAACTGCTATCCAAACTGACTGATATTTCCTTCTTGGCTTTTTGTACGTATTCCGTATGCAATAAGCAAAGCCGACGCTGCATAATAGGCCGCATAATAAAGCCTGTTGGCTGTTACCTCAAGACAATTGATCTGGAGATTCTTCTTGGCCTGGTCAAGAGCAATATATGCTCTCTCTATCCTATAATTGACGACATCGCGTCTGTTTTCTTCATTCAGCCCCATAGTCTAATTCCATCTTCTGTTACATTCTGGCGGAGAGGACTGGCAATACTACCTTCCCAGTCATGCTTGGTATATAAGATGGCATTGATGCATTGATTGTAATACCACCCCATCTCACGAAGTGGATATGTATAGTCATCAATATCCTGAGAAGTAATACGGTCTTTATCGAGCAGAATCAGCACATCCCAATCAGAGTCATCTCGAGCATCGCCTCTAGCCCTAGAGCCAAAGAGGATGACCTCAGAACCAGGAGGGACAATCTGTTGGGCTTTTTCCCTAATGGCATCTACGATTTGATGATGCTTTCTTGCTGTCATATTATTGCTTATTTAATACATCGTGTGCAAAGATACAACTAATTCCTGAAAGATGCAAATTTTCGAGAGTTTTTCGTTTTATCTTTGCTTTCCCCTCACTCTAACCTCCGTACTGCGGTCGGGGCGTTTGAGATCGTCGATGGAGAGGGTGAACTTGAAGCAGCCGATGTTGTTGAGGATGACGGTGGCACGCTTCTTGCCATTGACCATCTCGACGGTGCCCTGAAGGTCTTTCAGTGCTTCGGACTCTGAGAGGAAGCCATCGTTAAGAGTGACGGTTTCATGGACCTGGGGCGGCACTTCTTCTGAGAACTCAACATCACCGTCAGCGAGTTGAAGCACCGCCTTGAGGGCGCGCATCTGAGCATCAGGGACGCGGGCGAAGTCACGAAAGCCTTCCTTGGTTCTGGAAAGGGTGGGGTCGACCATGCAATGGGTCAGGAGGGGACACAGTTTAAGGGTGTCCACGCGATGGGACTCATCGACTTTGATGAAAATCTTGCCATGAATGACGACCTTCTCGACGAGTTTCTTGGAGCCACTTGATTTCTGGCCTTTTTTGTAGGTCCTGACTTTCTTTTGCTGGACGGCTGCGTAGGCCTCTACCTCGAAGGGGATGTTTTTGGGGTCTTTGAGAAAGGAGCAAGCATCGATCTCCTTGTTTCGTTTGACACCATAGACATACCAGGCTGTGGGGTCAAAGACCTTCTGGACAACGGGCTTTTCTTTCTCCTGATGGAGGATTCGGTTGGTAGTCAGGCTGCGTAAACGACGGTAATTTTTGGCTTTCTTTTCGCAAGGCTCCGCCGTAGGCCCCCCGTTTTCACTTGGAGCCTCAACACCAGCATTTAACGCTTTAGCGTCGTCTTGCATACTCATTACCTGACAGTTACGTCAGTGCGTCTTGGAATCAGCGAAGCTCAAAATGAAAACTCGGTCGGAGATGACCTATGTATACAAAAAGAGCGTGAACCTCACTCTGCCCGTCCGTTTCTTTAGGTCCTAGGAAAACCTGTACACACAAACAGACAGAATTCATGCTCACGCCGTGGAATATAATACACCCGAAAAGTGTGCATGAGGCTACACGAGCCTCGGCACACTAACGGGAAGGATTATACCACCCGAAGCATCCTCTCTGCAATGTCTCTGGAGTGTACGTTTGAATTTCCTAGGTTCAAAGAAACCAAAAACACAGCGTTGTAAGACGCTATTCCAATATGTTTTGCCCACACCTTCACTGCCCTAACGGGCAAGTACGGCGTGATAGCGCGTGCAAAGATACAAAATTATTCTCACATACATATTATATAATAGGAAAATATGCATTTTCACCCCCATTTTTTGATGAAAATGACTATTTTTGATAGGATGAAAGCTACTACATGATGCCAATACGGAGGAAATCTATGATTTCCAACCACTACTTAGTTTTCCCTACAATCCTCCAGGCGCAGGACATTTCCCTAAATTTTCTATGCAAAGTTACGAGAGTCATGCAATTGAGCAAGGTCGGGGCCGCCGGTTTAATGGAAAATCTCCATCCCTGCGGGTAGTATTTTCCAAGAAAACCTTGCACTTATGCCTGACGAACTCGTGCCTTTGCACCGAAAATTTTAGTTAAACAGCCCTACTCCCGGAGGAGATTTTTATGGGGAAAATAATATTTTTGAATTATGTACGAATATAGAACACTTACGGCGGAAGAAATGATACGGGCTGATGAGCAGCGGAAAGGACGTACCAGCGCGGAAAAGGAGGCATACAGACTTCTTCCAGTAAACATGAGGAAAAAAGTGGAGAGAAATAGCCCGGTTGCATTTGAGGGGCACAAAGCTTTTTATCCAGACCTTCTTTTCCGTAATGAAAAAATCATTATCGAAATCGACGGTGGTGTCCATCGGAAATATGAACAGCAGCGGATTGACGAGCATAGAAATGGTGTTTTTAAAGATCATGGTTTCCACGTTATCCGTATTCTTAATGAAGATGTATGCGTGAACGTTGCATTCTGGCAGAGGGTGATCGAGGGGTTGTCGAAGATATATTCTTTCGAGAACAGAACAGATGTTTGTGATTTTATTGCTGATTTGAATGAGTTGATTCATCAGGAAGCCATTCGGTCTGTTAGCCTTGACGACGATGAGTTTGACTATGTGTTCTTCCCAAAAAATCAATGGAAGCCTCTTCGTAGAATTCAGATGCAACATGAAAATCTTGTGTGCATGCTACCCTGACTGGCTGGGCACACGACACAGATGATTACCGTCGAGACTATTAAAGAAGGTTAAAATTGCGAATGGAGTATACCATTCAACAAAAAAGTGCTACCTTTGCAATCGAACACTTGGCCGTGCCTATAGGTGTTCACCTCGCACTGTATGTGGAGGTCAAAAATTGGTTTCGAGTTGCTGATGGACTGAGCAACCACGAGTTTTCTGTTGGAGCAACGCCCTTAGTTGCATTTTCGGGGTTACTTTTAACCTCCAGTTCAATCCACTAACAAAGAGTGGCCGTAAGGCGGTAGCTCACTCATAGCAGTAAACAGCCCCGACAAGGCTGCCTGTGGGGCAAATAGAAACCAATTTTAGTATGAAAAAGATTTATTTGTTTTCGACTTTGGCCATCATGGCCATGATGTGTATGTTCACTGCCTGTGGCGGTGATGACAATGACGATGACCTTCCCGAGGGATATCATAAGACGACGGAAGGCGTTCACCGTATCGAGGTGTCCGTCGATGGTGACCTGACAGGATGGGAAGGTCGGTTTGCTTTCGTCGCAGTCTGCGGCGACGGTACTCGCGGCTTCGTGAAGCTCTACGAGAATGGCAGGCAGATCTCCGACGACGGCACGTTTCTCGGCGAGGAGCTGCGGAACTATATCATCGAGACAGATGCCAAGTGCGATCAGATGACTTTGACGGCATCACTCAGACACGGCACATCTGTCTCTGTCAGTCCCGTGACAGTCACTTTGAAGAGTTTCATCAAAGACCAGCCGAAGAAGACGAAGACGGTGGAGTTCATCGACTCCTACAAGACGATTGTGTTCAATTCGGAGCTTGACGCGGATAAATATTGATCTTTATGGCAATAGAAACATCATACTACGGACTTTACCTTCTGAAATATCTTAAAGAAACAGAGGATCCTCGGCAGCATGACCACGACTTCATAAACAGCCGTGCAGATGATGCTGCCGGGGTCTTCGAGGGTGAACGACGTGCTGGGGCGAAGGTTGACCAGGCACAGGAGGTGGCCATGAGGGTACAGAAGCGGCAGCTCATGGCTACTAAGCTTCAGGATGGTACGACCGCCCTCGACTATGTGAAGTCGTGGTCGGAGGACGCTCAGCCGTGGGCGATGGCAGGAGTCCTGTCTTGTATCGAGAAAGGTTATAGCTTGAACCGCCTCACGATCAATTGGGAGGCGCGGAATCTGAGATACGACAAAAAGTGAATGACATGGATATTTCTGAAAAGCAGATAGAGACCCTGAAGGGTACGACACTTACCAACGGCACCAATGCCTGGGAGTTCGTGCAGTCGCGCCCGAAGGACGCACAGCCCTGGGTAGCGCAAGGCATCCTGTCTTGTATTTTCAAGGGCTATCGTCTGGATCTCTTGATGATAGGCTGGGAAACCAGGGATATAAGAAGAAACAGAAGTATATGTGTATGAAACATCTTATGTTACAGTTCGCGGACAAATGCGTCCCCTACGAGGCTTTTGTCAAGGATCTCGCCAGGGAGATCGTTGCTCTCCAGACGGACGCACTTCGTCTGCCAAATGACATCGTATCTCAGAACAAAGCCTTCAAACTGTTTGGAGAAGGAAATGTCCGTCGTTGGGTTAAGGAAGAGAAACTGGTTCCAGTCAGCAAAAGGCCAGGTAAGATTGAATATCGGATATTCGACTTAAAGAGACTACAAGAAAGACAACAAGATTATTTCTAATTAACAGTATCATGACGAAATCTATTATAAACATCACCGATGATACCCCTATAGCTATGCTGACTGTTGGACAACTAAGGGAGGTACTTTTCCCTAAGGCATTACTTGACCTTATCGAGAAGCAACAGATAATTGACGAAGAGAGAATTCCCAAAAGATATGTTCATGGTGTCGTAGGGATAAAGCAACTCTTCAACTGTAGTTACCCGACAGCCCACAAACTGAAGGAAACTATTCTGAAGCCAGCAGTCAAGCAGCAAGGCAGAGTCATCGTTGTTGATGCCGATCTCGCCATGAAGCTGTTTGCCGAGCATGAGCAGATCAAAAGTGTTAAAGATCTAGAGGTAAAAAAATAAGTGAAAAGAGTTCTTATCATACCAGACGTACATGGACGCATATTCTGGATGGAAGATGTGACCGCAATGGTTGCCGATATAGACAACCAGGTCATCGACGTGGTTTTCCTCGGTGATTATGTTGACCCTTATCCACAGGAAGGAATCACCGATGAACAGGCCATCAAGGGGTTCCGGGAGATAATAGATTTCGCTAAGGAAAGGGACAATGTTCATCTCCTCCTTGGAAACCATGATATGCAGTATTTCAAGGAAAACTTTGTGAGTGAATGGGACTATTGCCGGTATTGCAAAGAGCATGAAGACGAAATCAAGGCTCTATTCAGGAAGAACCATAAGATCTTCAAAATTGCTTGGCAGACAACGGTCAATGGCCGGAACTATATGTTTACTCATGCAGGAATCGTAAAAGAATGGATTTCTTATTTCAATGACAGGGTAATTGATTCTTATCGAATTCTCAACTTTGAGCCGACTGCAGACTATCTGAATAAGATGCTTCACTCAAAGAAAGGACTCGCCGCTCTTTCCTGTATATCGCGGAAGCGCGGTGGAAGACTCCCCTATGGCAGCCCAGTGTGGGCTGATGTAGAAGAACATTGGAACATGATACGGTACCATCCTGATCAGAATTTCTACAAAGAGTTTTACCAGATCTTTGGTCATTCCAAAGTTTGGACTGAAGTCTGGAGCGAAGGTTTCAGGGATAAGAGTCTATACTATGTTACTCCGCACTTTGCTATGCTCGATGCCATGACATCGTTCATATTGAATGACGATGGCAAAATTATGCCGATAGGTGATGAACAACCAGTATCAAAGGATGGCGAAACATGGATGATTAAGCGAAGGAGCCCCAAAGGGATGCCATTATAGTTAGTAATAGGGTTGGCCATGATGGTCGGCCCTTTTGTTGCCATAACATGCAAAATTACGCCCCAAAATGCAACATTTCGGGGGGCGAGGGTCTTGAATTTGTTAAATCAAGACTTTTGTTTTGTATATTTTGGAGGGCATTTAAAAATGCCTTACATTTGCCGAAAATATATTTGTTACGTGTACATTGAGATGAGACAGAGTACCAACGTATTCCTGCACGAATCCACCTTTGATTACGATGGTGAAATAGCTGTCGTATTCGTAGGCACCTTCGACAGCATACGGATATAATCATCAATAGTAAGCGCCTGCTGCTGTACGGTAGCTGTGCTAATCTCTTTAAGTAATGTATCTTTACGAAATAAACATAGTACGATGATGATAATCGCTTTAAAATACATCCTCGCCACGTTGCTTGCAGTACTCCCTTTCATATGCACACACGCATTTATGAAAGAGGAGAAAGCCGCAGACGTCACTACCATCCGCAAGAACACGCTGGCCCGTCTGCTGGACACATACCTGCCGCAGGTCAGGAACCTGCAGGTGCCTATAGGCCACTTCTTCGCAAGGCTCTATGAGCGTATGCGAAAAAGTGACAACTCGTGGAAGTTCCACACCGCCCTTCTGATTATTGTCCTGCTGGTCTATACCTGCGTGAATTTCAGTGCCGCGGAGTCCGTGCGGGACATCATCAGTTTCACAGGCAGTTCCACAGGCGGGGCCGCTGTACAGGCCGCTGTACAGGCCGGTGTATATTCCCCGATGGAGTCCGACATGCTGGCCCTCTTCATGTGCCTGCTGTTCACATCCACTCTTTTTCTATACAGAATTCTTGACAAAATTCCAGAGTGGATTATAATGTGCTGGTACTTCATCACCTTTACCAAATGCTTGTTCTGGGCAGTGGTGGCCAACGTGGATTCCTCATGGTTCATCATGGCCGAGGTTGAGAGCATCTGTCTGATGGCAGCCCTCTACTTTCCGGGCAGAATTTCCGACGACAAACCGAAGGGTCGGATGGTCTTTCTGTACACAAACGTCAGCAGACACCATATAAAGCGGCGTAGAGAGCAAAACACGGTGCGGGTGGACTATCTACCATGCCGACAGAAATAACGTAACAGAGACAAAAAAGATGAACAGCCAAGAGAAACCTACACAGCCTAAGAGCGGAATGAAAATCCTCACGGATTTCTCGCTCTGGAACCTGTTGCTGAAGAACTCCGTTCCCGCAGGCCACAAGAAGCTGACGAAGGCAGAGGCGTTCTACGATTTATTGAACCGCCAGAAGCTGGCCGTCCTATACGACCAGGATGTGTTGCCCGGCAACTTTCAGATCCTTACGGAGAACAGGAACTGGCACCATCAGGCTGTGAAGAAATTCCTATCGGAACTGCAGGTCATAGGAGCCATAGATATAGACCTCTCGGCCAACCGTATGGTAATACGGGGCGCTAACGTCATCTTCACCTCTCCGTACCCGGTGGACGGCAGTCAGAATATCCAAGGAGCCAACCCATTCCCGACGGGTGTTCCACCCTGAGTTCAGGTATCTGGCGGAGCCTAAGCCAGCATCGGTGGCCCGATGCGAAAAATGGGCTGGTCTTCGACCGCCAAAGATACGGCCACTGACGTGTCCAAGCCTACGGCTCCTCCTGCCTCCCAACCGGTCAGAGCGCTTGCGCGTTCCGACACGAATGTACAGCAGGAGGTAACCTAATACCCCTTTTTAGCGGAAAACCGCATAAACAGAGGAGATTCGCCACGCTTAAAATGAGCAAGCTCAGTGGCTTTATTAGGCCAAGGGAACTGCCCTTGGAACCCTCATAATTAAACATTGTCTAACCCATATAAATCGAAAAGAAATATGGCAAAAAACAAACAGATGTGCGACCTCACGTCCACGAAGGGATTCCCTCGTGGCTGGTCAAACGAACAGCTACGGAATTTCTCGGCCCAAGCCTTCGAGCGGAAGCGTTCAGGTAACTTTGATCCCACCAGACAGAAGCTCAACTTCGAGGTGACGAAGGGTGGTATCATCACACCCGTGGATCAGATGCATTCCATCAACCGACGTATATCGGAGAACCTGCGTCGGAGAGGTATCATAGACCCCAACGCAGGAAAAGAAAAGCCCGACAAACGAACCGTTGCGAATTTTGTGCTTGGCGGGTCTCGGGAACAGATGCACCGTCTGGCTTTCGGCGACCAGAAGATTGATCTCAATCACGGTGCTGACAACAGTTCCATTGTACGCCAGAAGGCCATCGAGGACTGGGCCGTGGATACCTACAATTTCATGGCACGTAAATACGGTGAAGAAAACGTTGTTTCCTTCGTGGTTCATCTTGACGAGATTAACCCTCATGTACACTGCACCGTACTGCCTGTTACCGAGCAGAATAAAATCAGTTGGAAAAAGGTTATGGCGGGTAAAGACAAGTACGAATACCGCGACCGTATGCTGAAGCTCCACGATGAGTTTGCGGAGGTCAACAAGAAATACGGTCTGGAACGTGGAGATGCTGTGGCTGTTACGGGAGCCAAGCACCGTAGTACCGAAGAGTACCGGGATTGGCTGGATAACCAGGCTCGAAAACTGGAAATAAAAATTGACACGCAGAAGCAGACGCTCTACGAGATAAATGCCGAGATCGCCAAGGCCGAAAAGCGTGTGAAGGCACTGTACACGATGCTGTCTAATCTCGAAGCCCAGAAGAAGGATATCGAAGATCGTATATCAACATTGGAATCACAGCTTGAATCACAGGCAAGACAAGGTCAACTTACCAACGAAGAAATCACCCGTCGCCGTCAGGTACTTATTGGTGAGCTTGATACTATCGCCGCCAAGATCAATGAGCGTCAGTCACAGCTGGTGAAGGCGCGTCAGCAGCTGCAGGATGTTGCAGACCGCAAATCACAGCTGGAGCAAAAGACGCAGGTTGTTGAGAAGCAGCTGCGCCAGAACCAGAACGAATACTCCAATAAGGTCATGCGCGACATGGAAAATACCGCTTGGGGTGAAGTGGCCAGAGATATGAAGAGACACATGGCCAAGTACGAGGAATACCGAGACACCCTCGGTCTTGACGAAAGAAGAAATATTGACAATCTGTACGACAACGTGTTCGACGGTTCAATCTTCGACCAGATGGCAGAGAACGCCAACGAGGCCATAGCCGTCGCCTCGGCACTCTTCATGGGCTACCTTGACGGAGCCGTCAGTTTCGCCAAGAGTCACGGCGGTGGCGGTGACAGTCCCGGATCGGACTGGGGGCGTGACAAGGATGATGACGATGAGACGTGGCGCCGTAAGTGTTTTTTCATGGGCATGAAGATGATGCGCTCGACACCTGGTAAGCTAAGCCGCCGCAATACTCCTAGACAGCAGGCAAAAGGCTTGGGTAGGTAATAATCCGCAGTGTGTAGTAACAATCCTGTTCACTACCTGGCCCAATATAAATAGGTATAAGGTTCTGGTTTGATTCAATCAAAGCCAGGCCTTATTTTGTGGTAAAATAAACAAAGCTACGCCTTATCAAATAAGGCTCATACCTGTTTTTTATGCCTTTAGGGTCTTGAATTTGTTAAATCAAGACTTTTATTTTACCTGATTTGGAACTTTTCTCGTAAAAAAATAATTTTGCGGGAAAATTTTATATCATATATTATGAAACAAAACAATTTTAATTCCCTCATGCTGGCAGGCGTGATAACGCTTGGCGGCTGCATGATTTCCAGTTGCACCGAAGATGAATCTAACGAGTCGGCATCGAACAGAATCATATTCTTTATTGATGATCAGGGCTTCAGCGAAGGTAAGGTTCATACCCGTGGTGTAAAGGTTAATTCAAGCTCTTCTTTCGGCGTTAGGGCTTCTGTCTATGGTGCCGCTTCGTCTTATACCTCTGCCGGATGCGGCTCGTATTTCTATAACGAGTCGATAACGGCAGGACTGCCGACGGAGTTCTTCTGGCCGACATCTTCCTATAAGGTGTCGTTCTTCGCGCATTATCCCTATAATAATGCAGCATTTACCGTCCAGTCTGCAGCTAACACCGTGGGTGCGCCGACGTATGCCTATACCGTGCCATCGGCGATAGCTAATCAGGTGGATGTGATGACTGGCCAGAACGTGAATATCCTCGGAGGCGGATCGTCACCCGTCGCCCTGACGATGAAACACCGCTGCTCAGCAATCAACTTCAGCGTGACCAACAACAGGTCTTCCTCGATAACACTCAACTCCGTGAGCATCGAGGGAGTAAAATACTCAGGAACACTCAACGAAGAGACGTGGACGTTGACTTCTGCTGTCAACAGCAGTTCGTCAAACCCGTTCATCCTTTCCTATGGCAGCTCCATAGCTGCGGGTGCAACGGCGAATGTCACAGGAACAACGAATATCTTCCTGATGCTGCCGCAGACTCTTCCTGCTACGGCGAAGATCAAGCTCGTCGTGGATAATGAGGAGCTGGAGGCTACCATCACAGGAACATGGGTGGCAGGCAGGCAGTATAACTACAGCCTGGTAGTCAAGAACAACGTGATTGTCGTAGTGGATGAGGAATCAGACATTGAAGATTGGGAAACAACCATTGATCTGTCTATGGTTGATAATGCAGGAAATGAAAGAGAATCCATGACAACGGCTAACTGTTATTTAGTACATTCAGAAGGTAAATATAAGATTCCGCTGGTATATGGTAATGCAATTAAGAATGGTGTAGCTAATACCATAGCATACGCTCCGGGAGCGGTGAGTAATGGAGTTTCGTATTTTGTGAATCACAAAAATAAAAATATCACCGGCCCTTGGATTACCAAGAGTAAAGACGGTACTGGAGTTGACAAAGGAATGGGCTTTGCTGTCGATACCGCCGAACTGCTATGGCAGGATGCAAAGGGTATGATAACAGCCGTTGGCATCGACGGCGACTATCTCACCTTTACCGTTGCTGGGACAGCATCGGGTAACGCTGTAATTGCTGCAAAGGTTGGCTCGACCATCGTATGGTCTTGGCATATCTGGAAGACAGAAGATGACTTGTCAAATACAACGATAGTTGCAACGGGATTACATAATTATACTGTTGCTCCTGTAAATTTAGGATGGGTGCCAACGGGCGGTGACGGGAAGAAAGGCTACTGTCCATTCTATCAGTGGGGAAGGAAAGATCCAGTTATTCCTTCATATGCAAACAGTACAACAGACCATAGTGCTTATAATATTTATGGGACTACTCTTAGCGGTCTAATTATCGTAGAAAAGACTAAAAGCTCTACTATTGGCACAACTATATTAAATCCCCAAAAATGGTATTATAATAGTGATACAAGAGGACCTGTTAATACAACTTATTATAATCTATGGGATGCTCAAAATTCATTAACAGGTGATGTGGCAACAGCAACAAAAAAAACCATCTACGATCCATGTCCTCCCGGATTCTGCGTACCTACCGGAAATCTCTGTTATTATATAGCAAATATTGGATCTGCTGACTCATATTGGGATTCTACCAATAAAGGAAAAGTTTGGTCTACAGATATAATAGGGGATCCTCTTTATTTTTGTGCTACTGGCCAGCGTGGTATAAATGTCAGTTCAATGAAATTGTATTATGTAGGAAGTAGTGGCTACTGTTGGTCGGCGACACCTCAAGATGGAACGAAAGGAGTTTACTTGGGCCTCCAATCGACGAGCTGGTATAAAGGAGGCCTGAATCGAGGCGATGTCTGTCTTCCAATTCGCCCCGTCGCGGAAGAATAAAATGAATACTTAACATAGGTAATTTAAATTTCTGGTAATATGAAGATGAAAACTATTTTAGCAGGACTGGCGGGATTACTTCTCACCGCCTGCACAGAAGATCTGGTTGAGCAGAAGCCTTCAGTGACTTCTTCCAACTCACTGAGGGTTGAGGTGATAGACAATCTCGCCATCACCCGCGCCAACTACAGCGGGTTCCCTGCAACGACATTCGAGGAGAATGATGCGATCGGTGTGTATGCCTTCGACGGTAGCTCCTACGTGGTTTCTAACGTCCGGTTCGTGAAACAGTCGGACGGCTCCTGGACTCCTGACGAAGAGGTGCCGTACAATGAGGACTATACATACTATGCCTACTTCCCGTACCGTTCCACGGTGTATTCTCCGTCTACATCGGGAACGGTGGATGACATCGATACGAAGTTCGGATCATTCATCTCTGATCCTTCGAACTACTTCTGGCAAGCAAACCAGTCTACAAAAGCCGGGTTTACTAACAGTAACCTGATGATCGCCAAAGGAATGGCGACCGCCGCTGATAAAGAGACGGCCACCGTGAAATTCACGATGGCACATAAGAGGGGACTGGCTATTGTTGCCGCTGCAAACAAATGGTACTATTCCGATGCAGCGGGAACGAAGTACACAGCTACACCAGTATTTAACGGGACAGATGTTCCTTATGATGAGGGTGGAACACTGTATTATCTGGTAAAGCCTGACGTAAATACTTCTGCCTTTGGGCTGACTATAAACCTCTCGGCAGGAGAATATAAATCTTGTCCTATCAAGTTGACTGGAACGCCGACCTATACTTATTACGTGAATGGTTCGGCATCGGCATCGGCAAAACCTGCGTGGTTAACTGTTTCCGAAAATGTTGTGGAGGGTAAGCCAACGGAATTTGAGGTAAGCTCAACACCTGCATCGGCATCAAGCTACAGGACTTACTCTGATAGCGATAATACTGCTGAAACAGCTGCATTAAAGGCCAATCCTACTGCCAGTGATGTTGACCTTTCCATGGTTAATAACGATGGTTCTGCAAGAGCAGACGGACGTACAACGGCCAACTGCTATATGGTACATGCGCCAGGAACCTACAAGATTCCCCTGGTGTATGGTAACGCGATTAAACATGGCAGTACGAATAGAAATGCATACTATACAACACAAACCACTAACACTCTCCAATATTTTCAAAATCACTTAGGTGATTACATATATACGGAGAACGACGAAACAGATCCGTGGATAAAGAACCACTCTATAACTGTAGCCGGAGCAAAACTTGTCTGGCAGGATGTGCAGGGAATGATTTCATCGGTTGGAATATCAGGAGACTACCTGACATTCACTGTTGATCCTGATAACATCGCTCCTGGTAATGCCGTCATAGCAGCTACCACAGGAGAAAATGGTACGGGTACTGTGATATGGTCATGGCACATCTGGGTGACAACGGAAACACTATCGAACTTAACAACAATTGCGACAGGAGATCATACGTATCAGTTGGCTCCTGTTAATGTCGGTTGGGTTTTATCAACAGTAAGGACGTATACAGGCAATACTTGTAGAGTACAGGCTACAAATAATGGTGTTACATTGACATTCGATGTAACGCAAGCCGATAGTTCGGCACCCGTAAATGGCTATAACCCATATTATCAATGGGGGCGTAGAGATCCATTCTTACCTTCGACAGAATCTGAAAATACAGACCATGCAGGATATACTATAGATGGAACTTATAATTTTACCTATATAACAAGCAGTACTTTCCTCTTTATTGCTTTGCGCGGTCCGGAGAGATTCTATTGTGGTAATGATACTTATGGCCCATATAGAGAGACTTATTACAATTTTTGGGATGCTGAGAATACTTCTGGCTCCAATAATCGCGCAGTTGCGACAGTAAAAACCGTTTACGACCCATGCCCGCCTGATTTCTGCGTTCCTACGTCTAACTGTTTCTATTATATGGGGCAGGAAAAAACGTACATGATAAGTAAGAGTGGTCTTTATGGAAGGTGGTGGACAAAGGATGGTGTAGATATATTCTTTCCATATACCGGTATTCGTTCATCAAATAATATACTGGATTATGTCAGAACTAAAGGATACTGTTGGACTGCAACACCATATAACACACAAAGTGGTTATGGTTTTCAATTTGAAACTGGATTGTACCCCTCGATTGGCGTTTCTATACAAAATCGATATTCAGGACTTGCAGTACGGGCGGTGACAGAAGAATAATTTGACTTTGCAACTTTGCATGAAAAGAGCCTGCCACCTCCTGTCGTGAGACACGGGGTGGCTTTTTTTGCGAAATATTACGCAAAAAAAATAAAACTATGTAGCTTCAGGAATGTCACTCCACCTGGTAGTGTAGCACGGGCTCTTGAAGTCGTGCTTGATGGCATCGGCAAAGACATCGGCCTTGCCCTTGCCATCTTTCTTCGTGTATTGCTGGGAGGCTAAGACAATGGTCTCTGTGCCATACTCACGGTTGATCTTATCCAGAACGTCATCGAGCTTCTTCATCTTCTCATGTCGCTCTGCGTCGTAATCGACGAAGTTCGTCTGGATGCCATTGTCGGGTATCACGCCCATGACGATGACACCTGCCCGCTTATAATGGTAGCCCTGCCTAAAGATTCGTTCCGTGCATCTGGTGGCTGTCTGCACAATCTGTTGAGTGCTGTTGGATGGGGTAAGCAGTCTTTCCTCACCCATGTTCCAATACTGGGGAAGGTCTTCCCTAAAGTGGTTGGTGTCAACGAAGACGCAGACGGTCTGCGCCACTGACTGCTGCTTCCTCAGCTTCTCGGCACATCGGGCAGCATAGTTGCTGATATGTGTTCGCAAGTCATTCAGGTCGGTGATCATTCCAGGAAAGCTGCGCGAAGTGCAGATGCTTTTCTTCTTGCTCATCTCCTCCATGGGAACGACATCTTCGCCGTTCAGTTCCTTCCATGTCCTGATGGCCACGACGTTATTCAGGGTGGCCCGCACCCATGAACCGGACTTGCTGGCGAAGTCGAAGGCGGTCTTGATGCCTGTGGCCTGCAAACGTGCGGCATAACGTCTGCCAATGCCCCACACCTCATCGATGTCATAGCCCTCCAGGGCTTTGACGCGCTGCTCGTCAGTACCAATCAGACAGCAATGGTTGAAGCCCTTATAGTGCTTGGCATAGTGGCTGGCCATCTTAGCCAGCGTCTTCGTCTTGGCAATGCCGATGCTGACGGGCATACGGGTGGCTTTCAAGATAAAGGCCGACAGGTCTTCACCCCATTTCTTGAGGTCGAGGTGTTCCATGCCCGACAGGTCACAGAACCCCTCATCGATGGAGTAGCGGTAGAATGTTGGTGAGGCCTTGCGCACCAGTGACATCACGCGATCGGTGATGTCGCCGTATAGCTCATAGTTGGAAGAGAAGACTACCACATCAGGAAACTGCTCCCTCAGCTGGAAGTAAGGCATTCCTGCCTTGATGCCCAAGGCTTTGGCCTCATTGCTACGGGCAACTACACATCCATCGTTGTTCGATTATTCCTAAATTTTGATTATTCCGAATATTCTTTGTAAGTTATTGATTTACTGTTGTTTCTTTAGAATATTCGGAATAATGATTTTGCAAGAAGCAGAACAACATTAATAGGATGTACCTATTTTCTGGTATTTACTTCTTAACTTTAATCAGGCTTCTTAGCCCACCCTCTACTTTTGTAAAGGAATCTTCTTCTGGACTGACAGGACATGCCCGTTTCTGTAATGCAGTTCTCAATTCTTCGCTGCTAATTCCCAGATATCTGACGGTTGTGCTTAGGGATGAGTGTCCCAAAGCGCTGGATATTATAGCAGGGTTCACGTTATCAAGTAGCCAATGTGTGGCAGAGCTATGCCTCAGTTGATGGCTGTGCATATGCAGGGGTACATCAGGACAGATAGCATGTGCCTTGGAAGATATTTTATCAAGTCTTGCGTTTACTGCATCTGTAGACATTCTCCTATAGATTCCATTGTGTGAAGAGTGAAATAGGAATGCATCGGGACTGGGACAAATACCAAAGGTAGCCTTGATATATCTACGAATCAGCAGGACTGTGGTATCTGAGAACGCCATGGTTCTGGACTTGTCACCTTTGCCTCTTATGCGGACATGCGGAGCATCTGTATCAAGGAACAAATCCCGCAGTTTGATATCAAGGAGCTCACCTACACGGCATCCAATGTCATACATTATCGTAAACATAATGAAATCCCTCCGTCCGACTTTTGTCGAGCAGTCTATACATTCAAAAAAGACTTTCAGTCCCTTTTTCGTAAGTGGTTCTACGATTTTCCCACGGCCATGGGAAATACCCTTTATGCCTGAGGCTTCTATGTAAGTCAGTTTGTATTTGGAGTCCCTTGACTGTAAGTACGAAAGGAATGACATTATAACTGCCAGTCTGTGATCTCTGGTCAGTTTACTGTTTCCCCTTTTTTCTTGCAGCCATTTCAGCCACTCTTCGAGATAAGTTCTACTTAGACATTTTATGTCTATTTTCTTTACAGGAATCTTGTGCTCTTCTTCAAGAAAATCAAGAAAAAGACACAAGGCGTTGAAGTAACAGGAAACAGTTTTTGAACTAAAGTTCCTGACATTAGACAAATAGTCATTCAACCAATTGTTCATATGATCTGTCAGGGAGACCTTTTTCGGATTATTCTTCATCATAGTCGTAAAAGTAATTTGTTCTGTCGGGTATTATTTCTTGAATTGTATTTTGTTTGCTTTCTTTTATCGAGCAGGAGGTGTGGAGTGTAAAGTGATAGTAGTACATGGTCGTTTCAATAGTGGAATGCCCCATGGACTTGCTCAGGTAAAACAGGCTTTTTTGGAATCCTTCACGGGGAAACCGATTAATGTTAAAAGTGGCGTAGTTATGTCGGAATACATATGTTGTTGCCCTCGCATCGTTGTATGTATACCAGATTCTATGGAACATTCCATGGAGCCAATCGTTACTCAAATACTTATCGTTATGATTCGGGAAGAAGCATTTCCTGCCTGGCATGATTTTCTCCATTTCATTGTTGTACTTTATCATGAGTTCCAAAGTATATGTATGTAATGCGACTCTATGCTCTATATACCCTTTCGTATGCCGTATGTTTATCACGCCATATCTCAAGTCGACGTCCTGCATATCCAACTGTCTTGCTTCCTTCATCCTGATTCCAGTCGAGAGTAAGACACGGAAGATAGTTCTTGCTACAGTTCCCCAAATTCTGGCTTGCCGGGGATTCTGTCTCCTGTACTTGAAATTGTCACAGGCATAGAAGAAATTGTATAACTCATCATCCGTCAGTTCATGATACTCATGTATGATTTTCTGATTTCTGGGTGTTGGAACATAATATGGCAATATATTCCAGCCATTGTTCCTACAGCCATATTTTATCAGTCCATTCAGTACGACCACCCTGTTTTGCCAAGCATGGATTCCTTCAGACATCCTTTTCTGACACCAAGCGTCAACCATTTCCTGAGTCAGTTCATTCATGTCGGGATATTTCTTGCAACAGAACTCCTCAAAGGAACGCAAGACGAACAACTTGGGCCTGGACCATTTTCCTGATGTCGTACAATAGATTCGATACTTCTCTATGACAGATGATACAACACAATTCAGGATCTCTGGAAACCTTTTGGACTTGGCTGCACTTAATGCAACCTGATGTGTATGTGGAGCCCGCAGATCAAGCTTATGCTGCAAAACCAAGAAACAGACAAATCTTGCAATTTCATCCATTCTATTGCTGTATTGTTTGTTGTACTCCCCTTCCATCGGTTTGGCAAACTCCTCCAGCATATCCTGCGTAAGAGCAACAGATGAAGGATAATTCTCAGAAAGGAAGCAGTCTAGCGCCCTCATGTAAATATTGGAACCGGCATACCACACATCTCTGTCCATGGCGTATCTTTTATAATCACCCAACAGGTCTGCCGCAAAACTTTGATATGATTTGGTCGTAACTTTTCCTCTGTCAAACCTGCTGATGTCGATGGCACATTCCCTGAGCCCTTTCAGGTCAGCGTCCAGATATGATTCTAATGACTGTAAAGAAGTATGGCCCACAAGTCTTGAAACGATTTCGCGTGGGACATCGGCATCGACCAATTCTGTAACCATCAAGTGACGAAAGACGTGCAGGCCCCTCCTCCTTCCGCCTTCCTGTCTAATGTCCGCTTTTTTGAAGAATCTGGCAGCAATTGCCGTGACTGTATCAGGAGTAAGTTTACTAAATGGCCGATGTGCCTGAAGGAATACATGAGTCATATTTTCACTTACAGGGCGTTCTTTCAGCATGTACTCAAGGATGGCATTCCCAACTACAGAATTGAAAGGTATTGAATGTTCAACGCCCGTCTTTTGCTGGACGAAATGCAATTCTTCCTTTTCTTCGTCAATATTGTCGAATTTCAGGTTTGCAATGTCACTTCTCCTAATGCCGGTGTAGTATGCGATTTTCATGATAGCCTTGTCTCTGCTTGAGAGTTCCTTGCTGTTATACAGTACTCGTTGGAGGGGTGCAATTTCGTCAGGTTTCAGATAGTCGTACAATTTGTGCCGACGTGTAAACTTTGGCAACATATATGATATGTTCTGGCACAATCCAGAAGGATATTCTGCCTCACACAGACGCAGGGCGGCCTTTATACATGAACAAGCGTTTTCGTGCCTGTTTTTACCGGAGAACACGCCAAGGACACTTTCTTCTGTAATGTCTTTCATATGGGTAATATGGAATGAATCCTGAATGTCACGCAGAAATGTCGAGCATGCACTGACAATAGTTTTCACATTCTTGTGCTTTCCCGTTTCTTTTTCGCAAAATCTAAGTGTATCAATGAAGTTTTTAAACTCTGGGCAAAGTTTGTCATATGATGATTCCTTTTTTGTGAGACCGCTCCAGCCTCCGGCCTCTCCAAGAAATATTCCCTTTTCAACATACGAATATATGTGTCCTATCGTACACCTATATTCATCCCTCGTTCGTTTGGAATACTTTGGCACAACAACCTTATGGTAGAGATCTTCATATGATTCTACCATTGGATTGTCTCTATGCTTCAGAATCAGGTTTCTCGCCTCCTTAATCTTCCTGATGTAACTCTTGCTGTAACCGTATTCGTCCAGCAACTTCATGAGTTCTGGGTACTTTTGATTAAACTTCTGTAAATCCATTTTCCGTAATTTTTTGTAGATTTGTACTTTCAGGACACAAAGATAACAAATCTACAATATTTTACGGCATTATAATATCTCTGAGAAACTTTAGTTTGTTGATTATGAGATGACAGGTATATAAATTCCTTTATTCCGATATCCTGATAGAGAATAGCTGTAAACCAATAGCTTACAAAGAATATTCGGAATAATCAAAATTTAGGAATAATCCAACTTATTCGGAATTCTGAATAAGTTCGATAATACGCAAACAGCCTTACCGTTCAGGTCGGGACGGAAGACACGCTCGCAAGAGACGTAGGCGTTATCACAATCGACGATGGCGTATGTTGGCATATCAGATCAATTCTAAAATTCCCAGTAACTCCGACACCACTTGTAATAGGGGACAATATGAATTGTCCTACCGTCTTTCTCTGTGATGCCTTCCTGGTCCCAGGTTATGATTAGGAGGTCATCACATTTCAGTTCACCGGCACATTCAATAATGCTGTCAGTCTCACGTTTCTCGTTCTTCTTAGCGCTCATGTCATAGCAGACCTGAATAAGCTGTTTGACATGGAACTTCTCACGGACTACAAAGTCCGTCTCACGGTTATTACGGGAACGATAGTAGAAGATGTTGTTGCCGACCTTGTTCTTCCTTCTCAGCAGCTCCAGGAAAACAAGGTTTTCCAACAGCCTGCCTTTGTTCTCTGATGTCTGGAAGGCACTCGATGAAAGGAATCCGTTATCAACGATATACACCTTTTGTGGTGCCTTCTGCATCAGCTTCAGCTTATTGTTATACCTTGGCAGGTAGAAAAACAAATATGTCTGCTGGAGATAGTCGCAGAACTTCTGCAGCGTGGACTTGCTGGAGAAGTTCAGGTCATCCTTCAGCGATGTATAGGTGAATTCGTTACAGAACATGCTTACAAGATAGGTGGCCAGTTGATACAGCTCCGTAGTCTTGCGGATCTTATAACGCTTGCCGATATCTTTCAGCACAATGGAATCGAAAAGTGAACTCAGATAGCTCTCCGTGATCGCCCTGCTGTTGGTGATCTCCGGATAGCCACCGTAGTGCATATAGTCCTCGACCTGAAGCATGAGTCTGGCTCTTTCGTCGGGCAGCTCCGCAGTCCAGCCTTGCTGCTTGTATCTGAAGCACTCCGTCAGCGAGAATGGAAGTACCTCTAACTCCAGATATCGGCCTGTCAGGACAGTTCCCATCTCACTTGACAGCAGCTTGGCATTGGAACCGGTTATAAGCAGGTTTATACCACGACGGTAAAGCTTGGAAACCCATAAGTCCCAGTGCTCCAGATTCTGAATCTCATCAAGCAACAAGTAGTCGAAGCCGGGATAGACCTCTGCAAGGGCCTGCATGACGGCATCCTCGTTGAACTTCTCCAACAGTTGCTCATCGTCGAAGTTCAGGTAGGCAAAGTTCTTTCCCTTCAAAAGCAAAAGGGTAAGAACCGACTTTCCAGCCCGTCGTGGGCCGGTTATGAGCTTGATGAGCGGCGAGGCAAGGAATTTCTCTGCCTCTGCCTGATAATCGCGTAAGAGATAGGCTTTTTCCAAAAGTCCGTCACGCTCCTTACGCTGTGAAAGTACGATAGACCTCATATTGTGAACGTTATTTTGATTCTACTGGACAAAAATAGGATAATTTGTCCAACAAACAAAATATTTTGATCAAAATCTTTATGTGAGTCCCCATTATTAACTTTTATTCATAACTGTGAGATGTTTTCATCTTCCATAAAAGATATTCTCTGTTAATATTGTATTTATGTCTTTTATAAAAGATGAAACCCAAATACTTCCAAATACGGTGTATATGGAAATTATTATAAAAACCTTCACCAACACTTCCGGGTATCCCGGTGTATCGATGTTACCTTCCCCTGAAGGACAAACTGGTCGTTGGCATCGATGATGATAGGCTTGAAATCAGGATTATGTGGCATCAGACGCAGATAGCCCTTATCGCGGGTGGAGGTGTCGAGGGTCTTGACCGTCAGACCTCCGTTGACAAAGGCCACGACAATACAGCCGTCAGAGATTTCCTCCAAGCGGTCAACCAGACAGATGTCGCCATCGTAAATACCGATGCCGATCATCGACTCGCCACTCACTCGGACGAAATACGATGCCTCTGGGTGATGCACGAACTTGTCATTGAGATCCAGGCTCTCATGCTGATAGTCACCAGCCGGAGAAGGAAATCCAGCTGCAAGTCCCTCGAAATACGGCAGCTTTAGGTGCTTTATCTCATCCATTGTGATGATTTCGGCACCATCTATACGTTTGTTCTCATCCATACAATATATAGTCTGATCTGATTTTGAGTGCAAAGGTACAAAAAATCACCCATTTTCGGCTTCCTTTCCATCTTTTTAATGTATTTGACTCAAAAAACTTAATTTTTATATTAATTTCTTGTTTGTTTCAATTAAACATCGTATCTTTGCACAAAAATAACTTAAAAGTTAAGTCTGAAGATAAAAGTGAAACAAAATTATAAGATAGAACTCGTTGAAGAATATGAGAACGTCAACTTCTACAGCATCCATCTGGACGGGGAGGAGTTAACGGAAATGGAAGCCTTCTTTGAGAAGTTTCCTGTTGGATGCGAATATGACGATGAGATTGACGTGATAATCTCATGGATAGACAAATTTGGAAACGGAGGGGTGAAAGACGCTACCACTTGGGAGGAGAGTGAGAAACTGGCCCCCTATGTGAAACTTCTGATAGATACGAGCCGATTTATTTCGTCACGCATCAGCGATGGCTCGATAGTTCTGGTTGATAAAGAAATTGTAGGCAATTTGAATTTTACACGTTATGAGAAGGAGTAGTATTTTAGAAAATCGTCGCAGGCAGGTGAATCCAGAGATTCGCGAGTCTGTTGACTTGTCGTTTCAGATTGTGGACAGAATCCACGAGATACTAATAGAGAAAGGGCTGAAGCAGAAAGACCTTGCCATGCTTCTTGGCAAGAAGGAAGCTGAAATCAGTCGATGGATGCGAGGAACCCACAACTTCACCATTGATACACTTGTCACTATCGAGAGAGCACTTCAAGCTCCAATATTACAGGTGATTCATCATGAGGAAGTGATGGCTGAAGTATCTTAACTGATCAAAATGGCAGAAGAAAGAAGTAACGAGTTTCACAATGTAGTCCCGCTGCAGATACGTTTCAACGACGTTGACAAGTTCGGGCATGTGAATAACACCATATATTTCCAGTTCTACGACTCTGGAAAGACTGACTATGTTTCCACCGTGTGTAAAGGCTTTGACTGGGATAGGTATGCTATCTTCGTGGTGAAGATAGAAGTGGAGTTCTTTGCCCAAATAAAAGGCGCGGACAGGATTGCCGTCCGCACCCGTACCGCCAAGCTCGGCAACAAGAGTTTCCATCTGGAACAGGAAATCTTTGACACCGATACGCAGGAGGTGAAGAGCCGTTGCCTGTCGATATTGGTGCTGTACGACCTGGAGCAGAAGCAGTCCATACCGTTCTCCGATGAATGGCGCAAGGCCATCAGCGACTACGACGGACTATAAATACGAAGATAAGAAAGGGAGCAGCACCGCTATTATAGTGATGCTGTTCTTTTTTCGTTTAGGGAAAATCCCCATGAAAGTTTAGGGATTCATGAATCGCAGAATAGGACTTTTCTTTTTCAAATTCCACGGAATCGCCTTATCTTTGCATCGTGAATCAGTAATCGACTTGTTGCTTCGCTTGCGAAGAACATAGGAGTCTGAACACATAACGAAAGTTGAACAATTTAAAAGAAGAAAGTTATGAAGAAGATGAATAAGGTGATCGCAGCCATGATGATGATGGCAATCACATTCGCAATGCCAGCAACGGCAGGTAATAAGGCCAACAACCACGGTAAGAACGACAAGGTTCTTGCCTTGCAAGCGACCAAAGGTCGAGCGGTTGTGGTAGTGAATAATGACAAAAAGGCTTCGCACTTCGACAAGGCTCTTGCCGAGCAAGCGACCAAAGGTCGAGCGGACAAGCGGACATCCCACTTTGATACCCACAAGACTCACGCTTATCGTCCTGACGTGAAGACCTGCACCATCAAGGTGAGCCGCCATGACTCTCATAAGAATGTTGTTGCCAAAGTTGAGAAAATGAAGGGCGTGATGGATACCAACTGGAATCCCCGCACTCGTGAGTTGACAGTCCGCTACGATGCCAACAAGACATCAGCCCGTAATATCAAGCACTTCGTGGCATAGTTGCCATTCCATATATAATAAGAGACCCCGGCCTGCATTTCCGCAGGTCGGGGTCTTGCTGTTTTGAAGTGGAATCACTTTATGATACCTCGATGGCCTTGGTGAATTGGCAGTTTAGAAGACGGATGCCACCAATGAATACAGATAGCTGCCAAAGCTGATGAGTGCCCATATCATGAGAGCTATGAGTAGCAGAAGGACGATGAGGACGATGGCAGACTGCCACGCTCGTTGGTTCACTTGTTTGATGATGGTCTCGTCGCCGTCAACGAAGCCCTGAATCATCTGCATGTTCTGGATGTTGGACCGATGGAAGAAATCGATAACGTCGCCAACGAAAAACGGTATCATGCCCATCAATACGTCGCGAAGGGCATTGTTCAGGACGGCCAATGTAAGGGGAATGCTCTTAATGACTCTCGACGAGAAATAGACGAACGGCACAACGCTGAGCAAGGCAATGGCATCACCCCAGCCAGGGATGATGCCAATGAGTGCATCGAGATAGTATCGATCCATGTAGCGCGTCAGACTTTTCATCGACTGATAGACCTTATTATCCATCAGGCGCTTGCGCCGCAATGCTCGTTTCTCGTCTTTGTTCATTTAGTTATACAACTTCCATGCCGAATGGTGACAGGGCCAGCTTTGCCAAGCGGAAATGCATCTTTCCCCAGGGGATGCCGATGATGGTGATGCATAGCAGCAGGCCGTAGAAGATGTGGGTGAGACAGATCCAGATGCCTCCCACGAAGAACCACAGCACGTTCATGAACATGCTCAGACAGCCCGGCTGCGACTCCTTCCACTTCACCTTCGAGCCGAACGGCCAGATGGCCAGCATGCCCAGCTTCATGCTCTGCAAGCCGAACGGGATGCCGATGATAGTTATCATCAGCACCAGTCCTGCGATGAAATACTCAATGGCAGTATGCAGCCCGCCAAAGATCAACCAAATGATGTTTCCTAATATCTTCATTTCCTATTTAGATGACTACTGCCGTTCCGCTGGTGGCTACCATGAGCATCGAACTGTTGGCACCGATGGTCTCATAGTCGATGTCGATGCCTACGATGGCATTGGCTCCAAGAGCCTGAGCACGCTGCATCATCTCCTGCATGGAAGTGTCCTTGGCTTCGGAAAGTACTTTCTCATAAGCACCTGCACGACCGCCTACGATGTCTCGGATGCCGGCAAAGAGGTCTTTGAACATGTTGGCACCTATTATGGTTTCACCTGTCACAATACCCTTGTATTCGCGGATGCTGTGACCTTCAATTTGTGGGGTGGTTGAGAGTATCATAATCGTTTTCTTTAAAGTTTCTATCTA
>JAEEGG010007336.1_pt1 | contig 25474 bp, 22 predicted proteins | sample 9134161 | NCBI WGS metagenome assembly JAEEGG01 (sample SAMN16246543, study PRJNA631951) | gut metagenome | biome: gut microbiome; feature: rumen; material: CR-attached | host: Bos | place: Iran: Karaj | collected 2018-10 | reverse complement strand
GAGCGTATCGGCATCGCCATCATAGTTGACTTAGAACTCATTGAAGAACGGCTTGTCATATACCAGTGAAAAACGTCCCGTCTTCAGCAGTTCGTCGCAGAGATAGTGGGCACCGGCATAGCTCAGTTCGGCAGCCTCCTTCAGTCCCTGCTTACCCATGAGCGACATGTAGACCGTCACCCACAACGCCATCAGCGACTGGTTCGAGCAGATGTTCGACGTGGCCTTCTGCCGGCGGATGTGCTGTTCGCGGGCCTGGAGGGTCAGCACGAAGGCGCGCTGTCCGCGGTTGTCAACCGTCTTGCCGACGATGCGGCCCGGCATCTTGCGGATGAGTTTCTCCGTGCAGCACATGTAGCCGACGTACGGGCCACCCCACTGCATGGGAATGCCCAGCGACTGGCCGTCGCCCACGGCAATGTCAGCCCCCCACTCGCCCGGCGTCTTCAGCACGGCAAGGTCGGCGGCCACGCTGTTCATGATCAGGAGTGCCTTCTGCTGATGACAGAGGTCGGCAAACCCGCTGTAGTCCTCGACGATGCCGAAGTAGTTGGGCTGCTGGACCACCACACCGGCCACGCCGCCCTGTGCCAGCAGCGCCTCAAGGTTCTCCCTCGAGGTGACGCCGTCGACGGCAGCAACCATCTCCAGTTCGATGTCGTGGAAGTGGGCATAGGTCTTGACGACGGCAAGCGTCTTGGGGTCGATGGTTTCAGAGACGAGCACCTTGCGCTGCTTCTTGCCTGCGGCCACAGCCATCATCATGGCCTCGGCCGTTGCGGTCGTACCGTCATACATCGAGGCGTTCGAGATGTCCATGCCTGTCAGCTCGGCCATCAGCGACTGATACTCAAAGATATAGTGCAGCGTGCCCTGCGAGATCTCAGCCTGATACGGCGTGTACGAGGTCAGCAGCTCCGAGCGTTGCAGCAGATTGGGAATGACCGACGGCGTGTAGTGGTCGTAGACGCCGCCACCGGCGAAGCACACGAGCGGCTTGTTCTGCTGGCCGAGCTTCTCGAAGAGCTGGCGCACCTCCAGTTCGCTCATCTCCGACGGCAGCTTGTAGTCGCCGCGGAAGCGGATGTCTTCAGGAATCTGGGGGTAGAGCGCGTCGATGGAGCCGATGCCTACGGTTGAGAGCATCGCCTGCAGGTCTGCGTCGGTATGGGGGAAATACTTATAGGTCATTTCGCGCAGAATTCTTCGTAGGCCTTGGCGTCCATCAGGTTGTCAAGCTCTGCCTTGTCGCTCATCTCCACCTTGATAATCCAGTTCTCGTAGGCATCCTGGTTCACCAGCTCGGGCTGGTCGTCGAGGGCCTCGTTCACCTCAGCGACGGTGCCGCTGACGGGCGAAATCAGGTCGGAGGCAGCCTTCACGCTCTCCACGGCGCCAAACTCCTCGCCGGCCGTCACCTCGTCGTCAACGTCGGGCATGTCGACATACACCACGTTGCCTAATGCGTTCTGGGCATAGTCGGTAATACCAACGTAGCCATACTCACCTTCTACTCTTACATATTCGTGCGACTCCGAGTAGTAGAGTCCTTCGATTACCTTACTCATTTTTTATAGCTTTTGTTATAGAATTGCTTCTTGACAACCGTTCCGGGGAACGTCTTCTTGCGAATCTGTATCTGCACGTCGGTGCCGAGGGCGGCGTAGGCCGTGTCGACGAGTGCCATGCAGACGCTCTTGTCGGTAGAGATGGTGTGGTAGCCCGTAGTCACCTCGCCGATGGGCTCACCGTCCATGTTGAGTACGGTGTAGCCGTGACGGGGAATAGCCTTGTCGTGCAGTTCGATGCCGACGAGCTTGCGGCTGACGCCCTCGGTCTTCTGCTTCAGCAGGGCCTCGCGGCCGATGAACTCCGGCTTGTCGAACTTGACGAACATCGTCAGACCGGCCATCACGGGCGTGATGTCCTCAGAGAGCTCGTCGCCGTAGAGCGGCAGTCCCACCTCGAAGCGCAGCGTGTCGCGGCAGCCCAGTCCGCAGGGCTGCACGTTGGCGGCAATCAGCTTCTCCCAGCACTCGCGGATGTAGTCGTGCGAGGCATAGATTTCGAAGCCGTCCTCGCCGGTATAGCCTGTGCGGCTGATGATGACGGGAGCCCCCCCTACGGCCCCCGAGGGGGCTTCTATAGTTTTGGCGGTGTAGAACACGAGGTCGGCACATGGCAGGGCGAGGACTGTCTCGACGATGTGCTCCGATTCTGGTCCCTGAATGGCTATCTGTCCGTAGAAGTCGCTCTGGTTCTGCAGGTCGATGTCGAATCCGGCGGCATGCTCCTGCATCCACGCCCAGTCCTTGTCGATGTTGGCGGCGTTGATGACGAGGAAGAAGTCCTGCTCGCCGAGCTTGTAGACCAGCAGGTCGTCGACCGTGCCGCCGTTGTCGTAGCACATCATGCCGTAGAGGATCTTGCCCACGGGCATGCCCGTCACGTCGTTCGTGAAGATGTGGTTCACGTAGCGCTCGGCATCCTTGCCCTTCACGGTCACCTCGCCCATGTGCGAGACGTCGAACAGTCCGCAGTTGTTGCGCACAGCCAGGTGCTCCAGCTGGATGTTCTTGTACTGTATAGGCATCACAAAGCCAGCAAACGGAGCCAGGAAGGCACCCTCGGCAATGTGGTTCTCATACAGACACGTCCGCTTTTCTTTCTGTTTCTCTAACTCTTGCTTTATTGCCATAATCTTATGTTAATTGATAGTTCTTTTCCAATGCCTCTATCCCGGCAACGTCGGCTGCCGTCAGCATGCGCTCACCGCTGCATAGCGTCTCGCGGACGAGCGACTTCACCTCATCAAGGGTCAGAGGCGTATATTCTTTTAATAAGGTGATGCGCTGGCGCACGCTCTCGATGCCCTTCTTCTGCAGCTTCTCCCGGCTCGGCGTGATGGCCTGCAGCATGTGGGCCATGTTGGTGTCGTAGAGCAGCGTGCTGTGTACGATGCACCCTTGGGGCGTCGTCCTGCAAGCCGTGCCGCAGACCTTCCTGTCGCCTATCATGATGTCGTTATGACTGGTGCCCGTGGCCTCGACGCCCATCTTACGCAGCACCAGCAGAATCATGTTGACAAAGCGGTTGAAGGCAAAGTTTACGTTCTGCTCGGCGGTGACGAACGACAGCATCAGGTTGTCGCGGTCGGCATAGACGCAGCCGCCGCCGCTCTTCCGGCGGAACACCTCGATGCCGTGCTCGCGGCAGTAGTCGAGGTTCACCTCGTTCGCCAATACCTGATTGCGCCCGTAGATGACGGTCGGCTCCACCTGCCATGTAAAGAAGTAGTCGGGCTCGTCGAGACGGCGGGCCACATACTCCTCCATTGCTAAATGGAACGATAAACGTCGCTGTTTGTCATCGGGCAGCAGTATGTACTTCATACATTTCAGGTTAGCGACTGCAAATATATGAAGTTTTTATGTAATCTACAAGTTTTTCTCCAAGAATTTTAGCTCGGCTTCCAACATTTCCAGTTTCGGCATGCGGAAACCGGCCTTGCGGGCTATCTCTATCGGGCGTGTATAAAGATAATGTATCTCCATCGGACGGTGGAAGTCGTAGTCCAGCCGCATCGACGGCGAGTAGGGCGTCATCTCGTCGGTCATCTGGATCATCTTCTCGACAAACGCCTCGTCGACGCCGCTCACGCCCAAGGCCCGCGACGCTCCGACCACCTCCATCATTTGGTCGCGGATGAGCTGGCGCGTCGAGGGATTCTTCAGCAGCAGGTCGGTCTGCGTGTGCAGGGCGACGGTCATGCCGTTGAAGGGCATGTTCCACACGGCCTTCTTCCAGCGTGCCTCGTGATACTCCACCTCGCCCGTCTGGATGTCAGCCTTGCGGAAGTCGCTGACCACAGCCTCGAACAGCGACTCATCCCGACATGAGTAGTTAGCCAGGTTGATACTTCCGTAGCACTGGTGGTTCACACGGCCCTTTTCCGTCTTCGACGAGCAGATAAAGGCCAGACCGGCTGCCAGCTGCACACCAGGGAACATACGCTGCACGTCTTCCTCTACGCCGATGCCGTTCTGGATGAGTATCACCAGCGTCCGCTCGTGCAGCAGTGGGGGCAGCATGGTTTCCAGCTTTCTGTTGTTCACTGACTTCAGGCATACCAGCACCACGTCGCACTGGGGCATATCCTCCGTAGAGACATAAGCCTTAGCTTGAATATGGAATGAACCATCGCAGGAGTCCACCTGCAGTCCGTTTTCCCTGACATATTCATAATCTGACCGAAAGAGGAAATGCACCTCTTGACCGGCTCGTGCCAACTTACCACCATAGTAGCCCCCAATGGCACCTGACCCAATAACAGCGTATCTCATTCGTCTGTCTTTTTTAGTTTTTGGGTGCAAAATTATAAAATATTTATGAATTATGAATTATGAATTACGTTTTTTTTGTATCTTTGCACCCAAATGGAAAAACAAGAATTAGGGCTACTGAATAGCATTGACTATCCGGCTGACCTTAGGCAGTTATCGATTGACCAATTGCCTGAGGTCTGTAGGGAGTTACGGCAGGACATTGTCAGGGAGCTGTCGGTGAACCCCGGGCACCTGGCCTCGAGCCTCGGTGTGGCTGAGTTGACCGTCGCCCTCCACTATGTCTATGATACGCCCAACGACCGCATCGTTTGGGACGTGGGTCATCAGGCTTACGGCCATAAGATATTGACAGGGCGCCGCGAGCAGTTTGCCACCAACCGCAAGCTGGGTGGCATACGCCCGTTCCCGTCGCCACAGGAGAGCGAGTACGACTCGTTTGCCTGCGGCCACGCCTCGAACAGTATCTCAGCAGCGCTGGGCATGGCCGTTGCTGCCAAGCGGCAGGGCGAGAACCGCAAGGTGGTGGCCGTCATCGGCGACGGCGCCATGTCGGGCGGCCTGGCCTTTGAGGGACTGAACAATGTCTCGTCGTCGCCCAACGACCTGCTCATCATCCTCAACGACAACAACATGTCAATCGACCGCTCCGTGGGCGGCATGAAGCAATACCTGCTGGGCCTCAACACCAACAAGACCTACAACAACCTGCGCTTCAAGGCCGAACGGTGGCTGCACGGCAGGGGCATGATGAACGACGACCGGCGGAAAGGACTCATCCGCCTCTCGAACGCCATCAAGAGCGCCCTCTCCCACCAGCAGAACATCTTCGAGGGCATGAACATCCGCTACTTCGGACCGTCCGACGGCCACGACGTCAAGGAGCTGGTGCGCATACTCCGCGAAATCAAGGACATGAAGGGGCCGAAGCTGCTGCATATCCACACGCAGAAAGGTCACGGCTACGCGCCGGCCGAGAAGGACGTCACCACCTGGCACGCGCCGGGCAAGTTCAATCCCGACACGGGCGAACGGCTGGTCGACAACAACCCCGACAAGCCCCAGAAGTATCAGGACGTGTTCGGACATACGCTGCTGGAGCTGGCTAAGCAGAACCCGAAGATTGTAGGCGTGACGCCGGCCATGCCCTCGGGCTGCTCGATGAACATCATGATGAAGGAGATGCCCGAGCGCACGTTCGACGTGGGCATTGCCGAGGGGCACGCCGTCACCTTCTCGGGCGGCATGGCCAAGGACGGTCTCATTCCCTTCTGCAACATCTACTCGGCCTTCGCACAGAGGGCCTACGACAACATCATACACGACGTGGCCCTGCTCGGGCTGCACGTCGTCTTCTGCTTCGACCGCGCCGGACTGGTCGGCGAGGACGGCCCCACGCATCACGGTGCCTTCGACCTGGCCGCCCTGCGACCCGTTCCCAACCTGACCATCGCCTCGCCGATGGACGAGCACGAGCTGCGCCGGCTGATGTACACCGCCCAGCTGCCCGACCAGGGGCCGTTCGTCATACGCTACCCCCGTGGAGGCGGCGTGCTCAAGGAGTGGCGCTGCCCCCTGGAGGCCGTCAAGGTAGGCACGGGCCGACGCCTGCTCAGCGGCAACGACGTCGCCGTGCTCAGCATAGGCCCCATCGGCAACGAAGCGCTGAAGGCTGCCAAGGAGACGGGAGCCGCCATGTACGACATGCGCTTCCTGAAGCCCCTCGACGAGGACATCCTCCACGAGGTGGGCCGCAGGTTCAGCCGCGTCGTCACCGTCGAGAACGGCGTCAGGGACGGCGGTCTTGGCTCTGCCGTCACGGAGTGGCTCTCCGACCACGGCTACGCCACGCGCGTCACCCGCCTCGGGCTGCCCACCGACCACTTCGTGGAGCACGGCACCGTCGCCGAGCTGCACCACCTCTGCGGCACCGATGCCGAGGGAATCAAATCGAAAATCGAAAATCCCTGAGCCGAAACTTCGAAGCATCGAAATATCGAAACATCGAAAACCCCAAAAAACGAAAACAGCATGAAGATTGTCATTGTCGGAGCCGGTGCCGTGGGCACCCATTTGTCGAAACTGCTGTCGGGCGAGCACCAGAGCTGCGTGCTCATCGACGACAACGAGGAGCGCTTGGAGGGTGTCGCCGAGTACGACGTGATGACCTACAACGCGCTGCCCACCAGTATCGGTGCGCTGAAGGAGGCCGGAGCCGACAAGGCCGACCTCTTCGTCGGCGTCACCACCGAGGAGACTACCAACATCACGGCCTGCGTCATTGCCCACGGCCTCGGCGCAAAGAAGACGGTGGCCCGCATCGACAACTACGAGTACCTCTCGGCACAGAACCAGAAGTTCTTCCAGCAGATGGGCATCGACTCGATGGTCTACCCCGAGGTGCTGGCAGCCACCGACATCACCAACGGTCTGAAGATGTCGTGGGTGCGCCAGCGCTGGGACGTCCACGACGGCGCCCTCGTCCTCCTGGGCATCAAGCTGCGCGAGGGCTGCGAGATTCTGAACCAGCCGCTGAAGGACCTCTGCGGCCCCGAAGACCCCTACCACGTCGTGGCCATCAAGCGCGACGGCGAGACCATCATCCCCGGCGGTCTCGACACGCTGAAGCTCAACGACCTCACCTACTTCATGACCACGAAGGAGTACATACCCTACATCCGCAAGATTGTAGGCAAGGAGCACTATACCGACGTGAAGAACGTCATCATCATGGGCGGCGGCAAGACCTCGGTACGCGCCGCGCTGACCATTCCCGACTACATGAACGTCAAGATCATTGAGAAGGACGCCGAGCGCTGCGAGAAGCTCAACCAGCTGCTGGCCGAGAGCGACGCAATGGTCATTCACGGCGACGGCCGCGACCTGGGGCTGCTCGAGGAGGAGGGCATACGCAGCACGCAGGCCTTCGTGGCCCTGACCGGCAATGCCGAGACCAACATCCTGGCCTGTCTGACGGCCAAGAAGCTCGGCGTGCGCAAGACGGTGGCTATGGTCGAGAACCTCGACTACGTCTCGATGGCCGAGAGCCTCGACATCGGCACCATCATCAACAAGAAGACCGTCGCCGCCAGCCACATCTATCAGATGATGCTCGACGCCGACGTGCGCAACCTGCGCTCGCTGATGCTCGTCGACAGCGAGGTGGCCGAGTTTGTGGCCTCCGAAGGCTCACGGGTGACGAAGCGACTGGTAAAGGACCTCGGACTGCCTATCGGCGTCACCATCGGCGGACTGGTGCGCAACGGCCAGGGCCTGCTCGTCAGCGGTAACTCCCAGATTCAGGCCGGCGACTCCGTCATGGTCTTCTGCCACGAGCAGAAGCTCAAGCAACTCGAGAAGTACTTCAAGAAAACCTCCATCTTCTAACCTCCTTTCACCCTTCACCCTTCACCTTTCACCTTTCACCCTTCACCTTTCACCCTTCACCAAACATGGTCAACTTCCGCATCATAAACAAGATCATCGGCTCGCTGCTCTTCGTCGAAGCCCAGTTCATGGGCTGGTGTCTGGCCGTTGCCTTCAGCCATCATGAGGACGACGCGCTGGCCTTCCTGCTGTCGATGCTGCTGACCTTCGGATTCGGATTTCTCTTCCTCTTCCTCGGACGCGGCGCCGTCAACACGCTGAGCCGCCGCGACGCCTACGTCGTCGTCACCGCCGTCTGGGTCATCTTCTCGGTGTTCGGCATGCTGCCCTTCCTCATCCACGGCAGCATCACCAACCTCACTGACGCCTTCTTCGAGACGATGTCGGGCTTTACCACCACCGGCGCTTCCATCCTCGACGACGTAGAGTGCCTGCCCCACGGCATCCTCTTCTGGCGCTCGCTCATGCAGTGGATAGGCGGACTGGGAATCGTCTTCTTCACCATCGCCATTCTGCCGTCGCTCGTCGGCGGCAGCGTCAAGGTGTTTGCTGCCGAGGCCACCGGCCCCATCAAGGCCAAGATGCACCCGCGCCTGAGCACCTCGGCCAAGTGGATTTGGTCGATCTACCTGCTGCTGACCATCGGCTGCGGCCTGTCGTTCTGGGCTGTCGGCATGGACTGGTTCGAGGCCCTGAACTACTCGATGACCACCACCGCCACGGGTGGCTTCTCCATCCACAACGACGGTCTGGAGCACTTCAACCTGGCCTCCATCGACTACATCGCCATCGTGTTCCAGTTTCTCTCGGGCATTAACTTCACCTTATTATATATAAGCATCTTCAAGCTGCGCATCTCGGCGCTGTTTAAGAACTCTGAGTTCAAACTCTACATCGCCGTCGTCGTCGGAGCCACGCTGTGGATTATGTACCTGCTGCTCACCCGTATGGACTACCCGCTCGAACAGGCTTTCCGCAACGCCCTGTTCCAGGTGGTATCGTTCATGACCACTACGGGTATGTTCAACGACGAGGTCGGACTCTGGCCCCACATCACGTGGGTCATCCTGGGCGTCGTCATGTTCCTCGGAGCCTGTGCCGGCAGCACCAGCGGCGGCTTCAAGTGCATTCGCGGCAACATGCTGCTGCAGGTGGTGCGCAACAACTTCCGCCAGATTCTGCACCCCAACGCCGTGCTGCCCGTGCGCATCAACGGCCAGAGCATTCCGCAGTCGAAGCTCGTGGCGCTGTTCGCCTTCTTCGTCCTGGCCATCTTCATGATGATCTTCACGGCAACGGCCATGATGGTCGGCGGCGTCGACAACACAAACTCGGTGACCATCGCCCTGAGCTGCGTCAGCAACGTCGGCCCCTCGCTCGGCACCAAGATCGGTCCCGAACTGTCGTGGTCGATTCTCCCCGACGCCATCAAGTGGCTCCTCTGCCTCCTGATGCTTATGGGCCGTCTCGAAATCATGACCGTCCTCGTGCTCTTCACCCGAGCCTTCTGGAAGGAGAACTGAGGCCGGGATAAAGATTTTCGGCCATTTATTTGGAGGATTCGACTCTTTTTCGTATTTTTGCCGACAGATAATACAATGAATGCCATTATGCGAGGAAAATACCTGGATCCGAAGGCTGACCTGACCTTCAAGCTGATATTTGAGCACGAAGACTTGCTGATTAGTCTGCTCAACGCCCTGCTGCCCCTTGACGAGGGCAAGCAGATAGAGCACGTAGAGTACCTGCCAGCAGAGCTGGTGCCTGAGAACCCCGGCAAGAAAAACAGCGTGGTTGACGTGCGCTGCCGCGAGACCGGCGGCCGCCATTTCATCGTGGAGATGCAGCTGAACTGGAACAACGAGTTCCGCCACCGCGTCATCTTGAATGCCGCCAAGGCAGTGGTGAAACAGCTGAAGCCCGGCGAGGAGTACAAGCTGGTGCAGCCGGTCTATTCACTGAACCTTATCAACGACACGGGGTTCGAGTCTGCCCCCGATGATTTCTACCACGACTACGCAATAGTGGACGTGGCTCATAACGACCGCATCATTGAAGGCCTGCGGTTCGTGTTCATCGAACTGCCCAAATTCAAGCCCAAGACCATCGCCGAGCGGAAGATGGCCGTGCTGTGGCTGCGCTTCCTGACGGAGATAAACTCCACCACCGAGGAGGCCCCCGCCGAGCTGTTGGAAAATCCCGAGACGGCTAAGGCGCTCAAGCTCTTAGAGAAGTCGGCCTACAATGAGGGCCAGCTGGAGGCCTACGACCGCTTCTGGGATGCCGTCTACCGTGAGCGCGTGTTCTACGATGACGGGTACAAGAAAGGACAAGCCGCCGGTTGGGCCGATGGCCGAGAGGCTGGCCTGGCTGATGGCCGGGCTGCTGGCATGGAGGAAGGCCGGGCTGCTGGCATGGCGGAAGGCCGGGCTGCTGGCATGGCGGAAGGCCGGGCTGCTGGTATGGCGGAAGGCCGGTCAGCTGGCATAGCGGAAGGGGCGGATAAAGCCAACCGCGACAATGCGCAGAAGATGAAGGCCAAAGGCTTTGCCGTTGAATATATTGCTGAGATTACTGGCCTCACTATTGAAGCCATCAACAGCCTATAGAACTGAGCAATGTTGTTTTAGCATCCATCACATCCGTCACAACCTTAAAACCGTCTTATTTCCGGCATGTTAGGTGGTGGCGGATATTTACTGAACTTTTTTTGCTTTTAGCCAGATATTCCAAAACAGTTAAATAATCGCTTCCCTTATAAGTGGTTCCAGTGGTCGTCGCCCAGCAGTCAACTGTCGCTGCGCGGCGGCGTGCTGGAGACTGAGATGGGACAGTTCTTCCGCCAGTGGGTGGTCAGCGAGGGCCTGCTGCCCGACAACTACCGCCCCGAGGGCGACGAGGTGCTGTTCTACGCCAACTCGCGCCAGCGCACGTTTGCCACGGCGAAGTATTTCTCGGCCGGCTTCCTGCCCTTCGCCAACGTGGAGATTACGCACAAGCTGCAGGAGGACAAGATGGACCCCGTCTTCGTGGCCCAGTTCACGAAGATGAACGACGCGTACCGCCAGCAGGTGATTGCCGAGATACAGGCGATGCACGGCGGCTCCCAGGCATGGATGGCCGCCCAGCAGCCGACGCTGACGCTGATGGAGGAGGTGCTCGACATGGCGCAGTCGCCCGCCGCAAAGAACGACACGACGCACTTCTGGTACGACGACGTGCAGCTAAAGATAGAGAAAGACAGCGAGCCGAAGATGACGGGCGGCTACACGCTGGCCAACAGCGTGGCCGACGCGCTGGTGCTGCGTGCCGACCGCAGTCAGGGCCACATCAGATGACGCATCGCCGTCGGCAGCCATCTACAACCTGCAAGGCCAGCGCCTCGACACCCTGCAACAGGGCGTGTATATCGTCGACGGCAAGAAAAAGATTATGAAGAGGTAGGAGCCAGATACTGCCGCACGTCGTTCTGCAGGCGGCGAAAAGGTTCCGACGTCATATAGCCGCTGTTCTTCTTGAGCATGGTCTTGACATCCTGAAGCGAGTTCTCGTAGCACGACAGCTCGTTGCGCTTCTGCGTCTTGTGGGCCGAGGCGTGGTAGATTTCGTTCTGCCGCTCCTGGCGCAGCAGGTTGCAGACCTTCGAGAGAATGGGAGCCACAACGGTGTCGAAGAGATGATGGCCCTGTATATATAAATAGGTGGTCTGCGGCATGACGCCGAGGGTTTTTATCTCGTCCTTCAGCGCGAGGTATTCGTCCTTGGCATCGGGAAACAGCCGCTGCAGCTCGCGTATCTTCACCCCCACCTTGCGGCGCACATTAGCCAGCGAGGCGTCGGGATTCTGCACGCTGAAGCCGCCAGGGTCGGCAATGCGGTTGAAGTCGGAAATGGAGAACTTCGGGTAGTTGCCGTTGCGATAGAGCATGATTGACCAGACAAACAAGGGGAAGATGGCCTCGCTGTAGCGGGCGAAGTAGTCGCGGAAGTCGAAGATGCGGTGGTCGTTGAGCGTCACCGACACACAGACGTTGTGCAGCGACGGAGCGTAGCACTGGAAGTTCTCAATGGCATAGACATAGGTATGGAAGACATACGGACTCTGCAGTACCTTCTTCGACTGCGCCGTGCGACCCTGGATGAGGTAGTCGTAGTCGGCATCGACACAGGCTATCATGTCGCGCCCCAGCGGCTCGCCCTCGAGGAAATTCATCAGCACCGACTTCTTGCCCCGCGTCAGGTTGGCCTTCGAGGGCAGCATCACCTCGAAGTATTGGTGGTCGTCCTCAAACTCGCTGAGCACCGTGCGCCAGAAGTAAATATCATCATAAGCCTCGACGTAGGCCACAATCCTGCGCCGTGCCTGCTTCGACTTCAGGGCGTTGGCGGCCTCGAAGTAGCGGCTGTTGATATTGTCCTTCAGGCGGTTGCTCATTTCAATCGCAAATTGAAAATCACAAAGTGATGTCAGTAACCTCAGTGACGCTGTCTACCCAGCCGTTCATGACGACGGCAGGCGAGTGGGTGGTAAGGATGATCTGCACGTTGGGGTTCAGTTCCAGACAGAGGTCGATGAGCCGTTTCTGCCACTCGATGTGGAGCGACACCTCGGGCTCGTCCATGAAGAGCACGTAGTGCTGGTCGTCCTCGACGAGTACGGTGAGCAGGATGGCCAGCATCTGCTTCTCGCCTGAAGAAAGCTGATAAGGGACGAGCATCTCGCCAATCTGCGAGAAGCGTATCTCGTTCTCGGTGCGCACAATCTTCTTGCCCGTATCAACGAACAGCTCGTCGACGATGTCCTGGAAGCGCTTCTTCTTCAGCGACAGCCGCTGGGCGGAATCAGCATCGCCCTGCTGCAGGCATTCGATAATACGGTTGCCGATGTTCACCTGATAGTCGAGATACTTGCGCTGCAGATGATAGAGCTGGAAGTCGAGAGCCGACGAGATGCGCGTGTCGACATGGGCCATCGTGTCGAGGTCGAGCACCGGCGAGTCGAGCGAGCGGATGACGTCGTAGCGTATCCATTTGGCATCCTCGGGTTCGACGTCGAGCTTCACACCCTTCAGCATGTGACTGGGGAACTCGCCACCGGCTATCAGGCCCTTCACTACCTTATTTAATATCGTACTCTTGCCAACCCCATTGATACCACTGAGGATGTTCACTCGGGGCGACAGTTCCCACACGATGTGCTTCTTGCCGCTCCACAGGGAGTCGATCTCTATCCGTTTGATATAGTCAGCATACTTTTGCATAGTTGTCAGGTTTTTACGGCGCAAATATAGTATTTTTTTTTCATTGCTGCAAATTTATTGCCTATTTGTTTGTCGTTTGGAAGAAAAGTAGTATCTTTGTCGCTGATAAAACAATACTAACAACAAAACCCAAACAACAAATGAAAAAGTTTTTCTATTTTTGCCTGATGGCATTGACCTGCATGGTGGGCTTTACTGCCTGCGGTGACGATGACGACGATTCCAAGTCTAAGAATGATGATGTCAGCATCTCGAAAGCGGTCATTAAGGACAACGGCAACGTCCTGACGCTCACCGTCACGGCTTCGCAGTACGGCCAGACGGCTTCCGCAGTAACAACCTGCACCTTCGACGGCACGTCGGACAATGCCATTTGCATCAAGGCCGAACAGGTGGCAACCTTCCCCACCGAGGCACTGGCCAAGCAGTCATGGGACGAGGACTATGACGAAGAGGAAAAGGCTTACGGCACATTAAAGCTCAGCGGCAAGAGTATCATCCAGGACCTGACAGAGGAATTCCAGGGAATGACGAAACTGGAGGTGAAACTCGCCCTGGAGTATGCCAAGGCTCAAATCGAGAGCGGAGGAAGCTTCTGAGCCAACAGGTTCACAAACACGGAGAGAGCCGTGCCCCCGATGCTGGGAGCACGGCTCTCTCTATTGACATCCGGCCGTCATCACCACTGCCGACTGCCCCACGGCGTGAAGCTTTCGCTGCCTGAGACGAAGTCAAGCAGCGTCAGGTCGAATATCAGCACGCTGTAGGCTGGTATGCCGAGAGTCTCGGTGGTGCCGTAACCCAACTGATAGGACATGAACACGCGCCAGCGGTCGCCGACATGCATGTGCTGCACAGCCGTAGCGACACCGTCGCGGAGGTTGTTGACCGCATTGTCGACAACGCCCGTCGTGCTGGCACTATAGCTGCCTTCGTAAGTTGCGTCGAAGACACTGCCCTCAGGGTAGTTGACGGTGGGAATGAGGCGTCCACAGTAGCTGATACGCACAGAGTCGGTATAGAGCGGACTCGCAGTACCGCTGCCCTGCTCCAACACCTTAATATATATATAGTCGGTGTTGGCCGTCGCGGTCTTTTCGTCCTTGGTGAAGGTCTTGATCTTCCTCCAGGCCGAGCCGCCACGGCTCAGCGAGTCTTCGAGCGTGGCAAAATAGGCCTCGTTACGGGCCTGCCAGTTGCCGAACTCGCCAGTCTCCTCGTCGTCGGACTCTGAGCACGAGACGGCAAAGAGCAGAAGGAGCAAAAGCCCACCCAAGCCCTGCCAAAGGGAGGGATGTCTGGTTACATGAATGGATGTCTTACTTCCCATGTGGCCTTACAGTTTTTTCAGCAGCGAAGCGATGCTCACCTTGTCCTCGATGATGGCGTTGAGCTCGCTGATGGGCACACGCTCCTGCTCCATGGTGTCGCGGAAGCGCAGGGTGACACAACCATCGTTGAGCGTGTCGTGGTCGACAGTGACGCAGTACGGCGTGCCGATGGCGTCCTGACGGCGGTAGCGCTTGCCGATGGAGTCCTTCTCGTCGTACTGGCAGGCAAAGTGATACTTCAGCTGGTCGATAATCTCGCGGGCCTTCTCGGGCAGCCCGTCCTTCTTGACAAGGGGCATGACGGCGCACTTGACGGGAGCCAGGGCGGCGGGCAGACGGAGCACGGTGCGCGTCTCGCCATTCTCTAACTTCTCCTCGGCGAAGGCGTGGCACATGATGCTGAGGAACATACGGTCGACGCCGATAGAGGTCTCAATGACGTACGGCGTGTACGACTCGTTGGTCTGCGGGTCGAAGTACTTGATGCTCTTGCCTGAGAACTTCTCGTGCTGCGACAGGTCGAAGTTGGTGCGCGAGTGGATACCCTCCACCTCCTTGAAGCCGAACGGCATCTTGAACTCGATGTCGGTGGCGGCGTTGGCATAGTGGGCCAGTTTGTCGTGGTCGTGGAAGCGGTAGTTCTCAGCGCCGAAGCCTAAGGCCTGGTGCCACTTCATACGCGTCTCCTTCCACTTGGGGAACCACTCGAGCTCGGTACCGGGCTGTACGAAGAACTGCATCTCCATCTGCTCGAACTCGCGCATACGGAAGATGAACTGGCGGGCGACAATCTCGTTGCGGAAGGCCTTACCAATCTGGGCGATGCCGAAAGGAATCTTCATGCGGCCCGTCTTCTGCACGTTGAGGTAGTTGACAAAGATGCCCTGGGCGGTCTCAGGACGCAGGTAGACCTTCATCGAGCCGTCGGCCGAAGCGCCCATCTCGGTGGCGAACATCAGGTTGAACTGGCGCACGTCGGTCCAGTTGCGGGTGCCGCTGATGGGACAGACAATCTCCTCGTCGAGGATAATCTGCTTCAGCTCGTCAAGATCGGGACCCTGCATGGCAGCGGCGTAGCGGGCATGGAGGGCGTCGCGCTTCTCCTTGGCTTCCTTCACGCGCTCGCTGGTGGCCAGGAACTGCTCCTCGTTGAAAGCATCCTTGAAACGCTTGCGGGCCTTCTCCACCTCCTTCTGGATTTTCTCGTCGTACTTGGCAATCTGGTCCTCGATGAGCACGTCAGCACGATAGCGCTTCTTCGAGTCACGGTTGTCGATAAGGGGGTCGTTGAAGGCGTCGACGTGTCCCGAAGCCTTCCATATCGTCGGGTGCATGAAGATGGCCGAGTCGATACCCACGATGTTCTCGTGCAGCATCGTCATGGCCTTCCACCAGTATTGCTTAATGTTGTTCTTCAACTCCACGCCGTTCTGACCGTAGTCGTAGACGGCGCCTAAACCATCGTAGATTTCACTGCTGGGAAACACGAAGCCATACTCCTTGCAGTGGCTTACGATCTTCTTAAATACATCTTCTTGTGCCATAATACTTACTTATTACTGAAATTTGCGTGCAAAGGTACATATTTTAATTGAAAAAGCAAAAAAGTTTAGGCGTTTTTAAACCTTTCGCGTCCTGGTGCGTCAAAAGAACAGAAACAGGATAACAAACATATCAGGATAACAATAAAAAAACAAAATTATGAAAAAGATTATTTTAACAGTAGCAGCCACCATGGTAATGACCCTTGGTTACGCAAAGACACAGAAGACCACTGCAGTGAAGAACGTCGAGAACTACGGCATCACATTCGACCTACGCCGGCTGGCCGTCACACTGGACCTGACCGACTACCAGATGGAAGCCGTGAAAGTGATCAGCGACAACTTGAACGAAGATTTAGTTTCGGCTGCTACGGCAAGGAGATTCGAGCGCCCCGCACTCATCCACAAGGCCATTCAGAAGGACGTGCACAACATGCGCAACGTGCTGAACGATAAACAGTACGAAACCTACATGAAGCTCCTGGGTGCCACGCTCCAGAACAAAGTCAGAAAGTAAAAAAAGTAGTTTAACGGCCGCTGCGAAGAAATTTGCAGCGGCCGTTAAACGTTAAAAATATATAAGCAACCATACATTTCTCATTTCTCATTCCTCATTTCTCATTTTATTGTATTACCTTTGCACCCGCAAACAAGAAACAGGGGCATAGCCCAGTTGGTTTAGAGCGCTGCAGTCACATTGCAGAGGTCCCCGGTTCGAGCCCGGGTGTCCCTACTGAAAAGGCAGGTTACGATATGTAATCTGCCTTTTTAGTTTATACCTGTTGGAGCGTGAGTTTTTTGATTTACAACATGGCCTCTACTTCCTCGACGCTAAGGCCGAGACTCCTGGCTATAACGTCGAGAGGAACGCCGTTCTTCTTCAGGCTCAGGGCGTTTGCCAGTTTTTCTTCCATTCGGCCTTCCATTCGGCCTTCCATTCGGCCTTCCAAACGACCTTCCTCTCGACCTTCCTCGCGGCCTTTTTCCCTGCCTTCATTCCAGCCTTTACGGTTAGCGGTACGGACCACGTTCACCAAGTCGCGATACACCTTGATGCTCTCCTCATAGTCCCGTCGCTCCTTCGGCGTGAAACGGGCTATCTCAGCCTGCTCGAAGAATTTCTTGAAAATGCGGTCCTGCAGGGCCTTCGGACGTTCCAGAAGACGCGACAGGTTCTTCAGGGCAAACATCCACTTGTCGAACATCGACTCCAGCTCGTCCTCGGTCTTTGAGAATTTGGGCATCTCGAGGTAGATGAAGGTCAGCTTATCATAGAACACGTGCTTGTCAAGGGTGTCCATCAGCTTGATTTCATGGTGATAGCACTCGGGGCTGTACTCGTCCTCAGGGAAGATGAAGTCGAGGATGCCCACCAGATAGACGCTCTTCAGCTCAAAGTCCCAGTCGCCCCGCTGGGCCTGCTCGCGAATGGGGAAGGTGGAGTAGAACACGCTGCGGTCCTTGAAGTAGTCCTGCTCGGCCTTCTGCATCTCAACGATGAACTTCTCGCCCCTCTCGTTCTCGCAGTACACGTCGAACACCGCCTTGCGCTCCTTGTAGCCCTCGCCAAGGTGCTCGGTGTTAAGGTACTCCACATTGCGGATGACCTCGTGGCCGTTGAAAAGGGAATTGAGGAAACTGATGAGCAAGTCCTTGTTCATCTCGGTGCCGAACAGCTTCTTGAAGCCAAAGTCGGTATAAGGGTTGATGTAGCGTTCCTGGTCAAGCATGAGCCAATGGTCGTTGTATGGGTGCAAAGATAAAACAAAAAATCCGAACCGCCAAGGCAATTCGGATATTTTCGAACCGCAAGATTGAAAATAGTTGGTAAGTCCGCAGACTATTTGTCCTGAAGGGCCTTAATCATAAGTGTAATGCCGACAATGTCAACTGTACGCCCAAAACCCGGTGCCTTTTGCCCAAAACCCGGCGCCTTTTTCTCGTAAACCCCCGCCTTTTCCCCGTAACCCGGCACCTTTTGCCGGGGTGTCGGTTCAGGTGTCGGTTCCAGCCTCCGAAGGTTGGCAAAGCGCACGCTTCTGCCGATTATTCCGGCCACTTTTGCTATTATAGTTGCCATTCGCACTTTATATCCTGCACTCCCTACACTTCCGACACCTAAGAAAGTTCAACAGGTGTTGGAAGTGTCGGGAGTGTAGGATGTTTCCTGCAAATGACAATCAGGTAGAATGGAACCTCCTGAGCACAGGGAGACAGTCCCCCTGTGAGCACGTTAACTATTTATCCCGAAGGGCTTTGATCATAAGCGTAATGTCGACAATGTCAACTGTGCCACTCTCGTCCATGTCGGCAGCCGTCTCGGAAAAGCCTTTCGGGTTTTCTCCGAGAAGATAACTGACAGTCATCATGACATCATCGATATTGAAGTCACTATTACCGTCAGCGTCGCCCGCAATTTCTTCGCCGGCTTCGCCGATGGTGCAGACAGCCGCATTTTCGACCGTGCAGTTGGCGGGGTCGGTACTGTCATAACCTGAGACGAAGGCTACCACCTTCAGGTCTTCATTCTTCCATGAGGAGTCGAGAGTGAATGAATATTGGTACGAGGCCTTGTCATTGGTCCAGCTCAGCTCAGTGCCCCATATCTCGCTGACGGCACGCAATACGTGCTGGTGTGTGAAGCTGCCATAGGCTCCCGACTGGGAATGAGCCTCGATATTGTCTTCGGTCAGGAACAGTGTAATACGAGCGGGCAACTGACTGAAGTCCCAGCAGCGCTCGCATTTGGCAGTGACGTTAATCTTGCTCTTGTCGGCATTGAAGGTGGCCACCAGATCGATGCCTACATTCGATGGCACGGCCAGCCGCGGCTCGACTCTTGACTTGTAGCCCTCAGCACCCGATTGGCGGTTTTCAACGGGCGTTATTCCGCCCCTGGCATATCTGTCGTACATGAAGGCGGGAGCATACACAGAGCCATTGTCGTTATAAAACCAAGTATAATACCAGGAGGCATCGATAGTCAGCCAGTCTGAATTGTAACCGGCATGATGACAAACGGTGGCCACTCGGCTGGCCATGTCAGGATAAGTGGTCATGAAAGAAGCCAATCCTGCAGCAGCCTCAGGGCAAAAGACGCAATATTCAGTGGTAAATTCTTCGATGAGTACGGTGCGCGGCCAAAGTTTCCTGACTGTCCTCAAGTCACCCGTCGCCGTCTTGTTAGAAGCCGTATTTTCTTTGCCGTTGACTTTGGTAATGGTCAGGGTCTTAGATACACTTCCCTCAGTGGCGTCAGCCTCAACGGGGATATCCACCGTCACTGTTGACGAGAAAGAAATCTCACTGACAGCGATGGTCTTTTCCTCTGAGGTGTTGCCATTGGATGTGATGGTGTACGAAAGGCTGGTGATGGGGTCCTTGCCTTCGTTAGTAATCTCAGCAGGCATGTCAACGCTACTTCCGACTTCTACTACCGAAGGGCCAAATTTTACCAGAGTGGCCTGACTGGAAGGGTAAGAACCGCCTTCGATGAGCAGGTTCAGGCCAAGACACCCCAAATATGAGACTTCCCCCCAGGTAGTAATGGATTCTGAAGACCTCAGGAATAATGAGTTGGGGACGTAGTTACCACCTTGTATGATAGCATACTCAGGATTAATAATGGTAAAAGAATAGCCTACATAAATGGCCTGATTATTGACGGAGTAAGGAGTATTGAGGCTGATTTCGTTAGGGCCACTCACCAAAGAGGACACCTCAATGCTCTGAACATAGTCTGCGGCGTCCACATCATTGGGCAGACTGCTTGAAATCCAGACTTTTGCCATAGAGACGTTCGCGCTTTCAAACAGATAAAAGCGGATGGCATTAATGGTACTGGCACCTACTAACTCGTGATTGGCAGGCACGAGGATGGCACAGTCGAACGTCTCAGCTTTGCCTGTACCAACACCGCTCCAACCCTTGTCGCCAAAATAATAGCCCCACCACATTTGGTTGTCTGTCGGGGTGATCGTCTTCTTGGCAGGCATCCTTTTCATAGACTTCACTGCACCGCTCTCAGGAGCGACTTTCAGGACTTGCGCCTGAGCGCATACTGCCAGCAGAAGGGCAGTCAGCATAAGTAGTTTCTTCATATCACGTGATTTTTTAGTTATTGAATGTCATCTGATAATTGTCTTACGGATCTTGTATCCGTCGCTGATGATGTAGACACCGGCGGCAAGCCGACCTTTCACGCTACGTCCGTTAAGGTCATAGACTTGCACGGCGGGCCTGCCGCTGACAACGGACTCGACTCCGGCATTCTCTCCGTTGGTAAACTCGATGTTGACACGATGCGACTCCAGTCCCACACTGGCAGTCAAGACTGCTGAGAGGTATCCGTTACTACGGATATTGGTGGCATCGAACTGCACCTGAACACTGCCGTCAGCGGCAAACCGCTTCGTGAGCATGGTGTTGCTGCCGAAAGGCATACACGTCCCACCCATGCACCATTGGAGCATATCAGCATCTAACGTGTTGTGGGTAATCTGCAGCCTCGCATTCACATTGGCCGTTGAGCCTGACAGCATTTTCAGCACCAACCCGTCAGACGGATTGCCCGTGGGGTTGGTCTCGCACGACAACTCTCCAAAAGAGTCCTCTTCTGCCGCAATGGTGACCGTGGCACCATTCGCCAGACTTTCGCCCCGGTACTGGAATTCAAAGCCTTGGGCCTGGCCACCCAGCACAGCGAGAAATGCCAGCCCCACTGCAATGAGTATTCGTCTTTCCATGCACTTACTTCTTAGTTGTTCGATATGTTTCATAGGATTAAGGCTCCTTTTATTGCACAAAGGTACGAAAAAAGCAGAATAACTGAAGCTATTACATGCTAAAAAAACTAAAAGTAGCGCGATTTGACTGCTTTCCGATTTTTTTTTAGTAATTTTGCGCTGGCGAAATAACTAAAGACGAAATATGGATGACGAAATAAAGAATCCGGAAAGCCCGGAAACACCAGATAGCCAAGAAAGCGCCGAGGCCCACTCCGACTATAAGCCCGTGAACCGGTTCGACGCGGCGGCGGTACACCACCTGTCGGGGATGTACCAGAACTGGTTTCTCGACTATGCCAGCTACGTAATACTGGAGCGTGCCGTGCCCAACATCGAGGACGGCTTCAAGCCCGTGCAGCGCCGTATCATGCACTCGATGAAGCGCATGGACGACGGGCGCTACAACAAGGTGGCCAACATCGTGGGCCACACCATGCAGTTCCACCCCCACGGCGACGCTTCCATCGGCGACGCCCTGGTGCAGCTGGGACAGAAGGAACTGCTCATCGACACACAGGGCAACTGGGGCAACATTCTGACCGGCGACCGCGCCGCCGCCCCCCGATACATCGAGGCACGCCTGTCGAAGTTTGCACTCGACACGGTGTTCAACCCGAAGACAACAGAGTGGCAGCTCAGCTACGACGGCCGCAACAAGGAGCCCATCACGCTGCCCGTCAAGTTCCCGCTACTCATCGCTCAGGGGGCCGAGGGCATTGCCGTGGGCCTGTCGTCAAAGATTCTGCCCCACAACTTCTGCGAGATCTGCGATGCTGCCATCCACTATCTCCACAACGAGGAGTTCCACCTCTATCCCGACTTCCTGACTGGCGGCTCCATCGACGTCAGCAAGTATAACGACGGCCAGCGCGGCGGCGTGCTGAAGGTGCGCGCCAAGATTGAGAAGCTGGACCAGAAGACGCTCGTCATACGCGACCTGCCCTACTCGAAGACCGTCGACAGCCTCATCGACAGCATCAAGAAAGCTATTGAGAAAGGCAAGATCAAGGCCCGCCACGTCGACGACCTGACATCGGCACAGGTGGAGATACAGATACACCTCATGCCGGGCGTCTCGTCAGACAAGACGCTCGATGCCCTCTACGCCTTTACCGACTGCGAAATCAACATCTCGCCCAACTGCTGCGTCATCAGCGAACAGAAGCCGCAGTTCCTCACCATCAGCGACGTGCTGCGCCACAACGTGGAGCGCACCAAGGACCTGATACGCCAGGAACTGGAAATCCGCAAGGGCGAACTGCTGGAGCAGTACCACTTCTGCTCGTTAGAGAAGATTTTCATCGAGGAGCGCATCTATAAGGACAAGAAGTTTGAAGAGGCCCCGAACGTCGACCGCGTCTGCGAGCATATCGACGAACGGCTGACGCCCTACTACCCCACCCTCGTCCGCGAGGTGACGAAGGACGACATCCTGAAGCTCCTGGAAATCAAGATGCAGCGCATCCTGAAGTTCAACAAGGAGAAGGCCGACGAGCTGATGGCCCGCATCAAGGCCGAGATCGACGAGATTGACCGCGACCTGGCGAACCTCACGGAGGTGACAGCCGGCTGGTTCCAGTTCCTCAAGGACAAGTACGGCAAGGACCACCCGCGACTGACCGAGATCCGCAACTTCGACACCATCGAGGCGACGAAGGTGGCCGAGGCCAACCAGAAGCTCTACATCAACCGTAACGACGGTTTCATCGGCACCGCCCTGAAGAAAGACGAGTACGTATGCAACTGCTCCGACATCGACGACATCATCATCTTCTACCGTGAAGGCAAATACAAGGTGGTGCGCGTGGCTGAGAAGCTGTTCGTGGGCAAGAACGTGCTCCACCTGCAGGTATTCAAGAAGAACGATACGCGTACCATATATAATGTGGTGTACCGCGACGGCAAGAAGGGCGCCTACTTCATCAAGCGCTTCAACGTGACGTCGATGACGCGCGACAAGGAGTACGACCTGACGCAGGGCACGCCCGGCTCGAAGGTGATGTACTTCACGGCCAACCCCAACGGCGAGGCGGAGGTCATCAAAGTGACACTCGACCCCAACCCGAAGCTGAAGAAAATCTTCATCGACAAGGATTTCTCGGAGGTGATGATCAAGGGCCGTGCCTCGAAGGGCAACCTGCTGACCAGAAATTCGATACACCGCATCGGATTGAAGAGCCACGGACGCTCTACCTTGGGCGGACGAAAGGTGTGGTACGACCCCGACGTCAACCGCCTGAACTACGACGAGCACGGGAGGCTTCTCGGCGAGTTCTTCGACGGCGACCAGATACTGGTGCTCCTCGACAATGGCGACTTCTATCTGACAAACTTCGACGTCAACAACCACTACGAGTCCAACATCCTGCGCATCGAGAAGTACGACGAGTACAAGGTGTGGAGCGCCGTCCTCTGGGATGCCGACAACCAGGGCTACCCCTACGTGAAGCGCTTCCTCATGGAGGCCACGAAGCGCAAGCAGAACTTCGTGGGCGAGAACCCGCTGTCGAAGCTCATCCTGATTTCCGACCAGGCGTTCCCGCGCATACAGGTAACCTACAGTGGAGCCGACGAGTGGCGCGACCCCGAAGCCATCGACGTCGAGCAGTTCATCGCCGTCAAGGGCTTCAAGGCCAAGGGCAAGCGCCTGACGACATGCCAGATAGGGAGTATCACCGAACTGGGGCCCACCCGCTTCCCCGAGGAGCCTGCCGAACCTGCTGAGCCCGACGAACCAACCGAAGAAGATAATCTCGACCCTGACGCCGGCAAGAGCGAACAGCAGGTCATCGACGAGATAACCGGACAAACAAGTCTTTTCAATGATGATGATTTCTAACAGGACATGGATCGTAGCCTTGGCGCTGGCCGCTAACTTCACCACCGCCAACTGCCAGAAGCCGACGGCCAACGGCACTACGGCCTTCACCACGACCTATCAGCTCGGCATTGGCAGCACCAGCATCCTCGACACATACCTGTCGCAGGAAAAATTCAAAGGGGCGGGCATCACCCTGCTCACCACCTCCGAACGCCAGCGCCCCGACAGCCGTTGGGCAACCATGATACAGAACGAGCTGAACTTCACCTCGGCCGAAGACCGCGCCGAGACCGTCAACGAGCTTCAAGGCGACTATACGCTGTTCGTCGGCCGCTATCATGGGTGGCAGTTCAAGCGGCTTGCCCTACAGGTCGGCGGCATGGCGGCCGTCAACTTCGGCTTTATCTACAACACCAGCAACTCCAACAACCCGGCCCAGGGGCGCGCCTCCATAGGTGTCATGCCTTCAGCGGTTGCCACCTACGGCTTCAGACTGTTCAAACTTCCGTGGTCGGCACGCTACGAACTGGAGATCCCGCTCGTCGGACTGATGTTCAGCCCCAACTACGGACAGTCGTACTATGAGATATTCTCGCTTGGCGACTACGACCGCAATCTGGTGCCCACCACCTTCATCTCGATGCCCAATTTGCGCCAGCAGCTCTCGCTCGACTGTAGCGTCAGCCGCTCCACAACCCTCCGCATAGGCTATCTGGGCGACTACCAGCAGTCAGAGGCCAACAACCTGAAGTCACACATCTACCACCACCGTCTGATGATTGGTGTGGTCCGCAACTTCACCATCAGCAAACGCCCATGAAAAAGCCCGTCCTCATGTACTCCTGTCTCAGAAAGACTATACTCCTGTCCTCCTGTCTGTTCATGTTCTCCTGTCTAACCTCTTGCGTCGACGAGGATGAGTTCCCCGACACCCCGATGGGCAACTTCGAGGCCCTCTGGAAAATCATCGACGAGCACTACTGCTTCCTCGACTACAAGCGCCAGGAGTACGGTCTCGACTGGCAGCAGGCTCACGACAAATACGCCCAGCGCATCAACGGCAACATGTCGAAAGAGCAGCTCTTCGAGGTGCTCGCCGGACTGCTCAGCGAACTGCGCGACGGCCATGTCAACCTGACGGCGGCCCACGACATGGCCCGCTACTGGCAGTGGTACGAGAGCTACCCCGCCAACTACAACGACTCCCTGCAGCGCGTCTACTTAGGCACCGACTACCGCATCTCCTCAGGCATGCAGTACAAGATTCTCGACGACAACATCGGCTATATACGCTATGAGTCGTTCAACAACAGCGTCGGCAGCGGCAACCTGACCGAGGTGCTCAACTACTTCATGCTCTGCCGCGGACTCATCATCGACATCAGGAGCAACGGCGGCGGCGACCTGACCAACGCCGAGAAGATTGCCTCGCGATTCACCAACGAGCGCGTTCTCGTGGGCTACATACAGCATAAGACGGGACCCGGGCACAGCGACTTCTCCGACATGGAGCCACGCTACCTCGACCCCGCAGCCAGCCTGCGGTGGCAGAAGCCCGTCATCGTGCTCACCAACAGGCACGTATTCTCGGCTGCCAACGAGTTTGCCATGTATATGAAGGCACTGCCCACGGCACGGCTCATCGGCGACATCACGGGTGGCGGAGCCGGCATGCCTTTCAGTTCATCGCTGCCTAACGGCTGGGTGGTGCGCTTCTCGGCAGTCCCGCTGTATGATGCCAAGCGCCAGCCCTCGGAGTTCGGCGTCATCCCTGATTTGTACGTCGCCATGCGCGACGAGCACTTCAAACGCGGCAAAGACACAATAATTGAGGTAGCGCGCAAACTTTTATCAAAATAAATTTGGTCGTTTCAAAGAAAAGTATTACCTTTGCACCCGCAAAACCAATAACGCGATGGAATTGACGTCGTCGAAGTCGCGCCTGTGGCGGAATTGGTAGACGCGCCAGACTTAGGATCTGGTATCTCACGATGTGCAGG
>JAEEGG010007334.1_pt1 | contig 25475 bp, 18 predicted proteins | sample 9134161 | NCBI WGS metagenome assembly JAEEGG01 (sample SAMN16246543, study PRJNA631951) | gut metagenome | biome: gut microbiome; feature: rumen; material: CR-attached | host: Bos | place: Iran: Karaj | collected 2018-10 | reverse complement strand
TGAACGGGCGCCGAGGCCGGAAGACCGAAAGGATGGAAAAATGACAAAATACATAAAAGGCAGTTTCTTCAGTCTGAGACAGGGATAAGAAAAAACAGTTCCCGGACGCAGCTTCCGTAAAGGTACGGAAAACAGCGTCCGGGAACGTTTTATGTCCGGTATTGCCCGCAGGGCGCGATCGGGGACCGGTCCCGCGCGCACGAGCGGCGGGTCTTATTTCTCCATTGCCATACGTACAAGCAGATCGCACAGATCCGCGTACGGGATGCCCGCGGCCGCGGCCGCCTGAGGCATAAGGGACGTTGGCGTCATGCCGGGAAGGGAGTTGACCTCAAGGCAGTAGAACTTTCCGTTTCTGTCAAGAATGAAGTCCGCTCTTCCGTACATGGACATGCGCAGCGAATTGAACGCGAGGACCGCGAGCCTCTGTATCTCGGCTGTTTCCTCCACGGACAGGGGCGCAGGGCAGATCTCAGTGGTGAGGCCGCTCTGGTATTTGTTTCTGTAGTCGTACCATCCGTGCTTGGGTATTATCTCGATCGGAGGAAGCGCCTCTCCGGCCAGGACGGCGCAGGTGAGCTCGCGCCCCTCGATCAGCTCCTCCGCCAGCAGAAACCGCTCGTACGAGGCCGCGTCCAGGATGGCAGATTCGAGCTCTTCCCGGGTGTATACGCGGCTGACGCCGACGCTGGAGCCTCCGCTTGCCGGCTTGATCACGCAGGGGAGCCCGACGCGGTCCGTGACGGTCTGCGGGCTGTCCTTCTTTGTATCGAAATAGATCCCCGACGGAACCGGCACGCCGCGGGCGGACATCATCTGTTTTGCTATGTCCTTGTCCATGGACAGGAGGGCTCCGGTGTAGTTCGTGCCCGTATAATGCTTCACTCCGGCGCAGTCCAGGGCGGCCTGGATCTGACCGTTCTCTCCCATTCCTCCGTGAAGGGCTATGAACACCGCGTCGGCGGCAAGGCAGAGCTCGATGATGCCCGGTCCGATCAGGGACTCGCGGTTGCCGCATGACGCGCGGACGGCCGCTATGTCCGGGGCCTTCTCCGATACCGTAAACGTGTACGTCCTGTCGGATCTGAACATCGAAGGGATGAGGGACGGATCGATGCCGACGTATACGTCCGCAAAGGCGACAAGGTGTCCCTTCTGCTCGAGGGCGTTCGCGATAAGCGAACCGGATGAGAGCGATACGTCGCGTTCGGGGCTGAGCCCGCCGGCTAAAACTGCTATCTTCATAATAATGTTACCGATCTACCTTTCCATAATGACGGCCTGATCCCGGTCTCGGGAAGCCGGCCTGAGACGCCTGCGTCTGACGTGCGCGGCCGCCCGCGTTCAGATGTCCGCGTCCTTCATGTACCTCTGCGCGTTCTCGGCGATGAACTGCTTGCGCGCGGGGAGGTCGTTGCCGAGCAGCGTCTCGAAGATCTCCAGAGTCTTGCCGGCGTCCGAGGGGGTCACGGCTATGAGCCTGCGGGTGGCCGGGTTCATAGTGGTCTCCCACATCATCTCGGGCTCGTTCTCGCCGAGTCCCTTTGAGCGCTGGAGCGTGTATTTTTTGTCTCCGAGCTTTTTGACGATCTCGTCCTTCTCGCGCTCGCTGTAGGCAAAGAAGGTCTCGTCTTTGCAGGTGATCTCGAAGAGCGGCGACTCGGCTATGAAGACCTTCTTCTGCTCGAGCAGCGTCGGCAGCAACCGGTAGAAGAGGGTCAGCAGCAGGGTGCGGATCTGGAAGCCGTCCTCGTCGGCATCCGTGCATATGATGATCTTGGCCCACCTGAGCGCCGAGAGGTCGAAGGTGGCCAGGTCGTTGTTCTTGACCTTTACGTTCTTGTCGAGCTCGACGCCGCAGCCGATGACGCGGAGCAGGTCAACGATTATCTCGCTGTCGAAGATCTGCTTGTAGTCGCTCTTCATACAGTTGAGCGTCTTGCCGCGGACGGGGATTATAGCCTGGAACTCGGCCGCGCGGCCGAGCTTGCATGAGGTCAGAGCCGAGTCGCCCTCGACTATGTACAGCTCGCGCACCGAGGGGTCTTTGGAGCGGCAGTTGACGAACTTCTCGACGCGGTTTGAGACGTCGAGCGAGCCCGTCAGCTTCTTTTTTATGTCGATCCTGGTCTTTTCGGCGTTCTCGCGGCTGCGCTTGTTTATGAGCATCTGCGCGGCGATCTTGTCGCCCTCGGCCGGGTGCTCGATGAAATAAATGTCCAGCTGCCGCTTCAGGAACTCCGTCATGGAGTCGGCGATGAAGCTGTTGTTGATGGCCTTCTTCGTCTGGTGCTCGTAAGAAGCTTCCGTCGAGTGCGAGGATATCACTATCACCAGGCTGTCGGCGATGTCCTGAAAGGTTATCCTGGACTCGTTTTTGTTGTACTTGCTGGAGTTGCGCAGATACTTGTCCACGGAATAGGCGAAGGCGTTCCTGACGGCCTTGTCGGGCGAGCCGCCGTGCTCGAGATAGCTCGAGTTGTGGTAGTACTCCTGCAGCCCGCTCACCTGGGTGAAGCAGAACGAATAATCGGCCTCGAGGTCGTACTCGTCTCGGTCCTCTCGGTCGCGTCCGCGATCGGCGGAGTGCCAGCTGACCGTCTCGGTGATGGATCTGCCGCCCGTCAGCTCGCGGACGTAGGCAGCCAGGCCCTCCTCTTCGGGGTAGTAGTACTCGGTCGTCTCGAAGTCGCCGCCGGGCTGCTCGATCTCGAGTACGAACCTTACGCCGTAGTTTACGGCCGCCTGGCGGTGCATGATCTCCTTGAAATAGTCGGCCGGGATGTCTATGTCGGTAAAGACCTCGAGGTCGGGAAGCCAGCGTATGACCGTGCCGGTCCGCTTCTCCCCGCGCGAGAGCTGCCGGGTCTCGAGAGAGCCCACGGGATAGCCCTTCTCGAAGCGGATGTAGCTGTCGACGGCCCCGTCGAACGAGTCGACGTTCATGTATACCGAGGCGCACTGCGTGGCGCAGGCGCCCATTCCGTTGGTCCCGAGCGAGCACTTGTAGGCGGACTGGCCCTTCTTGTTGTCCATCTTTCCTCCGGCGTAGAGCTCGCAGAAGACAAGGTCCCAGTTCCAGCGGTTGAGCCTCTGGTTGAAGCCCATGGGGATGCCGCGGCCGAAGTCCTCGACCTGCATGGAGTGGTCGAGGAAGACCGTCGCGCGGATCTCCTTGCCGTAGCCGGCGTTTGCCTCGTCTATGGAGTTCGCGAGGATCTCAAAGAAGCCCTGCTTGCAGCCTTCGAGGCCGTCGGAGCCGAAGATTATCCCCGGGCGTTTGCGGACCCTGTCGGGCCCTTCGTACATATCTATACTGTCGTTTCCGTATCCGCCGTTGGACGGTCTGTCCTCCTGCGGAGCCGCGGTCCTGCTGGCAGCCATCTCGTGTATGGTTCTCCTTGTGATTCTGATTTGAAAAAGAAAGGGAAATCAAACGAAAAAACATAAAAACCCAATATATAGTATTATTATATCATAAGAGAACACTAAATGCAAGAAGAATATGCTTTATCGGTGTCGCCGGAGGGTATCGAAAAAACCGTCGGACGCCGGGGAGCGGCAGAGAAGCACACGCCGCGGGAGGGGCCGTCCGGACGTACCCGGGGATATGCATGCCGGGTGTCTTTTCGGCCCGTAGTCCTTCGGGTGATTGACAAAAAACCTCCGTTGTGGTATAATCTGGGTGAAAAAAGCACAGGGAGGTTATGTTATGAAAACAGTTAAGACAGTCAGGATCCACTTCGTGACCATCGCCGACCTTTACACCTTCGTGGAGGCGGCGACAAAGTACCCCTTCGAGATCGTCCTGACGTCCGGCCACTACACGGTCGACGGCAAGTCGCTGATGGGAATGTACTGCCTGGATCTCATGCACGATATCGAGCTCTCGGCGTACACCGAGAAGGGCGAAGAATTCTTCAAGGACATCGAACCCTTCATCGTCAAATGACGCGGAAATGAAGAAAGGGGCTGTTTAGAAACCTGGTCAAAAATCAGGGGCTTAAACAGCTCTTTTTTGTGGACTGGTATGGAATTGCACAAGAGGGTAAAAAGTGGTATCATATGCATTAGATGAAGAAAGAGGAGGGTACCACAAAGATGGGGAAAAATAATAAAATCATACTAATAGTATTCTGCACAATCATTATCATATGCACTATATTTGTGCTTTTTTGGTCGACGAAAAAAACAGAATCTAGAACAATAAAAAAAAGCGGGACGTTGATAATTGGCAGTAATACTATTGTCAATGACAGCACAGTTATTTATAGTAATAAAAAGCATCTATATGCACAGCTCCCACTACTTGTCGTTTTGAAAGAAACAGGCTTTGATATCAGATCTGAATCAACGGACATAGTTTTAATGACGTATAAAGAAAAAAAATACGTTTTAGATTTTAATCTAAAAACCTTATGTGAAGATGGAAAAAACTATAATTTATTAGATCCTCCCCCGGGCTCGACCACCTATATTTGCATATTTGAGGCAAATGATGTTTTAATTGATACTTGCACTTTAAGAAGTTTGTTTTTCTTGCTGGATGTTCCTTTTTACATTGATATTGATTATGATCGTCAGACTATAACAGTCACTTCAGCCTCAATTCGCACCGTGGATTGACGAGTAGTTTAATAAGACAGTTAACGAGCCAACTATGATTAAGTCAAGCTGATCTACAAGTGATGAATTTTTTTCAGTCTAAGCAAAACTATGACTATGTGAATCTATATGGAGATTTTTCAAACCTCCATTCGAACGCTGAGAAACGAGTAGGAACGTTTAGTTACAATCTACTTAGGAACAATTGCGCTCACTATGTTGAGGATCTTCTTTTGGAATCACCGGCTTCGCCAATCAAAAAAAAGATAATGATTCCCAAAAAACTGATTGATGCTCTAAAATGAAGGAACAGATTATGAAAGGTTTTTTAATTGTTTTAATCGCTATCCCGGTCTGTCTGTTCTGTACTTCATCATGCGGTCTTTCGATGAACAATGAACCGCTTGCCCGGGGTTTAACAAGTTATAATGCTATAGAAGTCGTTTATGACGGATCGACCTGCTATTGTTTAGATGATTTGACAGGTGTATGGCGATTTGACAAGGCAAAGATGGAATATGTCGGAGTGACAGACCCGTATGGGTTTTGCAACTATGTGTGGATTTTTCGAAACAAAGGAGGCGCTGTTTCCGCTGTCCTTTTGGAACGATACAGGGGGAAAGTGCAACACATGTACTATAATTGTATGATCAGCTGGTATGACTTTTTGACCGCGGAATTCAGTTCCGGAACGGTTTGCGGCGGGAACGGATCTTCCATTTACGACTTTGACTGTAAAAGACTTGAAGAAATCGCGGATGTATCTGCCTGTCTGCCGGTGTCAGACACTTTTATCCCGCATGAGTCAGGGCTTGAACTGAGACTTATCTTAAAAGATGCGGATTGCATATCATGCGTTTTCCCGATTCTGGAAAGCGACGGCAGTTGGTTTATTGGTGTAAAAGAGAGGTACTATCTATTGATCGAAAATGAAGAACTGACTGCGGCTTTAAGTCAGCGGCAAATCGAATTATCCCGGTGAACAACGATGAGGTTTATTCGTCTTTCGGGTTTCATAATCGCGCTTTTAGCGGTGTTGAGTCAGTTTTCGGCCTGCACATCCGATTCACCGGATCGTGAAGATGTTATCGGTCTGCGGTTTCTTGATTTACACTCTGTCGAGTATAACGGAAAAAAGTATTACGATTTTGGAGCTGATCTGGCAGGAGATACCACTTACTGGACGTTGGAGTCATCGCAGGTTCAGTATAAAACTCTTGGATTAGCCGCAAACAATCTCCGCAATCGATTCTGGATCTACACCGGCCGTTCAAGAGACAGGTATTTGTCAGTCAGATGCGGAAAAGACGATGATAAAGATCCGTGCTGGCTGGAGATGGATCTCGATTTCTGGCTGAGAGACTGTCCGTCTGGCCCCGATATCGTTTCAAGCGTTTTTAACGGAGTAATAACCGTTAAAGCGGACGGGACAGTCCCGAAAACTATTGAATATGGCGATACGGTCGGCCTGAACGACCTGGCAGAAATGGGACGGTGTTTTCCGTTTTGCGGTGAAGGCAAAGCTGTTCTGTCAGGGTTCAGTGTGACACTTTTGAACTCACAGTATCCGATGCTGCGGCTGGTACTTCCTGTTTATTCCGACGGAGAGAACTTCTTCTTTTTGATCAGAAAGGCGTTTTTTGCAGAGATCAAAGACGAATCGCTGCTTGATTGTTTTAAGACTGGTGAGCTGGAACAGTGATTGGCAGAACCTCCATCTGCCGCTTATTTAGGCACAATTCCCACTTAAAGCCTTTATTTTTCCTCAAAGTGTGAAAAAAGAGGGGCTGTTTAGCCACCTAATGTCTAATTAGGTTTTTAAACAGCCCCCGTTTTTTTGTTTTATCAGTAGTATCTTGCCCTTTTGCGCCTGACCCCGATGCCGACCGCGACCGTGAGCAGTATAACTGCGAACACGATCAGCGCGATCAGATTGGTGGGATCGGTATCGTTCTCGTCCGATGCGATCTTGAGCCTGCTCCACAGACTGTTCATAAGTTCGTTCGTTTCGCTGTCGAGGGCTCGGTAGCAGAACTCTTTGTACGCCTTTCCGAAATCAAGATCCTCCGGGTAGAGGATGTCCATGGCGTCTTCGTGAATGTCGGCCATATATTCCCGGTATTCATCGTTCTCGCGGACCAGCCTGTTCGGAGATGCGTAGCATATCGTTTCCGCGTTCGCGACGGCAGGCTCCTCGGAGAGCATGTAGTTTATGAATATGTTCGCTATCCTGTAGGAATCCTCGCTCCTCGCGGGGTTCTTCGGAATGCACATCGCGTCTATGAAATAGTTCGTCTGGTCGGGCTGACAGAAGGCGAGCGCATCGTTCTCGCAGTACATGAACAGGAAGTCTCCGGCGTAATAGGTCGAGACCGCCGCCTCGCCGCTCTCCATCTTATTGTAGATCTCGTCCATGACGTACGACTGAACGAGCGGCTTCTGGGCCGCCAGGTGCTCGTAGGCCGTCTGCCAGTCGGCCGGGTCTGTCGAGTTGACGTCGATGCCCTTGTCGTACATGGCGAGCCCGAAGGCGTCCCTCGGGTTGTTGAACTGGAGTATGCTTCCGGAGTATTTGGAATTCCACAGGATATCCCACCCGGTAACGTCGGCCTCGTCCACGGCCCCGGTATCGTAGATTATGCCCATGGTGCCGTACGTGTAGGGAACGGCGTACCTGTTTTCGGGATCGTAATACAATCCCTTGAATTCCGGAGAGATGTTCTCTTCGAAATTGGGGATGAGCGACATGTCGAGCTCCTCGAGCATGCCCTCCTCGCGCATCCTGGCTATCATGTAGTCGGAGGGTATTATGACGTCATAGTCGGTGGCGCCGCTCTTGAGCTTGTTGTACAGGTCCTCGTTCGAGGAATACGTCGTGTAGTTTACCCTGACCTTCTCGCCGTATTCCTCCTCGTACCATTTCTCGAATTCGGCTATGACGTCCATGCTGTCGTCGGAACCGTCGGAGATGTACTCGCCCCAGTTGTAGACGGAGATCGTCTTCTCGACTTCGGGGGAGGAGAAGATCACGGCGCAGATCAGCCCGCCGACGACGGCCAGCCCGACGCACAGGACCGCGATCCTTCCCGCCGGCTTCGTGAGGAAGCCGTTCCTGCGCTGCCTGCGCTCACTGGTCCCGTTCTCATCGACCTTGATGAGGTTGGATATGAGCAGCAGGGCGAATATCACGACGAACATGATCGAGCAGAGGGCGTTCATGTCCGGAGTGACTTCGCGCTTAGTCATCGAATAGATGAGGATAGGAAGCGTCTGGAACGAGTTGCCTATCGTGAAGTTTGAGATGACGAAGTCGTCAAGAGAGAGCGTGAAGGCCATGATGGCGCCGGAAACTATCCCGGGGATGACGGACGGCAGTTCGACCTTGAAGAAGGTCTGTACCGGCGTGCATCCGAGATCCAGCGCGGCCTCGGACAGGTTCGGGTCCATCTGCTTGAATTTCGGCAGGACGGACAGGATCACGTACGGAATATTGAACGTGACGTGGGCTATGAGGAGCGTGCCGAAGCCGAGGAGGGACTTCTGCATCCCGAGCATCGCCTGAATGAAGGCGAACAGGAGCAGCATCGAGATACCGGTCACGATGTCGGGATTCATCATGGGGATGTTGGTCACGCTCATCACGGCGGATCTCAGCGCCTTGCGTCTCATGTGGTAGATGCCGTAAGCGGCCAGGGTCCCGATGAGTGTCGCAATGACCGCCGAAAGAACGGCTATGATCAGAGAGTACTTCAGCGAGTCGAAGGCTTTGCCGCTGGTGAACAGTTCGCGGTACCATCTGAGCGAGAAGCCCGTGAAGTTCGTCATGCTCTTCGATGCGTTGAAGGAGAAGAGCATCATGACGGCTATGGGGAGGTACAGGCAGAAATAGATGAGGCCGGTGAATATCTTCGAGAGACGTCCCCTTTTCATATCATCGCACCGCCTTTCTCCTCGCTCTTGTCAAAGCGGTTCATGACCGCGGTGGAGATGAGCACGATGATCATGAGGACGAGCGACATCGCCGCGCCGATGTTGTAAGTGCTGATGTTGCCGAAGGCGGTCTCGATGGCGTCTCCTATGAGGAGGTACTGTCCTCCGCCGAGCTTCTGGGAGATGTAGAAGGTGCTGATCGACGGGACGAACACCATGGTGATTCCCGAGATGACGCCGGAGAGCGAGAGCGGCACGGTAACCCTCATCAGGGTCTGGAAGCGGTTGCATCCGAGGTCGGCCGCGGCCTCCTCGAGCCTGGAGTCCATCTTAGAGAGCACCGTGTAGATGGGGAGCACCATGTACGGCAGGTAGTCGTACACCATGCCGAAAATGACCGCTCCGGGCGTGTTGATCATGTGCAGCTCGATGTTCCCGCCGGAGATCCATCCGAGGAAGCTGTTGATCAGACCCGTGTCCTCGAGCAGCTTCATGATGGCGTACGTGCGGATGAGGAAGTTGATCCACATGGGCAGCATGACCATCATGATGAGTATCTTCTGGGCCTTGGGGGAGCTGCAGGATATGGCGTATGCAAGAGGATAGCCTATAAGGAGGCATATGACGGTTGCGAGCAGGGAATAGCTTGCAGAACGCACGAACGCCTCGCGGTAGTCGCCCAGGTTCACGAAGTTCTGAAGCGTGAACGAGCCGTCGGGGCCCGTGAACGAATAGTACGCTACGAAAATGAGCGGAAAGATGACGAAGAGTATCGCCCACACGATGTGGGGCGACGCCGCGAGCGAGCGGCGGTTGGCGCGGCGGGTCATTCCTCTTCCTCCGGGGGCAGCTCGGAGAGGTGATCCATCTCGTCGCTGAACGTGGAGTAGTCGCCGAAGCGGCCGGAGTACTCGGACTTCTTCATGACCTGGATCTCGTACGGGTCGATGGATATGCCTATGGTGCTGCCGACAGTGATGCGGTCGGTGGTCTCGATCATCCATTTGAAGCCGTCGACGTCAACGATGACCTCGTAATAGTCGCCCTTGAAAATCACGGAGGTGACCTCTCCCGTCAGCATGCTGGACTCGACGGGAACTATGTCGATGTCCTCGGGGCGCACCACGACGTCGACCGGCTCGTCGGGGGCGAAGCCGGCGTCCTCGCACTTGAAGGTCTGGCCGGCAAAGCTGACAAGGTAGTCCCTGATCATGGTGCCGCTGAGGATGTTGGACTCCCCTATGAAGTCGGCCACGAAGGCGTTCTCTGGCTCGTTGTATATCTTCTCGGGAGTGCCGATCTGCTGGATCCGGCCGTCGGCCATAACGACGACCGTGTCGGACATGGAGAGGGCCTCCTCCTGGTCGTGGGTCACGTAGATGAAGGTTATCCCGGTCGATTTCTGCATGTTGCGCAGCTCGACCTGCATGTCCTTGCGGAGCTTGAGGTCGAGAGCGCCGAGGGGCTCGTCGAGCAGCAGGACCTCGGGGCGGTTGATGAGCGCGCGGGCGATGGCCACGCGCTGCTGCTGTCCTCCGGAAAGGTTGGACACGGACCTCTTTTCGAAGCCGGAGAGGTTCACGAGCTCCAGCATCTCACGGACCCTCTTCGCGATGTCTTCGTCGGAAGTGCCCGAGAGGCGCAGCCCGAACGCAACGTTCTCATAGACGTTCAGATGCGGGAACAGCGCGTAGCGCTGAAATACGGTGTTGACGTTTCTCTTGTAAGGCGGGACGTCGTTGACCTTTTTGCCTCCGATCATCACGTCGCCCTCGTCGGGCGTGTCGAAGCCGGCTATAATGCGCAGCGTCGTTGTCTTTCCGCAGCCGGAAGGCCCCAGCAGCGTGATGAATTCCTTCCTGTGGATGTCGAGGCTGATGTCTTTCAGCACGGCCTCGCCGCCGAAGGACTTGGAGACTCCTTTGAGTTCGATGAGCTTTTCGTTGTTCATTCCGTACAAATTCCTTTTTACAAAATATTCCGGAACGGGTCTATGACGCACACCGGAAAAAAGCGAAGTCCGCCCTGCCAGGCAGGCTGAGCCTGCTCCGCGAGATACAGGGACGGACGAAAAAGCCGGGTGCACTTACGTACCGCAGTTACCAAACATATATTCTATCAAAAAACGCCGGGAAATGCAATATAAATCACAAGAAAATACAAAACCGGGACCGGTCTTATCTCTTAGCTTTCTGGCAACTGCTTCAATCTCATCGGGATATTTACTCACTTATCTTTCTCAAGGCATTCCGTCATTCTGCGCTGTGTGACGGAATAATCGCTCATGCCGAGCCCCGCCGGCGAAACGATGGAATTACCTGTTCATCAGCCGCTCGGTCATGCCGTCAGATTCCGCTCTTATCACCGAGGCGACTCGCGCCAGCGACAGCACCGGCAGGACCTCGCGAAGCCTCTGCAGCGTTCCGGCCGGCACGGAGGACGCGTAGCGTTCGGTGACGGCAACGGCCGCCCTGCGCAGAGCGTCCGGACAGCTGTCCCCGGGTCCCGCGTCGAAGCCGTCCATCGCGCAAAGGCAGTCGTAAATGTCGGAGTCGCGTATCAGCGTGTCGCTCGGGTCGAAGATGCGGCCGTTCACGTAAGAGACGAGAAAGACTATCCTGTCGAGCCGCATGCAGCCCCTTGCCATGTTGAGTATCAGTATCCTGGCCAGCTGCTCGGAGTCGTACTTCCTGGCCGAAGGCGTTCCGACCCAGCCCCTGCGGGTCCAGTTCTGAAGGGTCGTTCCGTCGATACCCGTTATCTCGCGGATCTGCGAGAGCATTATGCGGTCCGAAACGAAAAAAACGCGACGCAGAAACGCGGAACCGGTCGCCCCCGCGCAGTCCTCCCTGTGGATAAGCGTTCCGGGCACCAGTCCGTCGTCGAAAAACAGATTCATGAGATGTCCTTTCCCCGTCGCACGACGGGAACTTTTTCATTTGCATTATATCACGCCGGAGGGGGAATGTCAACGGGGAATGAAGTCGCGCTCCGCGCGAATGAAGTTGCCGCTTCGCGGCAAATGAAGACGCGGGCTGCGCCCGCTCATGAAGTCGCGCTCCGCGCGAATGAAGTTGCCGCTTCGCGGCAAATGAAGACGCCCTTCATCCCTTCATTGCCGCCGCAGGCGGCACTTCATTGCCGGCCGCAGGCCGGCACTTCATTTGCGCGCTTTGCGCGCAACTTCATTCCTTTCGTCTTGTTTTCCGCCTCCGGCTGTGCTATAATATAATGAATATTTGTGTGCCCGAGACGGAACAAGACGGTATTGCGGACAAAGGGTCGCGGGCGACGTGAGAACGGAGAGCGGTCATGAGTAAAAGCGAAGCGGGAGTTCCCGAGACCCTGTACGTAAAGAAATGGAGAAGCCGCGGTATCGCGGTGAACGCGGCCTCGTTTGCAGCCGCGGCCGGAGCCTACCTGGCCGCGGCGGCTCTCGCCAGGGCCGTCAGGATCCCGGCCGGAGCCGCGGCGGCGGCACTGACCGTCTGTGTTGCCTTCGCGTTTGCAGTTCCGCTTCTGTGGAAGGCTCTTGCCGCCGCCGCGGAAAAAAAGTTCGGCGGAATGAGCGTCGGGCAGCAGAGGGATTTCCTTCTGTCCCACAGGGAAAACGCCGCGGAGACGACGCGGGCAAAGCTTGCCGTGCTGCGGCGCCTGCGCCTCTCGGAAGCGGTCCTTGCGGTCGTTCTCGGCGCGGCCGGCCTCGGCATCCCCTTCTTCTTCGCCGAGGTGATGCCGCTTATGGGCGGCTTCGGCACGTTCTGGCTGCCGGCGATCTTTCTGGGAGGCGCCGTGCTCGACGCGGCGCTGACCCAGCTGCCTCCTCCCCGGGCCGGGATCGAAGGCTCCGGCTGGAAGGACGCGGTCATGGCCAGGGAGGACTATCCCCGCCTGTACGAACTTGCCGCGCGAGCCGCGGAGCGGGCCGGCTTCCGGTACCGCGCCGGGGGCAGCGGCGGTACGGTCATCGTAGCCATGACCGGCTTTGACGCGCTACTGTCGGTAACTGAGGACCGGGGCGGGGCGTGTCTCTTCCTGAGCGTGAATTTCATGGCGCTGCTCACGGAGGATGAACTGTATTCCGCGATGCTTCACGAGTTTGCCCACCTCGCCTCCGGGAGCGCGGAAACGGACGTGGCCTTCCGGTACGAGACGTCGCTGAGGAACAGGTCCGACGCTCCGTACGCTCTGGCCCGGCTCCGTTCGTTCTTCTTCGGCTTTCCCGACAGCGTGTATTTCAGGGAGGCGGCCCTGCTGAGGTATGCCTCCTCTGTCTCGGCGGAGGAGAAGGCGGATTCGTTCATGAAGGAATGCGCCGGCGCGGCGGCATCCGCGCTGCTGAAGTCGAAATATATCGAGCTCTACTCCTGGGAGGACGCGTACGCGGACTGCGAGCCGCTCTTTGCCGCGGAGGAACCTCCGGCCGACACGGTCACCCGCGAGGTCGAAAGGATCCGCGGGGCGATACCGTCCAGAGTGCCGGACTGGAACGCGCTCGCGGCGGCCGAGATCCGCTCAAGGAGCGCCACCCATCCGACGGAGTATGAAAGGATCGTGTCGCTCGGGGTGACGGAACTGCCCACGGAACCGGTCTTTCCGGACGGCGAGGGGGAATGGCCGGACGAATGCAGGAAGGCCGTCCGCTTCGGCGACGCGCTGTGCCTCGGCCGGATCAAAGAGGATTACGGCAAACTGAGGGAGGAGTACTGGCTGAAGCCGTCCCGGACGGTCGCCGGATGGGAGGCCGAGGGGCGCCCTCTCAGGGCCGAAGAATACACGGACGTCATGGATGCTCTCATGAGCCTGGGGCGGTACGGCGAGATGGCCGCGCTCGCTGACCGGGCCATATCCGAGCTTCCGCCTTCGGCGTCGCACTACGGATACTTCTACCGCGGGCTGTACAGGATCCATTCTTACGACCGATCCGGCATCGACGACCTGTACAGGTCCGCGGAAGCCAACGGCAACTATACCGAGGCGGGCGTCGACGTGATCGGCAGATTCTGCTGCCTGTGCGGGCTTCAGCGGGAGCTCGACGAATACCGCGAAAGATCGGTCGGCTTCCTTCAGAAGTACAGGGACGAGGACATGGAGATCAAAGGCCTTTCGAAGAAGGACGATCTCAGCGCCGAGAGCCTTCCCGAAGGCATGCTGGAGAGCATACTTGCCTACGTGGAATCGGTGTCGGAGGGCAGGCTCGACCGCGTCTATCTCGTGAGAAAGACCGTCCGCGGAGGCTTCTTCACGAGCGCCTTCGTTCTAAGATTTTTCGGCGGTATTTCGGCGGAGGACAGGGGCGAGGTCCTGCACAAGGTGTTCCGCCACCTCGATACCTGCAGCGACCGGCAGTTCTCACTTTACGACTACGACAGCATTCCGGTCGGGACGGTCGAGAGCGTCAGCGGCAGCTGCGTCTGGAGCCGCGGGGCCGAAAGCGGCGGGAACGGGTAAAAAATGTCAGAATTCAGACTTGTATCGGATTTTCAGCCGACCGGCGACCAGCCGGCGGCCGTCGACGCGCTCTGCGACGGCCTGCGCCGGGGCGCCAGGATGCAGACGCTGCTCGGGGTGACGGGCTCCGGCAAGACCTTCACCATGGCAAACGTCATCGCCAGGATGAACCGGCCGACGCTGGTCCTTGCGCACAACAAGACGCTGGCCGCCCAGCTGTGCACGGAATTCCGCGAGTTCTTCCCCGACAACGCGGTCGAGTACTTCGTTTCCTATTACGACTACTACCAGCCCGAGGCCTACATCCCGGGCAAGGACATGTACATCGAGAAGGACGCGCTCATAAACGACGAGAGCGACCGCCTGCGGCACAGCGCCACGTCCGCCCTGTTCGAGAGGAGGGACGTTATAATCGTCGCCTCGGTGTCGTGCATATACTCGCTCGGCGACCCGGCCGAGTATTCCAGGCTCGTCGTGCCCGTCAGGGAGGGGATGGAACTGTCCAGGAACCGCTTCCTCAGGCAGCTGGCCGCCGTCAGCTATACGCGCAACGACATGTCCCTTGTCCGCGACAGCTTCAGGGTGCGCGGCGACACCGTCGAGATCATTCCCGCCTCGTCCGGCGAGAAGGCCCTGCGCGTCGAGTTCTTCGGCGACACGGTGGACCGCATATCCGAGATCAACGTCGTTACCGGCGAGCTGCTCCGCAGGATAACCTACGCGGCGATCTATCCCGCGAGCCATTACGCGGTCTCGGACGACCGCCGCGAGGCCGCGCTCTCGGAGATCGAGCGCGAGATGAACGAGCGCGTGGCCTTCTTCAAGGGGCAGGACAGGCTGCTCGAGGCCCAGCGCATAGCCGAGCGGACCAAATACGATCTCGAGATGCTGCGCGAGGTCGGCTTCTGCTCCGGGGTGGAGAACTACTCGAGGGTCCTGTCCGGCCGTGAGCCGGGCTCCACGCCGTTCACCCTGCTCGACTATTTCCCTAAAGACTACATAATGTTCGTCGACGAGAGCCACGTCACCCTGCCGCAGGTCAGGGGAATGAGCGGCGGCGACACGGCAAGAAAGAAGAACCTCATAGACTACGGCTTCCGCCTGCCGTCCGCCTACGACAACCGCCCCCTCTATTTCGAGGAGTTCGAGGAGAAGATAAACCAGGCGGTTTTCGTATCGGCAACGCCCGGCGATTACGAGCGCGAGCACAGCGAGACCGTCGCCGAGCAGCTGATCCGCCCGACGGGCCTTGTCGACCCGGAGATCGAGGTGAGACCGGTCGAGGGGCAGATCGATGACCTGCTCGGCGAGATCAGGGCCAGGGCTGCGCGCAACGAGAGGGTGCTCGTCACCACCCTTACGCGCCGGATGGCCGAGGACATAACGGACTTTCTCACCGAACACGGAGTAAAGGTCAGATATATCCATTTCAGCGTCGAGACCATAGAGCGCACGGCCCTCATCCGCGACCTGCGGCTGGGCGTGTTCGACGTGCTGGTCGGCATCAACCTGCTGAGGGAGGGTCTGGACATCCCGGAGGTCTCCCTCGTCGCGGTTTTGGACGCCGACAAAGAGGGCTTCCTGCGGTCGGACACCTCGCTCATACAGACCGTGGGCCGCGCAGCCAGGAACGTCAACGGCCGCGTCATAATGTACGCCGACTCCGTGACCGGATCCATGCGCCGCGCCATCGACGAGACCAACCGGCGCAGAAAGGCCCAGACCGAATACAACGAAAAGAACGGCATAACCCCGCGCTCCGTTGCAAAGGCCGTAAGGGACGTCATCGCCGTAGGCGGCGAGGAGACCGACCCGGTCTCGCGCCTCGGCCGCGGCGCGGCGGAAGGCGATCGCAGGGGCGCCGCCGGGCGGAAGGAAAAGCTCGGCAGGGCGGAGAGGGAGGAGCTCGTCGCGAAGCTCACCGCGGAGATGAAGGCCGCGGCAAAGCGGCTGGATTTCGAGCTCGCCGCCTACATACGCGACCGCATAGCGGAGATCGGCAAAGGATGAGATAATGTCAGCTTATATAAAGATCAGGGGCGCCAGGGTCCACAACCTGAAAAACATTGACCTGGACATACCGAGGGACAAGCTCGTCGTCTTCACGGGCCTGTCGGGCTCGGGGAAGTCCTCGCTGGCCTTCGACACGCTTTACGCGGAAGGGCACAGGAGGTTCGTCGAATCGCTCTCGTCGTACGCCAGGCAGTTCCTCGGGCAGCTGGACAAGCCTGACGTGGACCTCATAGAGGGACTCTCTCCGGCAATATCCATAGACCAGAAGACCACTTCCAGGAACCCGAGGTCGACGGTCGGCACCGTGACGGAGATATACGACTATCTGAGGCTGCTTTACGCCCGCATAGGCGTGCCGCACTGTCCGGTCTGCGGACGGGAGATAAGGCGTCAGAGCGTCGACCAGATCATCGACAGGATATGCACCCTTCCCGAGGGCGAGCGCTTTCTGGTGCTGTCGCCCGTCGTGAGGGCCCAGAAGGGCATGCATGAGAAGGTCCTTGCCGACGCAAGGAGGTCCGGCTTTGCCAGGGTGCGCGTCGACGGCAGCATGTACGACCTCTCGGAGAACATATCGCTCGATAAGAACCTCCGCCACAGCATAGAGATCGTCGTCGACAGGCTGGTCATGAAGGAGGGGATCAGGTCCCGCCTTTCCGACTCGGTCGAGACGGCTCTGGCTCAGTCCGGCGGCAGGCTGCTCGTGGTGACGGCTCCGCGCGAGGGCGAGGGCGAACCGTGCGAGATGGAGTTCTCCCAGGCCTACGCCTGCGAGGAGCACGGCATTTCTTTCGGCGAGCTCGAGCCGCGCATGTTCTCGTTCAACAACCCGGCCGGGGCCTGCCCCGAGTGCTCAGGCCTCGGCGTGTTCAGGCAGATATCGGTCGACAAGATAATCCCGGACCGCAGCCTTTCGCTGCGGGGAGGGGCGGTGGCCGTGAACGGCTTCAAGTCCATGGACGAGGACAGCTGGAAGGGGCCGCTCTACGCCGCCGTCGGGGAGCGTTACGGCTTCACCGTCGATACGCCTATCCGGGACCTTACGAAGGAGCAGCTGGACGTGTTGCTCTACGGGTCGGGCGACGTCAAATACGACGTGACGAGGTACTTTGCCCACGCCGAGAAGCGCCAGCTCGTCAAGTTCGAGGGCATCGTCAAGAACATCGAGATGTGGATGCGCTACTCCGGGAACAGCGAGTACTACGACGATTTCATAGAGGAGATCCCCTGCGCCAGATGCCGCGGCCGGAGGCTGAACGACATGGCCCTGGCGGTCACGGTAGGGGGGCTGTCCATCGACCGCTTCTGCGACATGTCCGTCAGGCGCGCCCTTGACAGCGTCGGCGAAACGGACGCGGGGCTCACCCCGACCGAGCGCATGATAGTGAAAGAGGTCATCAAGGAGATCCGGTCGAGGCTGATGTTCCTTGACCGGGTCGGTCTCGGCTACCTCACTCTCTCCCGCAGGGCGGGCACGCTGTCGGGCGGCGAGGCCCAGCGCATAAGGCTGGCCACGCAGATAGGCTCGGCCCTCGTCGGCGTCATGTACGTGCTCGACGAGCCAAGCATCGGCCTGCATCAGCGCGACAACGACCGGCTCATATCCACGCTCTGCGATCTGCGCGACCTCGGCAACACCGTCATAGTCGTCGAGCACGACGAGGACATGATGCGCAGGTCAGATCACATAGTCGACATCGGTCCCGGCGCCGGGGTGAACGGCGGCCGCGTCGTGGCAAGCGGAACGCCGGACGAGGTCGCCGCGTCCGAAGAGAGCATAACGGGACAGTATCTGTCCGGGCGCAGGACCATACCGGTGCCGTCCTCCAGGCGACCCGGGAACGGCCTCTTCCTCGAGGTGTTCGGCGCCGCCGTCAACAACCTGAAGAACATAGACGTCAGGATCCCTCTGGGGTGTTTCGTCTGCGTCACGGGGGTGTCGGGCTCGGGGAAGTCATCGCTCGTCGACGGGATCATATATCCCGAGCTTGCCGGGCGGCTCAACGGCGCCAGGACCAGGGGCGGCCGACACGACAGGATCGAAGGCGCGGAAAACCTCGACAAGGTCATATGCATCGACCAGAGCCCCATAGGCCGCACTCCGCGCTCCAACCCGGCCACTTATACAGGCCTGTTCAACGAGATACGCTCGCTGTTTGCCCGCACGCAGGACGCCGTGGCCCGCGGCTACGGCCCCGGCAGGTTCTCTTTCAACGTCAAGGGGGGAAGGTGCGAGGCCTGCGGCGGAGACGGGGTGCGCCGCATAGAGATGCATTTCCTGCCAGACGTCTACGTCACCTGCGACGTGTGCCACGGCAAGCGCTACAACCGCGACACGCTCGAGGTCAGATACAAGGGCAAGAACATAAGCGAGGTCCTTGAGATGACCGCGGAGGAAGGGCTCTCCTTCTTCGACAGCATACCCAAGATCAGGCGCTTTCTGCAGACGATGTGCGACGTCGGCCTCGGCTACATAAAGATCGGGCAGGCCTCCACCACCATATCCGGCGGCGAGGCCCAGCGCGTGAAGCTGGCCACGGAGCTCACCCGCAGGAGCACCGGCAGGACGCTGTACATCCTCGACGAGCCGACGACGGGTCTGCACACCGACGACGTCGCGCGGCTGCTGAACGTCCTCTCGAGGCTGGTCGACGCCGGCAACACCGTGCTCGTCATAGAGCACAACCTGGAGGTCGTCAAGACCGCCGACTGGATCATTGACCTCGGGCCCGAGGGAGGAGACGGAGGCGGGACGCTCGTCGCCGAGGGCACGCCCGAGACCCTCTCCGGGTGCGGAGACTCGTACACCGGCCGGTTCCTGCGCAGGACGCTCGGGCGGGATGCGCAGAGGGCGGAGAACGGTGAATAAAGCCGCAATTATTGCAAAAATATGCATTGATTGCCGAAAAAATGAAAAAATATTGAAAAAACTCTTGACAGATGCCGCTTCCGACTGTATAATTATCACGCACCGGACGACCGGGGCCGAGCTTTCCGTTCCGGAGAGGGGCCCGGCGCGTCCGTCGGCAATCCGATAATGATCAAAAGAAGGAAAACGTCATGAAGAAAACGCTCTCTTTAGTACTTGCAGTGATACTTGCCGCCTGCTCCGTGTTATGCTTCGCGGCCTGCGGCGAAAAGGACGACAAGCCGGTCCTCAACGTATACACCAACGCGGGCTTCGCCCCGTACGAGTATCTCGACTCCGAAGGTAAGGTCGTCGGCGTCGACATCGACGTCGTCAACTATATCGGCGAGAAACTGGGCTACAAGGTCGTCATCAACGACATCGAGTTCAACCAGATCCTGAACGAGGTCGCCAAGGACAAGAACGCGGTCGGAGCCGCCGGAATGTCCAAGAAGGACGAGCGCGACGCCGTCGCCCTCGCCTCCGTAGTGTACGCCACCTCCATCCAGTACGTGATCGCCCCTGTTGGGACCTTCACCGGGGACGTGGTGAAGATCGCCGACGTCGTCGCCTACGCCGAGCAGCAGTCCAACAAGGCCATCGGCTGCCAGAAGGGCACCACCGGCGCGGACATGGTCACCGGGGCCATAGAGGGCAGCGGAGCCACGGCCATCGAGTACTCCAACGCCATAGTCGCGTCCCAGGATATCGGCACGGCGGTCAGTGCGGTCGTCATCGACAAGATGCCCGCCGAGTCCATCTGCAAGGACAGCAACAAGCTCCAGTGCTGGTGCCTGGACGGCGACATGGAATCCTACGTAATGTATTTCAACAAGGAAGCCACCGAGCTCGTGGCCAAGGTCAACGAGATCCTGGACAAGATGATCAAAGACGGTCTGATCGACCAGTACACCGTAAAGCACAGCAGCTGATATGGCTTTTGCCGAAAAAATCGCAAAGCTATGGAGTCTCCGAGGCTTGTTCATGGAAAGCCTCGGATATTCCTTGTTAATCGCCCTGGGAGCCGTAGTCATCGGCTTCATCATAGGCGTGGCCATGGCCGTCATCAGGATATCGCCCAAGACGAATCCCGTGATGCGCGCCCTCGACCGCTTTGCCGTGCTCTACATAACCGTCATACGCGGGACCCCCACGCTGGTCCAGCTGCTCATCCTGTACAACTCCGTCCTCGTGTCCTTCAAGAGCATGTCGACGAACCTGCTGGTGCCGATCATAGCCTTCGGCATCAACTCGGGCGCGTACATGGCCGAGATCATCAGGTCCGGCATATGCTCTATAGACGTCGGCCAGATGGAGGCGGGGAGGAGCCTCGGACTGTCGTGGCTGACCACCATGCGCCGGGTCATCATCCCTCAGGCCATTAAGGTCGTGGTCCCGGCCATGTTCAACGAGATCATCATCCTCGTCAAGGAGACCTCCGTCGTCAGCTACATAGTGCTGAAGGTCGGCTCCAGGCAGAAGTACGATCTGCTCGGCATGGCCGAAAAGCAGGGCCTGGCCACTCCGGCCTGCTATCTCGCTTTCCTGTTCACCGCGGCCGCCCTCTACCTGGCCGTAGTCATGCTGCTCACCTTCGTTCAGCATCACATCGAAAGGAAGTTGAAGAAGAATGAGCGCTGAGAAGCTGTTGGAGATCAGGGGGCTGTACAAGAATTTCGGCTCGCTGAAGGTGCTGAAGGGCGTGTCGTGCGACATCGCCCGGGGCGAGAAGGTCGTCATCATAGGCGCCTCAGGCTCCGGCAAGTCCACCATGCTGCGATGCATGAACCTGCTTGAGAACCCGACGTTCGGGGAGATCTGGCTCGAGGGCCGTCTGCTGACGCCCGTCGATCCCTACCTTCACAACGACATCATCAGGGCCTCGCGGACCTACCGCAGACTGTCCGCCCGCGAAGGCGCGGACGATGAGGCTCTGATAAAGAAGATCAGGGCGGAGGACCTGCTCCACGAGCGCAACGAGGGCAGGGACTACGCAGCCCTTATGAGGCGGTTCTACGGCGACAACTACATGGACACCGACTCCGCGCGGGCCAGGATAGGCATGGTGTTTCAGCACTTCAACCTGTTCAACAACCTCACGGTGATGGAGAACCTCACCCTTGCCCCGGTCCGGCTCAAGCGCAAGACAAAAGAGGAGGCCGAGGAAAAGGGGCACGAGCTGCTGAAGCGCATCGGCCTCGACGACAAGGCCGACGTCTATCCGTCGACGCTCTCGGGAGGGCAGAAGCAGCGGGTGGCCATCGTGAGGTCGCTCGCCATGGATCCCCAGGTCATACTCTTCGACGAGCCCACGTCCGCCCTCGATCCCGAGATGGTCGGCGAGGTGCTGGAGCTTATGAAGGCGCTTGCCGACGCGGGAATGACCATGTGCGTCGTCACGCACGAGATGGGCTTCGCGCGCGAGGTCGCCGACAGGGTGCTGTTCATGGCGGACGGCACCATACTCGAGAGCGGCACGCCGGCCGAGGTCTTCGACAGCCCGAAGAACCCGAGGACCAGGCAGTTCCTCGAAGCGGTGCTGTGATCAATATCAGATCGGCGGGTCCGGACTCTGCTCCGGGCCCGCTTTTTTTCATCCTGCCGTTCTTTTTCCTTCATCTACAAATCATTGACAAAGGCGGCCTCAAATGATATAATTATTCTGCTAAATTATAATTAACGGCACGCATCAGCCGCGCGCTGCGAGGCGGATGCCGGGGATCGGTATATACAGTCTATGGATTACAGGGATTACAGGAAGAAATACGGAAAGACCCGCACCGAGAACGGCTCGGGAACGGCCGGAGGTACCGGAGGAGACTCCGGCGTTCAGCCGCGCGCTCAGACGACGCGGACCGGGCGGCAGACCGACACCGTGGATTTCCGCGACACGAGAGAGAAGAGGACAAGGACCCGCACCGGAATCGGCACGGCGGGCTCCGGAAAAAAGAACAGATACGGATACAGGCCCGCCTCCAGGGACGGAGGGAAGCTCATACTCGTCACCATCGTCCTGCTGACCGTGCTCCTCGTGGCCATAGTAGCCATCCTTATCATATCCAGGACCTCCTCCGGCCTGCCGGATTATGTGGCGTCGAGGCTCACCGTCGAGGCGGGGCGCACGTCCATCGAGGCCTCGGACTTCCTGGCGGACAAGGCCCATACTGCCGAGTTCGCATCGGGCTCATCTTACTCGCTCGGCCATGTGGGGACATACAAGGTCCGACTGATCGTCGACGGTAAGAAGTACACGACCTCGCTGAGGGTCGTCGACACCGTCGCCCCGACCGGCACCGTGATACCGGTGACCGTCAGAAGGCGCGGCAGCGTCAAGCCCTCCGACTGCGTCATCGAGATAAAGGACGCGACTGACGTCGAGGTGACCTTCAGAAAGACACCCGACCTGTCGTCGGTCGGTTCGGTGCCCGTGACGCTCGTGCTGCGCGACGAGGGCGGCAACGAGAGCCAGCTGGACGGAGAGATCACCGTCGTCGACAACCTTGCCGTCATCAACACCGTAAAGATCATCGAATGCGGCGCCGCCGTCCCGTCGGTCAAGGCCTTCGTCGGCAACGACGGTGAGGGCGAGTACGTCACTGACATAACCAGGATCAACACCTACGAGCCGGGCTTCCAGACGCTCGCCATAAGGGTCGGGGCCGGCGAGTACAACGTGACGCTCATCTGCAAGGACACGACGCCGCCCACGGCGACCGTGTCTCCGCAGACGATCAAGTTCGGCTCGCCCCTGCCCGAGGCAGCCGCCTTCGTCAGCAACATCGTCGACATGACGCCGGTGACGGTGTCCTACGTCACTCAGCCCGTAAACAACGGACAGAACCCGATAAGGGTCAAGATCCGGCTCACTGACTCGTCGGGCAACTCGACCCTGTACGAGTCGACCATAACCTTTGCCAACGACAACACCCCGCCCGAGATCACGGTGCTGAACGACCGCATCGACATGGACCTCGGCGACACCGCCATCATCTGGCGCTCCTGCATTACGGTCACCGACAACAGCGGCCAGGAGCCGCTGGTCATCCTTGACCTCTCCGGCGCCGACACCACGCAGCCCGGCACATACACCGTGTATTTCGTGGCCAGCGACAGTTCGGGTAACATCGCCCGCAGGCCCGCGGTCCTCACGGTCCACGACAGCACTGTGACCCAGGAGATGCTCAACGAGGCGGTCCGCAACCTCTGCCAGAAGATATTCAGGGACAACATGTCCACCCTGGACAAGCTCAACGCCCTCTACACCTATCTCAGCGCCAACACCGTCGGCCAGCTGCAGTACAACGGCTCCGTCGCCGACCACGACGACTGGAGGCGGGAGGCCTACCTGTCGCTGACCAGCCGAAAGACGGGCGACTGCTTCTCGTTCGCCTCCGTCGCCCACGCGGTGTTCAACTACCTCGGCTTCGAGTGCGTGATGGTCGAGCGCTCCAAGCCCTACCAGACGATAGGCACGCACTTCTGGAACATGATCAACCTCGGGACCTCCTCGGATCCCAAGTGGTACCACTTCGACTCGACGCCCATGCGAGGCGGATTCAGGATAAAGGCCTACGCCCTCACGGACGCCCAGCTGGACGCCTACACGAAATGGAGGGACGACCTGCTCAATCCCCAGCCCCATTACTACGTCTACGACAAGGGGCTGTATCCCGTGTCCTGCGAGACCATACTGGTCAACGCGGCCATACCGGAAAAATACTTCAACTGAGACTGCTCGGAAAGGAAGTCCCGCTTGAATAATCAGACCGACAGCAAAAATGGGACTGATATCGCAATAGAGAACGGGGTCGCCGGGACCGTAGCCAACGGTGACGGCGTCAATGAGACCGGCGAAGAGGAGTCCGGCGGCGGAGCGACCGGCGGCAGAGCCGGGAAGCGCCGCGCTCTGAGGGCGGCCGCTGCCGTCTGCGCCTTCCTCCTGCTCTCCGCGCTCCTGCTGGCCTTCGCCCAGGCCCTGGTCGTCCCGAAATACATGTCATTCCCTTATGAGGGCGGCATGGTCAGGGAATACTACGGATCCGGCTACGGCCACAGCGCGGTCTTCATCGGCGACTGCGAGTTCTACGAGTGCGTCAACCCCCTCGTGCTCTGGGAGGAGTACGGCATCAACTCCTATGTCAGGGGCTCGTCCCAGCAGCTCATCTGGCACTCCTACTACTATCTGCTCGAGACGCTCAGATACGAGACCCCCAAGGTCGTCGTCTTCAACGCGGTCGAGATGAAGATCGGCTCGGTCCAGCACGAGGAGTACACCCGCCTGACTCTCGACGGACTGAGACTCTCCCGCTACAAGCTCGAGGCCGCTAAGCTCTCGCTCACCGAGGGCGAGTCGCTGCTCAGCTACGTGTTCCCCATCCTCCGCTACCACAGCCGCTGGTCGGAGCTGAATTCCGACGACTGGAAATATCTCTTCCGCCGCGACCCCGTCACCTTCAACGGCTATCTGCTGATGACCGGAGTAAAGCCACGCACGTCGGAGATCGTCCGGCCCCTCACCGACCCGAGTTTCCCTGACGTCTGCTGGGAGTATCTGGACAAGATCCGGGAGACTTGCGCGGAAAACGGGATCGAGCTGCTCATATTCAAGGCCCCGACGAACACCTGGCACTACCCGTGGTATGACGAATGGGACGTCCAGCTGGTCGGGTACGCCGAGAGATACGAGGGCGTGCGGTACGTCAGCGCGATCACCGAAGAGGACGCCGTCGGCATCGACTGGTCGACAGACACGTACGACGCCGGCGACCATCTGAACGAACTCGGCGCCGCAAAGGTGAGCTCGTGGATCGGCCGCATACTCAGGGACGACTACGGTCTCCCCGACGAGTCCGGCGATCCCGACCTCAGCGCCTCGTGGGACCGCACCGCCGCGCGTTACGCGGAGGAGCTCGCGAAGAAGGGCGGGCCGTCGCACGCCGGCACCGATTCGTGATCCGGCCGGCGGACGGCCGCACGGAGCGATCATTATACAATGAGAATCAATAATAAAGGATACGGGATTACTATGAATAATGCGGTCAAAACCATTTCTCTGATACTCGCGGCCCTCGCCGCGCTCTGCGGCCTCGCCTCCTGCGGCGGCGGCAGCGGCGCGGGCGACCTCACCCTTCCCCCCGAAAACACCGAGGTCCGGCACCAGACCGACGCCGGCACGCAGAGGTCCGGTCTCTACTGCTTCCCGGCCGGCGGGAAATACATCGCCCCCGGCGACGAGCTCACCGACATAATCCCCGCGCTCGGCAACCCGGTCTCCTTCGAGCAGTCCGAGAGCTGCGCCTACGTCGGCATGGACAAGGTCTACGTCTACAACGGCTTCACCATCTTCACCTATCCCGACAACGGCATCGACTACGTGCTCATGATCGTCTTCACCGACGACTCCATGGCCACGGCCGAGGGCGTCCGCGTCGGCGACTCGATCTCCAAGGTCACGGCCTCATACGGCCAGGGCTTCAGCGAGGATTCCGGCATCTACACCTACAAGAGGGGCGTCAGCGCCCTCCAGTTCTCGGTGATAAACGACACGGTAAGGTCGATCCAGTACCTC
>JAEEGG010007330.1_pt1 | contig 25495 bp, 23 predicted proteins | sample 9134161 | NCBI WGS metagenome assembly JAEEGG01 (sample SAMN16246543, study PRJNA631951) | gut metagenome | biome: gut microbiome; feature: rumen; material: CR-attached | host: Bos | place: Iran: Karaj | collected 2018-10 | reverse complement strand
TCTTGCCTTTTCCTTCGTCTTTGCGTACTGATAGGCTCTGCGGCTTCCGAACATCGCAAAATACACTGCCCACGCCGCAAATCCCAGAACCGGCAGCTTCACGATTCTCGAGAAAAGCACGATGAGAACGGACAGAATTCCGCCAACCGCCATTCCGAGTTTCGATGCGTCGGCAAATACCTTCAGCTCACGCTCATCTTCCCTGCCTTCATTTTCCTTCCTGTTCCTTGCCAAGATTTCTTCTCTGTTCATTGTAAACCCTCCTTGTGATTTTGTCTATGCTCTCGGCTCTTGCCAAGTTTTATTGTCATCATTATACACGTGCCAAGTTTACTTGTCAAGAGTTTTTTTGCAAAGTTTTGTTGGCAAGAAATGAACGACATGTTTAGTCGTTAGGAATCCACAAAAAAAGCCGCAGGCAACCTGCGGCATAAAGCTTAATCATTATATACTGCTTATTTACTCTTTCCTTGACTTTACTCTGTCCCTTTCCTTTCTCACACACGCCTTGCATGTGCCCAGATTAATCCTACCGATTCCTCCACTGATTGGGAACTCACTTTCCATCGCAATTTTCCCACAGTACTCACACCGAAACCACCGGTTCCCATCCGGATCAAACACCTTCGTTTCCTGCTGAACGAGCCCCTCCTCAAGTTGCTTATTGAAGGCTTCCTTTTGCTCCCGTCTCTCCTCCTCAAGTCTTGCAGCCGCCGCTTTTCCTTCTTGCTCCTGTTCCTGTCGAGCTCGCTCCGCCTCTTCCTCCATTCTTTTTCTCTCACTTTCAAGCTCTTCCCGGCGGCGACGCATTTTCTCTTCCCACTCGTTTAGACGTTTCTGTTCAGCAAGTTGCTCGGCTTCAAATCTTTCCTGCACTTTAACTAACAATTGTTCCAACGGCTGCCCCCAAAACAGAACAGCTCCGTCATCGGTAATATCAAAACTCGTAAGCTTTCCTTCAGCAAATGGCAGTTCTTTCCAAACACCATACAAATCCCGTGCATAAAGCATTGCCTTCATGGATGCTTTAAAGTAATCATAGTCTTCAACCTTAAGAAGCAGACAGTATCCTTGATGATTCTGCACCTTCATTAATCCTTCCGGATATTGACCTGGGTTGTCCGCGTTGGCTGAATCAACCACATGAATGACACGAATGCCCTTCGCGTTCGCCTCGAGTATTCCAAGCTTTTCATCCGACAGATTCTCTCTTTTCCTACAGTAATTAACCGCCAGTCTCTTACTTCTGCTCAAGAAAGAAAACTCATATCGGCGGTTCGTGTCATCGACATCTGATATCGGCACATGATCCTCAATATCATCCACTTTAAGCTTATCATCCAGCCAGCATTTCAAAACAATCTTCGAATATACCGAGAGCACACCTTCTTGCTCATACTCGCAGTTATACTTTTCTTCCGAATGTTTCTCCCGAAAATGCTGCTCTCGAAGGTTCTTGTCCCCCGCAACAAGAATAAGGTTGTTACCACAACCGCACGGGCAAAACAACTCATTGCGCCGACTCTTTTCGCGCATATCTTTCAGCTTTTCGGGGATGTTAATTTGCTTACCATCGATGACCGTAAAAATGGATTCTATCCCGATAATTCTGCCTTGGTAAAGAGCTTCCGAACGCTTTGGCATGGTTGTTTCTCCTGATTTATCCGACTGATTTCTCAAACATAATTAGTAAAACTGCATGTGGCGTCTATCCATCCGCTTACCGGTATAACCCCCTCATACGATTCTCCTTCTTCCCGTTTTCGGGCGAAAAAAACACCTCTCGCTTCAGCAACAAACAACATGGGTTCTACTGCACAGGCTCCAGCGTATTGATGTCAAACTTTTTCCTGGCCCCTCCCTCGAGGGAGACGGCAATGTATTCATCCGTGACCTCGTCGATCCGGTCACACCACTCGATGTCGCCTTCCCGCCCCGTCTCGATCCACTGGGGCGTGTTCCTGTCATACATGTATTTTTCGAACGGTTCACACAGGTTATATTTGATGATCCCACAGCCCACCGTTACGCAAAATCGTTCCTCGGGGTCAATGTAGGCGTCGTGGGGATCGCCGTAGAAATCGCCGACACATGTAATAAATTTCGAATCCGATTTCCTGTATAGCGAGACATTTTCAAAGTTCCCGAGAATATAATAATTTTCCGACTCCGCTAATATCCCGGACATGTCGTCTTCGGTTCGTCGAAGAACAGAAAACTCGTTGTATTTTTCTCCTTCAAGCGTCTTCCAGACGAACTTATCTTCATCCAGCACGATATACCCCCGCGGCGAACCGCCCTTCGGAAGCGAGACCGACCCCGGATTCATGTACACATTTTCCCCGAACTCCTCACAGGCGGGGACATGCGTATGCCCGCACAGCAGGATATCACCCGGCTTCATCGGCGGAAGCTTCTCTTTGTTGTAAACATGCCCGTGCGTCGCGTAGACCATCCGCTCGCCCGCCGGAATCAGCGCATAATCGGCAAGAATCGGAAAATCCAGCACCAGCTGGTCGACTTCCGCATCGCAATTGCCGCGCACTGCATATATCTGCTCCTTTTTCGCATTGAGAAGAGCGATCACCTGCTTCGGGTCATACTCCTCCGGCAGATCATTTCGCGGCCCGTGGTACAGGATATCTCCCAGCAGAAACAGCCGGTCCGCATTTTCCTTCTCGTATGCATCCAACAGCAGTCTGCAATATTTGGCGGACCCGTGGATGTCCGATGCAATCAGTATTTTCATTTTTCCTCCGCTCTCACATACAAGGTCTTCCGGCCCGCTCCGAGTCGCCTGATGACATGCGTTTTCACAATATCATAAGCAGCAATTGTTTCGTCTTATTCGCGAAACATTCCTGTTCATCACTTTTCTTCCGTAGTGCACATACGCAAAATCCTTGAGTTTATTCCAGGTTTGCTTATGCCCGCTGAAGAAAACGTCCGGGCTCTCAAACACTCCGTAGTCCTCTACCACGGAGGTGTTCTGAACAAAGAGATCCTCGCCCTTCCAGTTCAGATCGAGGCTCTGCAGATCCGGCACCGAAATTGCATATCCCCGGAACGCACCCTCGCGGTCCCTGCATTTTTCTTTTACTCCGCGCACATATGCCTCATCCGTGATGACGCCCTCGAGCGCGATCCATTTTTCGTCATGGAAGACTTCCACCCAGGTGTGGACGACCCGCTTCGGCGCAAGGACGGAAACCAATCCGGACGTGGCCCCTTTTTGAAAATCCCTGCTCACCGCAGAGCCGTGCAATCTGCAGGGGATACCGACCGCCCGGAGAAGCGCCATAAGCAGGGTGCCTTTCGTGTTGCATTGTCCGTAACCGTCCTTCAGGACTTCCTCAGCGGTAAGCAGATCGGAACGGTTGTATCCGAACAGCACCTCATTCCTCGTAAAATCATACACCGCGCCGATCCGCTCGTACTCCTCCAGCTGCCTCCACCCCCGCGCTTCCACGAGGTTTTGAATGCTCTCCGCACGGTAGTTCAACATCCGCGTTTCCTTCAAAAACTGATCTTTCATAACCGGTCACTTCCTTTCTCTTTATGACCTGATTATATCCGATCGCCGGCTAATATACTTTCAAAAATCTGCTGTCTTTCAGCGCCTTTCGCGTCGGCAGCCCCATCAGCCGTTTCACCGTCGCCGCAAAATGCGATGGCGAATCAAAGCCCGCATTCATCGCGGCCTCCGTTATGCTGCTCCCGCTGAGAATCTCCTGATACGCCTTTTCAAGCTGATGCAGCGTCAGGTAGCTCTTCAGGGAAATCCCCACCTGTTCGCTGAACAGATGCGAGAAACGGCTTGTGGAAACGCAAAGTTCTTCGGCGTATTTTTCGACGGAATGATCCATGCACGTGCAATCCTCCAGACTGTCCAGGAACCGGAGGATTCTCTCGTCAAACTGCCTCTCCGCGGGCTGAAACCCGAGGCATTGATACATCTGCTTCGTAAAATGCAAATAGCTTTCCCGGTCAAAGGATTCCACCATCGGCCGGGCATATTCGATCAGCTTCCCGGCCGCTTCGTCCTCCACCGGAAAATACTCCCTGTCCTTCATCAGATCGCTCAAAAACGCTCCCATGTCGGATGCCGGTTCGATCACCGACGTGAACATGATCCCGTCACGGAATTTGACGCTGTGTTTTACGTTTTTCTGTACGAACAGACACACCGGCTTTTCGAGTTTCTCTCTGCCCACTTTGATGGCCGGCTGATTTTCCAACGCCAGGAAAAACTGAATCATACCGTGGCTGTGCGTGGACGCCCCCAGCTCATCTGTCAGCATGGAAATCTGCCCTATATCCCAGTAAATCCGATTCATGTTTCCTCTCCGATTCCGCGTTTCGCGCCGCAGGGCGCTCACCTCTCACACAACCGTTGTGTTTTCGGGCTCCTCGCACAGCGTGGTTTTATTTTCCGACAAATGCTTCACCGACCAGACCACGGCATGGACGATCCATCACTTCCCATGGAAATGGGTTCATAGGCGCCTCACATTTTCCCCTCGGATCATCTCGCGAACAACTCCAACTTCGCAATCAGATCCTCCAGGATGTACCTCGAATCCACGTCCTTATAGATCCGAATCACCGGATTCTCCGGGCACTCCGAAGAGGCCGTGTCCTCCTCCACCCACGGCGCGTGCTCCATCGTAAAATGCCCACACCCGGGATTGATCGCCAGCGCGATCGCCGGGGAATCCCCGAGCGACCAGCTCTCGCCCTGCGTCCAGCCCGCAGCGGGCGAATTGTTGTATCGCACCAGGTTTCCGAAAAGGTGCCTGCCGATCTTCCCGCACGGCGCAATCCTGCGCTCAATCTCCGCGATGCCGATGTGGACCGTGGTGTACACGAACGAGGGCACAAGCCACATCCGCCGCGCCCTCCGCAGCACAAAATTCGCAGCTTCGACATCATTTCCCGCGTTAAATTCACGAAACGCCGCCGGCCCGTACGCACTTCCGTGCGTCCCAATCCAGACAATCGTCATCCTCTCCGCTATCCCCGGCTCCGCCTCGATGGCCTTCGCCACATTCGTGATCGCTCCCTGGCAAAGCACAAAGAGCGGCCGCTCATCCTCGCGCATCGCCTCCGCTGCGATAAACGCAGCAGCCTCCGAGACCGCCCGGTCCTCGACAAGCGGCCCGGTCTGTCCGCGGAACACAGGCACTTCAATCTCCATAGCCTCCAGGATAGTCTTGATCTCCTCGTAACTCCGCTCCATGGAATCAACGCTTGCAAAATGCGTCGCGCAGATTCCCTTCACGATCAACTTCGGGCTCAGCAGCGCATGCACGATCGCGAACGGATCGTCCGCCTCGCAAGCAGCGTCGGTATCGAGGATCACGCGGATTTGTTTGTAAGTGGGGATGGTGAACATGGGGGTGCCTCCTGGGGGAAAACTACTTAAACGCGATGGAATTCGCCATCTCAATCATGTTTGCAAATTCTGTAAGTTCTTTTATTGTTTCAAAGCACTTGTTCAATTCGTCTACATCAACAGCTGCAAAGCCTTTTTCGATATCCAGCTTAGGAACATGAATGCGAAGCATCACCGATTTCTTGGTTTTTACCACAGAAACATCCGAAATCTTGTGAAGTCGCGCCCAGTCCGCTATGGTTTTTGCCCTATCCGTATTCTCCGATGCTTTTGGAAACGTCAGGTCCACATAGCCTTCACGAATCTTGTGATTGATATATACATATCCAAGGTCCGTTCGAAAATCAGTCCACCATCCGTTTTTGTCTTCTTTTGTGCTTAAATCGAGCGATGGATAGTTTTCCTTCTGGTACTTGATGTATTGCCGCAAAAAGGCATTAGCATTCTCATCAACATTATTCGTTGCAGGCTTTTTTGCTTTCACGATTGCTTGTTCGATCTGTTGACTCCGAAACCGGCTCGTCAAATCACTCTTTCTGTCAAAGAACGCTTTGCATTCCTCATACGTCAAAAGATGCTCATATTTCTTTGCTTCAACGTTATTTTTGTAGTACTTTTCCGGGCAGAAAATGAAGACCCTGAAGTCATCATAATCGCCGTTTTTCACACCCTTTTCGCCGCGCTTAACATATCTGCTGTGCTGCTCCGGCATTGCAATTGCATCAATCTTATCCTCGATTAGAAGGCCATATTTCTTCGTTCCAACTTCAACAATAACCGTAATATCAGACTCTCCCAAATCACCATCCGACTTAGAGAGCTCTCCCGCTATTACCTTAAATTTCTGCCCCTTCAAGTCAGTCTTATCAATAAGCAATCGGCAAGACTCCGGGCATGTCATCACCGACTCAAGAAGCAACATGTCCATATCTCTTTCGCACAGAGTATTGTTAAAACACAAAGAAAACATGATGGTTATCCTTTCTAAGCATGAACAGACATAGACATTCTAGAAGCCATGCAACTAATCTCCGATTTGAACGTTACACGCGTGTCCTAATTCCAGATCTCATATCCCTGCCGTCTCGCTGAGTCATGCACCGGCCGCACGTTCTTCTGCAGGATGTTATAAAACTCCTCGGCAGAATTCCCTACGCGATACAACTCCTGACCAGCCCATATGGCATGTTGGTTGTATTAATCAGGCATCATGTTCATGCCACTTCATAATCATCTCCTTAGGATTACTATTCAATCTGCGTTCAACCCGATAAATCTTGACTGAGTATTTCAATCAACCTTTTACGATCATGCTGCTTGAGATTGTTCCTTTTTAACTCTAGAAGCACTTTTTCGACTATTTTCTTCCTTACCAAAGGCCTTTTCACTATGTTCTTTATTGTTCCGTGGGTCAAAGCCAAGAGCCATGACACCTCAAACTTATTGAAATCGAACTTGCTACCTTCAAGATAGAAATCAAATCGAGGATCAATGCCTTTCAACCCAAGAAAATCGTTTCTTTTCAGGACACCAATTAGACACCAATAACCAACAGACAACAATTCATCCTGGAAACTTGATTCAAGATTAGTCCCAACTCTAAGCTGACGGTTTTCAATCTCTTTGGAGACCTTGTCCAACAAATATTTATATAACAAGGGTGAATATTTTTTGGCGACAAATGTATTCAATCTTACCAGCAACTTAAACTTACTAAATTGGAATTTCTCTTTTAGTTCTTCTTCAATCCAATCAATGTTGCAAGTCCGAGAAAAACCATTAAGAATTTTACCACACAACCCTATTCAGTACAACTTTCCAACCATTTCAATCTGCCCCCTCATCTCCTCCACCGCACTCTCCGGACCGACGACCTTCACATCCGTCCCGAGCGCGAACAACCAGCCAAAGAAATGCCCGCTCAGGGCGACATCAACGTAGGTCTCCGACCAGCCCTCTTCCTTCGAAGGGATGATGGGGATGTCGCGGCCGAAGCGATCGAGCATGACGCCGACCATGTCGTTTTTGAAGGCAAGCTCGACTTTGGTTTCGGCGCCGCCGAACATGTCGAAGCTCATTTTGGAGTATTTGGCGAGGTCGAGCTCCTTGAAGAGGTCGCGGCCGATGCGCTTGTCCTCCAGGATGCAGATGCTCTTCATCTTGTCGACCCGAAAATGCTTCATCCGGTTGGCTTCCTCGTCGTAGGCGATCAGGTAGTAGTTCTCGTCGCCCCAGGTGAGGGCCCACGGGCTTACGGTGTAGGGCTCGGCGCGCTTGGAGACGAGGTTCTTCTGGAGGTTCCACTTCATGTATTCGAAGCTGATCTGCCGGTTCTCGGCGATGGCGCGGTGCAGGTCGTCCACGCAGTAGTAGATGCTCTCGTTCATGGATTTGACGCGGCCCTGCACGACGATCTGGCGCTTGAGCTGCTCGGCTTCGTATCTGCTGACCAGGCCGGTCAGCTTCTTGATGAGGGCGTCCGACTTCTTGGCGGAGATGAATTTGGAGCACTGGATGGCGTCCACAAGGAGCTTCAGCTCCGCGAGTTCGAACTGCTTGCTCGCCACGTGGTAATAATAGTTGTGTCCGATTTTTTCCCCAATAACCTCGATTCCGAGGACCTCGAGTGACTGGATGTCGTCATAGAGGCTCTTCCGGTCGGCCGTCACGCCATACGCTTCCAGGGCCTTCTTGATCTCCGGCATGGTGATCATGTGGTCTTCGTCGGTTTTCTCCAGCATAATGCGGCTTAAATAGTACAATTTGAGTTTTTGACCGGCTCCTTTGGGCATAATGGCACCTCCTTCGTACGCGATGCTTAATTATACCACAGTCGGAACGACTTTTGAAATGTCCTGAGGGCAATTTATGGCTCTTTTCTGAAAGTTTTTTTGTGGCAGCGGCGGCGGGGGCTTTTTACGCGGGGATTGTGTCAATTATTCCGTCATATACGCTTCCCGTTCCTCCATCCCGTCCGGAATAATCTTCCCTAAGACACTTCAAGGGAACGCCGCTCGGACGTTCCCCAAATGTACAAATCAACTCTGCGGCCGATCTTCTTTTTCAGCCTTGTTTTTGTCTACCCACGCTTCGTAATCCCGTAGGAACAGCTGCAGAAGGTCTTTTCCCATCGGAAACGGAGTTCCAAACGGATTGACAACAACGCCTTTTACGCTCTCCCATTGGAACCCGAATCTCAGGACGTCTACAATCGTCACAGGCATGATGATATTCGCCGTATGGCCTTTGCACCTCTCCCGATCGCTCAGAAACAGCGGCAGCCAATCATCACCGGCACCGTCCCTCATGGTGTCCATTCGAAGGCGCACATCCTCGTTAAGGCGAAGTGTATCGCCCACCTTGACATTTTCCGCATCCAAACCCGCAAACATGGCACCGTTCACATCGGCAAATGGCATCGGAACCATCGCTCCTTCGGTAATGCGCACTGCCATCACATGCAGAAACTTGAAGAACGCTTCCGTGCGCTTTTTCTCATCCGTTTCGCTCTGAAACGCCGCAAATGCCTCCTCCAGCGGAGCATTCTCAACATAGCCTTCTCGTTCCTCCGGCGAATTGCCGCCCTGGGTCGGATTGAATTGATCACTCATAGTTTCACACCATCCTTTCGTATACCTCACGAGCCGATTCTGCGGTGAAACCGCTTTGTAAAATGGTTGGTTTTCTGTTCTTGCCTAAATTGTAAAAAAACTGGTGTCCTATAAGAACACCAGACCATGTTGTGGTTTTTAAACAGTTTTAGGACGGCAGACACTATATATTGTAGTCAAGCACATTAACGCATCAATTTCTTCGCATGAAAAAAGGACGTCTCCGGTTTCCCGGAAACGTCCGATATTTTCCCTATCCTTCTTCGTACAGTAATTTGTCAAAAACGCTATCGCCATTTCAATTCAACCTAAGACATATATATGCTCTGCTGCCATGCCATTATCTCATCAAGGATCTTGTTCCTTTCTTCGAGATAACAATGCCGTTCGTGGCACCAACAAGACCTCTTAAATCCTTCAAGCCAACTCATATCACCCTTAAGGAAATCGCTCCACTTACTGTCCAACCCGCGCGCTATCACTGTGAGCTCATTTCCGATCTTCTGTGACATGTGATTCCACGTAAAATCTATGCCTTCTCTGTCGGAAGCATCAAACTTTGATACAAAATATTGATCCACTTCATATTCGACTCGTCTTCCGTCTTCGAGAAAAGTAGTAGTCAGAATTACGCCGTCCCTTCTGTCTATACCGATGATAAGACAGCATTTCTCGTTGAACATGGCCATTTCAATATCGTATACCAGCTTGAAATGCATGTTGTATTTTTCGGCAAGCTCCACCAAATATTTAGGGATCTCGTTAACTGTGATATCCGACCACATGTCGGGATCCGTAATGACATGATTCGTGGTTGGAAACGGTGCTTTTTCACTCATGCATTACCTCCCAAAAGCAGGCAGTCCCGCCGGGAACCGACAGTCTTCCGGCGGCATAAACAGGCTGCTCGCCGAGGCTGTACAGAAGTTCTCCTGTCGCCCCCTCGAAAGGCACTGTCCATTCCTCTTTCGTAGGATTGATCACTACCAAAATCTTCTCATCCCCGGAAGTGCGGAAATATGCCAGCGGTTTTCCCTTCGCCCCGTCACAGACAAATGTGATCGCGCCGTCGTTTCCGAGCGCTTTGTGTGCCTGCCGGATCCCGATCAGTTTCTTCACTTCGTTTAGCAGTGAATCCCCGTCGGCAAGCTGCTCCGCTGCATTCGGTCGTCCGCTGTCCGGATCCAGAGGGATATAGTAATTTTCCTTCGGCCCCGTAGAGAACCCCGCGCCCTCGGAGGCGTCCCACTGCATCGGCGAGCGAGAACCGGTCCGGCCGTATCCGCCCTCCACGGACGTCAGGTTTTCCACATAGCGCATGCCGATTTCGTCGCCGTAATAGAGGAACGGTGCCCCCGGCATGGAAAGCAGAAACGCGAAGGCCATCTTTGCGCGATCTCCGCGGATGTGACGGGCAAGTCGGTCCATATCGTGGTTGCCGGACGGGATGCAGATCAGGCCCCTGCCGGCGGCCTTCCGGTAGCTCTCCAGGTATTTTCCGACAAATGCAGCCGCATCGCCCTCTCCGCCGAAGAACGGTTTCTCGCAGCGAAACAGGTCGTTATAGTGGGACGGTCCGAAATGGAGCAGAAAATCCATATGGAATCCGCCCTCGATGCTCTTGTCCGGCTCGCCCCACTCCGAGACAAGCACAGCCTCCGGAAATCTCTCGTCAAGGAAGCTCCGGACATCCTGCCACAGCGCGATGGTCCCCTTGGAGTCCTCATCGTTCTTCACCAAAGACCCCGCCATATCCACGCGGAATCCGTCGCACCCCAGGGAAAGCCAGAACGCCATCACGTCCTTCATGGCATTTCTCGTGGCCATTGCTCCCTCGGAATCCATGGGCTGCTGCCACGGGCGGTCAGGCTTGTAGAAGCCGTAGTTGAGCGCCGGCTGGTGCGTGAAAAAGTTCACGATACAGCTGCCGTCCCGGTCGGAGATTCCCCGAAGCGAACCGTACCCCGGCGCCTCCTCCCAGACGCTGTCCGTCCAGATATAGCGGTCTGTGAATTCATTTGTCGAGGCTTTCATGCTCTCCGTAAACCACGGATGCTTCCAGGACGTATGCCCGGGAACAAGGTCAAGAAGCACATGCATTCCGAGCTTGTGCGCCTCCGCGAACAGCGTCGCCAGGTCCTCGTTGGTTCCGTACCGCGGCGCCACCTTGTAATAGTCCGAGACATCGTAGCCCGCGTCCCCGAACGGGGAGTCGAAGCAGGGATTCAGCCAAATGGCGTTGCACCCCAGGTTGCGGATATAGGGCAATTTCTCCGTGATCCCGTTGATGTTGCCGATCCCGTCCCCGTCCGTGTCCAGAAAGGACTGCGGGTAAATCTCGTAAAATACGGCGTTTGAAAGCCATTCCGGTCTGTTTCTCATCCTTTGTTCTCCTTGTTAGGCATACTTCTTGGCAATTAACCTACGCCTGCTGCCGCCTTCTCATCACAACTGCCGACGTCCCTGCCACGGACAGGAGAAGCAACGTTGTCCAAAGAATCGGCCGGCCGGAATCGCCTGTGGGCGGACTGTTCTTCACATCTTCCTCAGCCGGAGCTTTCACGATGAGTTTCATCTCGTCCTTCCAGTCGTCAAAGACAACCGTTACGACATGCTCCCCAACGCTTAAACTGTTCAAGGTCTTCGCGTCAAATGCAAGGATGATGCTTCCGGATCTTGCTTCGATCTTGGTATCCTTACCGTCGATCTGAACCCCGACATAGTGTGCAAAGGAATCCTTATCATCTTCGCTGCGATGGTAGATTTTTGTTATATCCTGCTGATTTCCCTGCGTAAACTCTATGGTGTTCCCGCCTTCGACAGTATACTTGATCACATCGCCCTCGGTCGCTCCGCAGATTTCGCAGGTCTTCGGCGTATAGCCGGTAGCAGCCTTCCATGTGTGGCCGGTTGCAGCGATTTCCTTGCCGGTGATCACGTCGCCGCATCTCTCACACTTCTGATCTGCTTCCTTGCCTGCCTTCTCGCAGGAAGGAGTGGCAGCAGAGCCATCAACGGTTTTATAGTCATGCCCCAGAGGCTCGCCGGATGTAAAGGTTTCCGTACTCTTTTCCCCGCACTTGCAGGATTTATAATAAACCGATGCTTCAGTGCAGTCCGCTGCGGATACCAGGCAGTTCTCATCAACAGTCTCAGTATATACATGGTCGGACCACTGCACATAAAGTGTGAAATCACCTGTGGCCTCGATCGTCGCCATATCATCGTACGACTCACCTGTTCCATCCTGCTCGGTAGTCCACTTTATAATGGTATGCCCGGGTTTTACAAAAGGATTTGCCGGAAGTGCACTTGGCAATTCCTCCGTCACCTCAAGTGTCTTTTCTGTTCCTTGGCCGTCGTTTGCATTCAACGTAATCGTGCAGTAGTCCCTTCTTTTTGCCGTGCCGTTGGCAATCTCCTTCGCTGTCGTGCCCCACAGGTAGTATCGGACATCACCGGTGAACGGCGCTTCGATGATATCGGCAAGAGACAGTTCATCTCCATCTTGTGGATTTTGCTCCCCCTCACCATAAAAATCATCAATTGTCCCTCCATTCCCGATACCGGCGCCTGCGCCATAATGATCATTTTCTTTCCCCCCGGCAACGCAAACAACTGCATTTTTTTGAATCTTTATGTTTGCACTATTTTCGCGATCGCATCCGCCGCCGATTCCGGCTCCGCCTTCTTCGCCGCACGCGATGACATTTGCGTTATCGGTAATCGTGATTTCGGTGCCGTCACCGCCATTTCCACCGCCGATTCCCGCTCCGCCGCCTCTGCCGCTTGCGGTAACATTTGCATCCCCGATGATTTTGATTGTTTTCCCCGGACAGTTAAATCCGCCGCCGATGCCCGCTCCACGTTCTCCACCGGTTGCGGTGACATTTGCCTTATCGGTAATCTTGATTTCGATGCCGGACCCACTATATCCGCCGCCAATTCCCGCTCCTTGGAGTCCTCCGTTCGCAGTGACGGTTCCGCCGCTGATGGCGATATTGGAGCCGTCGCCATCCCATCCGCCGCCGATTCCCGCTCCGTGGAGTCCTCCGGTCGCAGTTACGGTTCCGCTGCTGATGGTATTATTGGTGCCGTCGCCTCGTAATCCGCCGCCGATTCCCGCTCCGTAGAGTCCTCCGGTCGCAATGACGGTCCCGCCGCTGATGGTAATATTAGTGCCGGAACCGCCCTCTCCGCCGCCGATTCCCGCTCCGTTTTCTCCACCGATTGCAACAAGCTCACTCGCATCACTCATCGCTGTAATGATCAGCTGACCTTTGTTTTCTTTTTGAATACCCGCGCAGTTTTTGCCGCTCTTAACCGTATTCTTCCCTTCAAACCGTATTGTCACATTGCCGTCACCCATGGTGTGGATTGCAGGTCCAAAATTCTTCTCCGACACATCGATATTTACATTGCGAATTACCACGGTAACCGCCTTGCCTTCCCCGGCAGAAATGTGAATCGTGTTTGTTGTGGTCGTTTCGGGATTACCTTCAATAACGATTGTCTTCTCAGTCACGGTGACGGCTTCTTTGTTATTAACATAAACCACATCATCCACGACTCTAATAGTTCCGTCGCTAAGGCTAAAGACAGCCTCCTCTTGCGTCTCTTCCTCCTCTGCTCCGCGCGCGGTTCTCCCCGCAACAGGCAGCATAGTGATTGCCAAGGCAAGGCAAAGCAACCATCCGAACGTTTTCTTAAAAAGACGATTCATTTCCACTTCCTCCAATCGATATACGTGTAATCCAACGATTTCAGTGGGATTAGCGCATTTTCGGTAAGCACTGTATTTCAGTATACCACACTTTTTTCATTTTCATACTGTTCTTGCACAAATGTAATGCAAAGAGCTTACTCTATCCAATCACATTCACGGCATTTGTATCGTCTACCGAAACAGTAGGTTTCAGGTTGTTGATATACTCAATATATTGAGCATCTCTGGCTGATTCGGCGAATCCGGCGGTGAATCTGCCGGCGATTTTGACTTAAATTGGGCTTTCGTGAAATTAAGTCAAAGAAAATTACTCGCGACTTTGACTTGAATCGCGCTTTTCTGAAATTAAGTCAAAAGAAATGCCCCGCAGCTTTGACTTAAATCAGGCATTTCTGGAATCAAGTCAAAAGAAATGCCCCGCGGCTTTGACTTGAATCGCGCTTTTCTGAAATCAAGTCAAAAGAAATGCCCCGCGGCTTTGACTCGAATCGAGTTTTTCTGAAAATAAGTCAAAAGAAATGCCCCGCAGCTTTGACTTAAGTCGCGCTTTTCTGAAATAGAGTCAAAAGAAGCGCCCCCGGTCTCCCGGAAGCGCCCCTTGCAAAGGCACCCGCCGCAAAAAGCAACATTTGGATGAACGACATATTTTTTTGATGAACGACATAAATTGTGATAGTTCAGCGATTTTTCTTGCCAAAAAAGGGGGCGTCGCTTGGACGTCCCCTCAGACGAAATACACTTGTTAAACCCCGGCATTTCTCAAAACTACCATTCCCCTTCTGCCAGCGCTTCCCCGAGCTTAAACACCGCCTTGCACTCCTCGGGAAATTCCGTCTCATGCCGCTGCTGCTTTGCCTCCGGATTGAAGAACGACCACGGCCAGTCGGTCTTTGAGTAGTCTGCGAGCTGGAGCGTGTCGCCGCTCACAAAAGTCCTCGTCGGCCCGACAAAGCTCTCGAGCGTCCGCCGGTAATCCGCCAACATGGTCTGGTAGGCATTTGCCGGAGCATTGCTCGTCATGATGAGCAAAACCGGCACCGTGCTCTGCCTGCAGCACGCGTCTCCGCGTTGTAGGTGAGGCTTTGGAAAATGAGCCGCTCATACAGCGCCCGGAAGGACGCCGTCATCTGGCTCAGGTAGTTCGGCGAGCCGATGATCAGGCCGTCCGACTCGCGGATGGCATCCAGCACCGGCGTCAGCCCGTCCCGGCAAATGCACCGCCCCTTGTTGGCCTCCTTCTTGCACCCAAAGCACGAAATGCAGCCCGTATACCGCTCCAGCCGAAAGAGATCAAACCTCTCTACGCTCGCCCCGGCAGCTTCCGCCCCCTTCGCAGCCTCCGCCAGCAGCGTGTCCGTATTCCACCCCTTCCTCGGCCCCGCATTCACTATAACGATTTTCTTTTCCATGTTCCTTCTCCTTTTTTATCTTCTACGTCTTCATAAAAATTCTTGTTACTGTGTCAGAATATAAATAGTTCTAATCAAGCAGAGATTTCTACCCAGATATAGTATTATAGGCTTGAGGCGGAACTCATTATGTCACGTAAACACGATTTTTTAGCTGACAAGCCCCTATAATCCGTGTTCTTCAAGTTCGTTCATTCCTCATCATCAGAATCACGTGCGGCGGCGACTAATTCCATCATCTGTTGTGCATATGTATCTCCATCAATTTCTTCATCTTCATATTGCCTCATTAACTCGTCAATCTGTTCTTGCAATTCTTTTCTTGTCATCTCTTTTTCCCCTCCTAAACCATGGTTTCGTTCTCAAAGCATACAGTAATACATGTTTTACAAGTGTAATACGCTCTTTTTAACTGTTCGGCGGTTCAGTTGCTTCATCCTCGTTTGAGTGCGAAGCGTCATATTCCTTAATGCCATTAACTATTTCTTCCTTTGCCTCCTCCACTGCACGCTCGGACTCTAACCGTTTCTTTCTAAAATGATTAACCAACGCCACAATACCCCTTTCAATCCCGATAGCAATTGCCGACGCAGCAATCACCACAGGCACCATATCTGAGTGGCCTTCTGAACGTCCAAGCTTTCTACTTTCTTCCTCAAGCATATTTACAAACGCCTCCGGTCCTCCTGCAGCCTTTGCAGCCTTCGACATATCCGAATAATCCCATGACATGAGCACTACCTCCTTGATCTTTTTTGAACTAACAACACTGTTTTGGGCTACTTTCCCAAGGTTATTTACAACGTCTTTATGCTACATCGAACAACCTGCAACAATCATCAAAAAAACAATTATCCCATAAATCCACAACACTATAAGGCTGTGAAAACAACCTTATACTTCAATTATATCCCAATCCTCAATACATTCTTCGCAGAAGTCCTCACCGGCCTCTTCAAGATAACCTCTTCCCTGCGAATAATCTGATGCACATTGTCCTGCTGCAATCTCTGCTTCTTCTTCAGTATCAAATACTTCATCAAGCAGGTTTTCATCTGTTGTTCCGTCATCAAAATAGAAAATAACTCTGTAACCCATGTTCACCTCCACGGTCATCATCTGACCACATAAAACCCAACAACTGTCCCTGAACCATTTGTTCCTGTCGAGACATTCCCTCCTACAGTCTTCCGTTCATCAGGAAGAACAACACTACCAGTTGCGTTACAATAATCATCGGTACTCCTACAGCAAAATAATCCTTGCTAGTTTTGTGATTGAACAAATACATAGCTATTATTGCTCCGATGGAACCTCCTGCAAATGCCAAGCCGAGTAACGTGACTATTCTGATTCGCGACATTCCTTCGATGGCAGCAAGTTTATCAAATCCATATACAAGAAACGATATGATATTAATAATCAACAGGTAATGAAGGAGTGCCGGTCGACTTGCAAAGAAGCTCCAAAACGCGAACGTCAGAGTTTTCTCAAGGTGCCCTTTGTAGATTAAAACAACAACAACTTGGATAACGAACACACAACTGACAAACACACGTGACATCATGTTCCCTTTACAGGCATGTCGGTCAAAGAGCAATATGGCAACGATAATTCCTAACGATCCACCAATAATCGCCGTGACTGTTAACCATAAGTCAATCTGCCCGAACTCCGTATAGGAATACAGTCCCATATTAATCAGATACAACACAAAACCAATGATGTTTACAATTAACAGGTACTTCTCAAATCCGTCCATAAGTCTTTCCCTTTCTACTATAACGCATCAGGTCAGTAGAACGTTAGTTGCATCTGCTATAAGTATAGCATTCATTTATGCTTATCGCATCTTTGTGCTCTCGGCATCATCAACACTTATTGCGACTCAATTAATCAAAATCGCAATAAGTGTCGTATTCTTTTACTTCGCTACGGATTATCGTTTGCTAATTTTTCTCTTTACACTCGTTGGGTAAAAACTACTCTATCAACTTGCTTTAGTGTCGACAAGAAGATCTCGGCTTTCTCTGTTGATTATCTCGAGTCTCATTCGAGCACTTTCCATCTCCGAAAGGAGCACGTCTTTCCACATTTCATCACGGCAATTGTCAAGCACATACTGTCGCATGTTAGCCAACTGATTAATTGTCAGTGTCGCCTGGTTCTGAATCTTTACCATTTGCTCTTTGTTCAACATGGCGTTACCTCCGCTTTTCAACCCTTAGGATTGAACTTGACACTATTTCGATTGCTGCAAGTTGATATTACAACATATAACTGTTCTTGTCAAGCATCTTTTTGATTTTTGATACATTTTGTATCAATTTTCAAAGATGTGCTTGTTGGTGTAAAAAAACTGGGGTCGTGTAATTCCACAGCCCCAGATTTTTCACTGTTCAGCAGTTTCTACTATTTCGCATGTTTAGCTTGTTCACCAAAAAACAAATTCAGATTAGTTCCTCGATGCAGGGAATTGTAGCCCTTCTGAATCTCCATGCAGGATTCTTCATAGGTTCCGCCAAAAGCAATACCCTCTTTAAAGAATGACTCCGTCAAGCACTGTGGTGTTCTTAGGCACTTGTCACTGAATGTTTTTGCATCCCATCCTTTTGATTTTCGATTGGAATTCGGCTTATTAAACAGTACATGATCCATATCGCGAGAAGCGTAATAGAGACTATAGTTAATACCAGCGATTTTATCTACAGCCATTAACCGTCTTAATACCCGTTGCTTCTTATTATTTCTTCCTGCAATTCCATCAACATTTGAAGTAATTATACTGGTGTCCGTATAATATGGCTCCGGATAATCTCCCCTTTCTATTCCATCTCTCGGAATGAATGCACCATCCATATCAACCACATGCACTATTTCTTGGATATCTTGGGGCTTTATTCCACTAAATAATCCTTCCTGCGGGTCCCTGCGAAATTGATTAACAACCTCTTCTATTCGGTGAACGATATTTCCTTCATGTGTGTTTTTATCCGCTGTAATATCGTTCTTAACAAGCTTTGTTCTACAATCATATTTCCCACGATATGCATCAAAATAAGGCGTTCGGAGAATAGCTTCAATCTCTTGTTTATCGTTAAATCCTTCAACCACAAAAAGGATGAACTTTTTCGCCATGAGCATCTTCACCCCTCCTCTCCAACATGACCCGCACGATAAAACGCCAAGTCAATTTCAAAACGATCGGTAGGGTTATAAACTTGTTCCTCGATGCCCCCTAGTATAATCTGTCGAAAGTATGTGTCACGTAGATTACTATTTCCACGATTAGGAATTCGAATAAAGTTCTTTTCAGGATTAGTTGTTGTAAACAAGACAAATTTGGACGGTAACACTTCCAAGGGCCGAAGATTGTGCGCCGTAAATACTATCTGACCACATGCGGATTCCGAAAGCACCTTAAGGATTTCTCCCAACAGGTATTCAAATATCCCCGCATCAATTTCATCTATTACCACAGTAACCGAAGGATCGTTATAAGCCGCGATTAATAGAATCATTATAGACACAATCTTTTTGATTCCATCCGACTCCATGCCTAGCGGCATCTTCGTCCCATTCCGGCAAGAAAACAACTCAATTGCTATGCTGTTTGGATAAGGAACGAAAAATGTATTGCTATCCGGTTGTACTTCCTGTACCTCAATTGTTAAGCCTGGGACTACTTTTGATAATACAATTCCTATTTGATTAATGGTATCTCTCACCCGAGGAAACACTTCCTTGGGAACACAATTAACTGCATCACGCTGCAGATTGATTCGATACGGTGTATATCTATCATCCACTCTATTCTTACGAATCATCACCAATGGAATGTTGCCACCATAAACCAATCCAGTTGTCGATGTACCAATTACGTGAAAACACTCAACGGAAAACCATCTCAGCGATCTCAAAACAACCATGGGCGTTGAAAACACTGTAAAATAAAAGAACTTTTCAGCTTCTTCATCGCTCAGTTCGTCATCACTATTCTCAACAGAATTAATTAAATCAGACAAGGTGTCATGAGAGAAAAACTCTTCCGTTGTTTTCTTCACGAATTGCTCTGATTCCATATCCTTAACAAATGGCTCCAACAATTCCTGAAATTCCTTCATAAAAAGGAATGAAGCTCCCATTTGCGAAGCCTTCTTCTTGAGCTCAACTGCTTTAGCCATGTTGGCCTTATCATCATTGAGCAATATCATATACTTTTGTTTACTTCCAAAGGCAATCCCCATATCATCACTTTGAGTTTTTCTTGTATCAAACCAAACTTGTTTTGCAACCACTACTTTTCCCTCTGGGGTACTCAAGCGGAACTTGACAACTTCATTTTCAATCGCTAATCCAGCAAACGATTCCTTCGCATCTGTAGGGTTCAATTTAACAACATCAAAATTATAATATGCCTCAACCATAAGCGCAGTATCGGGTTTAATCTCTTTGCCTTCACTTTCCACTAAAGATACAGTAAGCAAGAAAGACACTTCAAAGCTGCTTTTTTCGGTCCCAAGGCGTATTGTTTTTTCGTCTTCTCGAGTTAGTTGTTCTCCAGACATCACTCTCTTAATCAAATTCAATGCCATTATTACAGACGTTTTTCCAGACCCATTTTGACCATAGATTCCAAGAATCGAAGGACTGTTGTTCAAAACAGCCTCATAATCAGAATTCGGGAAAGCAATACTGGCGTGCTTAATACTTCGAAAGTTTTCCAATGTTAACTTTGTGATACGTACATCAAGCATGTTTGAGATTAATCTCATAATCCGATTCCTCCGTAAAGAACAAGTCACTGCATTAGTATTGGCTTCAAATCCGTTAAATAGGATTCTATAAATAAGTATATCACTGTTCAAATGTTCTGTCAATCGTAAATTGGATAAATGATACATTTTGTATCAATTTTGTATTGTTTTATCGCATCCCCATCTCCCTCTTCCTCTCCGTCTGCCTCACATACGCCTTCCTATCCATTGCCTGTCTCTGGTTGCCGACCGGCCGCTTATCCTCGAACACCTTGCTCACACGGTAAAGAAAACTCTCAATACTTCGAAACGATGGCGAATCGCCTTCGCTGCCATCATATGCTCCCGACTCAATCGCGCCAGACTCACGATGTTCCCTCTCAATCCTCTCAATCGCCTTCTCCAACTCCTGCTGATCGTCCCGATCCACAACCTCTCCATCCAGCGTACCCGTTCCGCTCCTTCCCGGACCGGAAAACATCCCCTGGCCTCCAACCATCTCCGCCATCTCGGCAACATCCCCCATCTCCACCGCCGCCTTCAGCACCGCATTCTTAATCGGCCGGAAGGCCTCATTTTCCGAAGGAGGCTCCTTCGGAGGGCAATTATTCGTGTAGGTCGCGATGATTGCACACTTCTGTTGGTACCAAAGCTCATACAGTTCCGCGACCTTCGGGTGCTTCGCGAGGCGGTCGACGACCTCGTCCACAAGATTCTTCACGTCCTTCGGCATGTAGCCGTACTTGAGCCTGCCCTTCTGCGGGAGACGACGATGGATCTCCGTCAGCCGAGGGATGAGATCCGCGAACTCGCCGGTGGACTGCGGGAGGGCGCGGAGCTTGCGCGTGTAGGCGTCGGCCATTTGTCGCAGGTCGTTGCGCAACTTCGTCTGCTCCTTGTAGATTTCCATCAGGTCCAGTTGGAAGATTTCGGCGGCAAATGCGCTCTTGATGTCGTCGATGCCGTACCGGGTGAGGTAGCCCTCCGTGCCGGCGCTATAGGCGACCATATGGATGTGCGGGTGATGCCACTCGTTGTGAAAGGCGGCGTACCACTGCAGGTCCTGCTCTGGAATCTTCATCGCCTGCGCGATAGTGCCGGCTTTGGCGCGGCAGAGGGTGCGCCAGCTTTCGGCGGTGTCGTAAACGAGGCGCTCCGCGTCGGGGCGACGCAGGGAAAATACGAGCGTCCACACATTTCCCGGATGCTCCGAGACGGCATTCGCCACCTTCGGCAGATCGATCGGCTCGTCCGTTTGGGTGAAGAGGCCGTGGTCGCCGATCTTCTCCACGTGGGGGCGCTCCGCGATGTACTGCAGGTAAATGTCCGGCTTGCCGACGTGCAGTAGGTACTCCGCTCCGCGGGTGATGAGTTCGGAGATGCCCCGGAACGTCCCCATTCTGCCTTTCCTGCTCGACCAGATTCATGTACAGTCGATTTCATCCGGTCGGGGATATCCCAGGCTCGCAGTCAACGACCCTTGCGCATCACCATCGATTAGTAAAACCCTTTTCCCATGTCTGGCGAGTCCGATCCCCAAGTTGGCAACCGTGGTTGTCTTAGCAACCCCACCCTTTTGATTTCCGGCTATGATTACCTTACACATATGTACATCCTCCTTTGCGGGTAAACAAAAAAGAGACTAAACAAAGTTTCCATTCGGAAAAGTTGTTTAGTCTCTCTGAAAGAATTCGATTTTGTTCTCAGGTTCTCAGATGTATATTTCCATCCTCAAACCTGTAAACTTAGGCATTCCATACTCGGGATGAGTCGCAAGAAATGCTCTCACATCATCCTCCGTAGCCTCTAAAGTACAAAAATGTATGTACTTTTGAGTACCTACTTCCCACCTTCCTTGATAGCGGCTTGTGCTGCTGCCAGTCTTGCGATCGGCACGCGGAACGGCGAGCAGGATACATAGTCGAGACCGATCTGGTGGCAGAACTCAACGGAGGTCGGGTCGCCGCCGTGCTCACCGCAGATACCGCAGTGGAGTGCGGGGTTGACGCTCTTGCCGAGTGTGACTGCCATCTTCATGAGCTTGCCTACGCCGTCCTGATCGAGCTTTGCGAACGGGTCGCTCTCGAAGATCTTCTGATCGTAGTAGCCGCCGAGGAATTTGCCGGCGTCGTCACGGGAGAAGCCGAAGGTCATCTGGGTGAGGTCGTTGGTACCGAAGCAGAAGAACTCAGCCTCGGTTGCGATCTCGTCAGCCGTGAGGGCTGCACGAGGAATCTCGATCATGGTGCCTACATGGTACTTAAGGTTTGCACCTGCGGCCTTGATCTCCTCATCGGCGGTCTCAACGACTACCTTCTTAACGTTCTTAAGCTCCTTGACTTCGCAGATGAGCGGGATCATGATCTCGGGCTCAAGCGTCCAGTCGGGATGAGCATTTTTCACTTCGATAGCGGCGCGGATGACTGCCTTGGTCTGCATCTTTACGATCTCGGGGTAGGTGACCGCGAGACGGCAGCCTCTGTGGCCCATCATCGGGTTGAACTCGTGGAGGGACTCGCAGATTGCCTTGATCTCCTCTACGGTCTTGCCCTTCGCGTCAGCGAGCTTCTTGATGTCCGCCTCCTCGGTGGGAACGAACTCATGGAGCGGCGGATCCAGGAAACGGATCGTTACCGGGTTGCCCTCAAGCGCCTCGTAGAGCGCCTTGAAGTCGCTCTGCTGGTAAGGAAGGATCTTCTCGAGTGCTTCCTCACGCTCCTCGCAGGTGTCGGAGCAGATCATTTCGCGGAAAATGGCGATTCTCTCCGGATCGAAGAACATGTGCTCGGTACGGCAGAGGCCGATACCCTCGGCACCGAGCTCGCGGGCCTTCTTCGCATCGCGAGGGGTGTCGGCGTTCGTGCGAACGGAGAGCTTGCGGTATTTGTCAGCCCATGCCATAACGCGGCCGAACGTGCCGGCGATCTTCGCGTCTACGGTCGGGATGATTCCCTCATAAATGTTGCCGGTGGTTCCGTCGATGGAGATCTCGGATCCCTCAACGAACTTCTTGCCTGCCAGAGTGAAGGTCTTATTTTCCTCATCCATCACGATGGCGTCGCAACCGGATACACAGCAGGTTCCCATACCGCGGGCAACAACGGCTGCGTGGCTGGTCATACCGCCGCGCACGGTCAGGATACCCTGAGCGGCCTTCATACCGGTGATGTCCTCAGGCGAGGTCTCAAGACGAACGAGAACGACCTTCTCGCCTCTTGCATTCCAGGCCTCGGCGTCGTCAGCGGTAAATACAACCTTACCGCAGGCAGCTCCGGGCGAAGCGCCCAGACCCTTGCCGATCGGCGTAGCTGCCTTCAGTGCCTTCGCGTCGAACTGCGGGTGAAGGAGCGTGTCGAGGTTTCTCGGGTCGATCATCGCAACAGCCTCTGCCTCGGTCTTGTGTCCCTCGTCAACGAGGTCGCAGGCGATCTGAAGGGCAGCCTGTGCGGTGCGCTTGCCGTTACGGCACTGGAGCATGTAGAGCTTCTGGTTCTCTACGGTGAACTCCATATCCTGCATGTCATGATAGTGGTTCTCGAGGATGTCACAAACCTTGACGAACTCGGCGTATGCCTCCGGGAACTCCTGCTCCATCTGGGTGATCGGCATAGGAGTACGAACGCCGGCAACTACGTCCTCGCCCTGAGCGTTCTTGAGGAACTCGCCCATGAGCTTCTTCTCGCCCGTTGCGGGGTCGCGGGTAAATGCAACACCGGTGCCGGACTGCTCGTTCAGGTTACCGAATACCATCGGCATTACGTTGACTGCGGTACCCCAGCTGTAGGGGATATCGTTGTCGCGGCGATATACGTTTGCACGAGGGTTGTCCCAGGAACGGAACACGGCCTCGATAGCCAGCTTGAGCTGTACAACCGGATCGGACGGGAAATCCTCACCGAGCTGCTTCTTGTACTCTGCCTTGAACTGCTCGGCAAGCTTCTTGAGATCGGCAGCGTCGAGCTCGATATCGAACTTCACGCCCTTCTCTTCCTTCATCTTGTCGATCAATACCTCAAAATACTTCTTGCCGACTTCCATTACGACGTCCGAGAACATCTGGATGAAACGGCGATACGAGTCATATACAAAACGCTCGAACTTCGGATCCGGGTTGCCGGCGATCATTGCGGCAACAACCTCGTCGTTCAGACCGAGGTTAAGAATCGTGTCCATCATACCGGGCATGGAAGCTCTCGCTCCGGAGCGAACCGAAACAAGCAAAGGATTCTTGAGATCGCCGAACTTCTTGCCGTTGATCTCCTCCATCTTCTTTACGCCTTCCATGGCCTGCGCCATGATTTCGTCGTTAATCTTTCTTCCGTCCTCGTAGTACTGCGTACAAGCTTCCGTGGTGATCGTGAAGCCCTGCGGTACCGGAAGACCGATGTTCGTCATTTCCGCGAGGTTGGCACCCTTGCCGCCGAGCAGATTTCTCATGTCGGCATTACCCTCGGTAAATGCGTATACCCATTTCTTAGCCATATATCTATGACCTCCTCTTGATTTTTCGCTGTCCACAATCCTTCATCCGATCTAAAAAACGCAGCAAGATTTTCCCTTCCCCGTTATCGTAAACACGCAAAAGAAACGCCTGTGGACAGCCGTTGTAGAGATTTTAGCACACGAACCCCTTATTGGCAAGGATTTTTCGCTTTGAGCGCACTTTTCGTACGCCCTCACGAAAACCTTGTCCGCGCTGTCCGATTAGTTGTCAATATGCACACAAAAAGCGCCCTCCGGACATGCCGGAGAGCGCCTGTTTTCTCTTGTTTTCGCGATCAGCGGAAAATCAGCGATACGAACTATTCGCGGTCGGCGGAAAACCGACCGTAGAAACTTTTCGCGATCAGCGGAAAATCAGCGATACGAACTATTCGCGGTCGGCGGAAAACCGGCCGTAGAAACTTTTCGCGATCAGCGGAAAATAAGCGGCAGGAACTCGTGGATGCAGCGTCTCCAGACGGTCCAGTCGTGACCGCCGGGATAGGTGCTGCGGATCATGTTGAGGTTCTTATCCGCCAAGAATGCATCGTCCGCATCGAAGGCGTTAAAGTACTGGTCTTCGGTGCCCATGGCGCGGTAGAATACGCGGTAGGTCTCCTTGAACTTCTCCGCGTCGTCGAGGATCTCGAGCCAGGGCTGCGGCATGTTGCCCCAAGGCGCGCGCAGGAAACCGCTGAAGAGGCCGGCGTAGCCGAACAGATCAGGGTTCGACAGCGTCGTGATGCTGGTCTGGAAACTTCCCATGGAAAGTCCTGCCATGGCGCGGTTCCACTTGTCCGTAAGGACGTTGTAGCGGCCCTCGATGTAGGGGATGATGTCCTTGAGGAAGACGTCGAGGAATACCATGCGGGTCATCGGGCTCTTCTCGGCGGGCTCCATCAGCTGCGTCATGCCGCAACACATAACAATGAGCATCTCCTTCATCTCGCCCTTGTTCAAAAGCTCATCGGCGATGCGGCCCACATGCCCCTGGAAGGTCCAGCCGATCTCGTTTTCGCCGTAGCCGTGCTGCAGATAGAGCACGGGGTATTTCTTGTTCGGGTCGTACTTCGGCGGCGTGTAGACAAGGCATATCTCGTGCTTGCCGGTCACCG
>JAEEGG010007326.1_pt1 | contig 25502 bp, 17 predicted proteins | sample 9134161 | NCBI WGS metagenome assembly JAEEGG01 (sample SAMN16246543, study PRJNA631951) | gut metagenome | biome: gut microbiome; feature: rumen; material: CR-attached | host: Bos | place: Iran: Karaj | collected 2018-10 | reverse complement strand
CCAACTGAAGAATGTGTCGGCAGCCTACATGCGAATCAGCCGCCTGCAAAGGGACCACTTGATAGAAAAAGACGAGGACTTCGTAGATGGCGGCACCACCAAGTCACGCTATCGCAAGACAGGGGTACTGATGTGCTAACGCCCTCACACCCTAACGCCCTCACATTTAGAAAATGAAGTTAGAAGTTAAAGTAGTTAGAAAATGAACAACGTAGAAATCAACAAAAACATCCATCTCTCCGAGCATTTGACCTCGTCGAGTGTGGCTACGCTCGGCCATTCAAGCGAGCTTGATGGCTCTCGCTTATCGCCACACTTTACGCTCGGGGAGATGACCAAAACACAAGCGAAGACCGCAGATAAAAATATCCCTTCGCACGTACATATTGAGAATTTGAAGCGGCTCTGCGGGTGGTTGGAGATGCTTCGCAGTGAGTGGAACAAGCGCTATGGAAGACTCTCCCCCGACCCCTCCCTGCAGAGGGAGGGGAGTAGAGACCAAGATGAACCGATTATTATTAATTCTGGATACCGATCAGAGGCGGTGAACAAGGCCGTGGGAGGTGTGGCTGGGTCGAACCACCTGACGGGCTGTGCGGTGGATATCCACGTGTTGGGTAAGGAACAAGCGATACGCTATGCGTGTATCTTGTTAGACATCGCAGACGAGTCGCAGGAGGACTTCGACGAGCTCCTGATAGAGCAAAGCGCTAAGAGCCTCTGGATTCACTTTGCCGTCCGACCCTTCGCCAACCGCCGCCGAGTGCGGCTGATGAAGGGTTAAGACGTGGAGGCTTTTTTGTTTACTCGTTTTATTTCATGACAACCTTGATGCCTTTATTTATATACACACCCTTTTGAGAAGGCTTGCCTGACAGGCGACGGCCGTCGAGCGTGTACACGGAGGCCCCCTGCCAAACGGGGGGCTGGCTTCCGCCAGGGGGCATTGTAGTTATGTCAACAATGCCCGTAGCATGATCCTGGATATACTCCAGTCCCCGCTTGGCATTGACCTTGCCATAGCCCCAACGGATAGGATTCTTGGCAGTGAACTCGTCGTTGTCGCACGAATTGGCCAGAACGTCCTTCACGTCTGCCAGCGTGAGCTCGGGGTGAGCCTGCAGCCACAGGGCTACGATGCCTGCCACAGCGGGACAGGCCATCGACGTGCCATCCAAGCATGCGTAGGCGTAGCCCTGCCATGTCATCGCGTCGATGTAGGTCATAGGATCGGGAAACATGTAGGCATTGTAATACTTGTTCCACGCTGCCGCCACATTGACGCCAGGGGCGCAGACGATTGGCTGTGTGACGCCGTTGAACATCGTGCCATAACTGCTGAACGTAGCGATGTCACCCCGTGTTTCCTTTTCCGATTCGACATCCTCCATACCTTGCATATAGGCGCGTGTCGTGGCGTTGGCACACCATGCTCCCACGCTGATCACATCGGGCGTGCTGGTCCAGTCGCTACCCGAAATGACATCATCACCGATGATGTAGCCATCGCCCTTGTACTGGACGAAGCGATAGATGTTCTGCCACAGGTCAACGGCGGTGCCGGGAGAACCTGTCACGGTGAGAGTAAGACCGTAGTGCGCCACTCCTTTGGCCTCCTTGCAGACACCTTTAGGCATGACCGTCAGTTCCAACTGGCCATTCTCCAGTGTGCGGATTCCGATATAGACTTTGCCTTTGAAATAGTTCTCGACTCCAGGGTAGTCGGCCGAGTTGATGGTCACTATCTGGTCGGGGCCGCCCGAACTGGCTGTGAAGACCGGCGACGACCATGTATATTCCACGATTTCCAGTTTGTCTTTGTGCCCCACTACGTTGAGGCTGAGCCCTATCTGACCAGACTGTCCTACACGTGTGTAGCCTCTAACTTTATCCGTGTAACTCCACATAAAAGGATTCTCGGGATCATCGTCATCAGACGGTTCTGCAATAAATCCGGCGAGACCGACACTGAATGATGGCTTGTCGTCAGCAAACTGATAGTAAACGTGAAAAGAGTTTTTTCCCTCGTTACCACTGGCAAACACGGGAATGGCATACTGGGAGAGAGCCGAGATGGCTTCGGGCACGGCGCCTGTGCCGTCGTGAGGTCCCATGTGGCTGCCAATGCTGGCACTTACCACTACGGGCTGTTCGCTCTGCTGGGCGTAGGCATTGGCAAAGGCAAGATATTGTTCTACAGCCTGATTGGTTTCATCAATATCGTTGGGGTTGGGGTCACTTTGGCTGCTGCCCGCGGCACTACTGCCTGTATCGGAATCCACTTCATCTTCAGTGACGAGCGTCAGCATGGCCAGATAGACAATGTCGGCATCGGGAGCCATGCCGCCAAAGCCCTGTGGCGACAGAGAGCCGGCAGCGGTGCTTGTAGTGTGACCACCGTGGGGCGATAATTTGGTGTCATAGGCAAGCTTGGCGATGAGCTCGGGCGTATCGAACACGCTACCCGGAAATTCTATAGGGCCTGCCACGGGGTCGTCGAACACGAACTTGCGACCTTTATCGGACTGGGCGTTATAGACGCACTTGATACGTGAACGGCCCTGGGCATCCTTGAAGGCAGGGTGGTTGAAGTCTATACCCATATCCATCACGCATACTGTCACGCCTTTGCCTGTGAAGGGGGAAGGCACCGTGGAGTTACTGCCGTTGATGAGGTTGACACCCGTCACCTCTCGAGATACGTCGGTCGTCAGATGTCCCTGATGGCCTACATCCACGCGGAGTATGCCGTCCATCCGGGCTATCGTCTCCACCTTGTCGATGGGCACCTGTACAATGGCCTGCTGGCCAATGCGCCCCCTGATGGTCACACCCAGTTCCCTCAGGCGGGCGTAGGTGTCGGCAGCCTGTTCGTCTGCCACTTTTACGACGAGCGTCAGCGCAGATTGCTGTGCCGGCGACAGGTACTTTCCGTCTGCCGCCATACGCTCACATTGGGTTTTCTGCTCCGCCACACGAATCATTGCATCGGTGGTCAGCACACTTTGCGCCGCAATTCCCAGCGCATACACCATCAAAATGGTCAAAAGGAAGATAGTTTTGGGTTTCATATTAGCAAAAAATTTATTTCTTTGGCAAAGGTACAAATAAAAACCGAAAAAAATGCATAAAAGTAAGAAAAAAAGTGTATCTTTGCAAGCAAATTCGTGTTGTTATGAAACTGTTCTCCAAGAAAAAAAATATCACCGGCTATCCGCGTTCGTTTGCGAAACGACTGACGTGGCGTATCATGCTCAGGATGATTATCATCATGATCATCCCCGTGTTACTACTGTTCTGGATAACCTATGGCATCGTGGCCTTGGGCGTCACGGGCATCAGCGACCGTATATTGAAAGGTGAGAAGGAGGAGGTGCGGCGCATCGCCTCCGACCTCTACATGGCGTCCATCAATACGGCGGCGTTCATAGAGGACGACCTGAGCAATCCCGACCGCATGCATGACATCATCAACAGGATGGTGAAGCTGAACCCATACATGCGCAGCTGTGGCATCTACTTCATCGAGAACTACTACCCCAAGAAGGGACGCCTGTTTGCGCCCTACGCCACACGGCGCGACAGCACGACCATCATCGAGTCGCAGAACGCCATCGACCAGGGGAACAACTATGTGAAGGACGAGTGGTTTAAGAATGCCATTGCGAGCGAAAAAGGCTACTGGACCAAGCCTTTCTTCGACAACGACAGTGCACGGTCGCCACTGGTGTCGTATCTGTTGCCCATCCGCGACAAGAGCCGGCGTGCGGTGGCCGTACTGGGTGTGGACCTGTCGCTGGCGTGGCTGAACGAGAAGATACAGCCTATGGAGACCCATCATGCAACGGACGAGAAGGAATGGGATCCGGAGTACAAGCTCTACTACTTCATGACGGACAGCACGGGTACCATTCTGGTGCACCCGGACGCCACACGCATCGTCAGCAAAAACATATATGGCTACATCACCAAGGGTAACTACGATAGGTATGTCCAAATGTCTATCGAAGAAAAGCTGGACGACGATTTAACAATCGACGGGGAAAAAGTCCTTGTCTGCGCGCAGAAAGTGAAACATACCGACTGGACCATCGCCATCGCGGTTCCCTCTGTGGTAATCGATATCATTGGCTATATTGCCGCGGGCTTCGCCATCACGGGCATCCTGATAGGCATGCTGGTGGTGTATTTCTTCGGACGACGGACCATCAAGAAAAATGTCAAACCGCTCACGCTGTTGGCGGCATCGGCCGACGAGGTGGCGAAGGGTAACTTCCAGACGGCGCTGCCCACCATCAACAGTCACGACGAGATACACCGTCTGCGCGACTCGTTCGGGAACATGCAGCGTTCGCTGGTGAACTACACGGAGGATCTGCGTGCCACTACGGCGCAGAAGGCGTCGATGGAGAGCGAGCTGAAGATTGCCCACGACATCCAGATGTCGATGTTGCCCAAGACGTTCCCACCCTACCCCGAGCGCAACGATATCGACATCTATGGTTCGCTGAAACCGGCGAAGGGTGTCGGCGGCGACCTCTTCGATTTCTACATCCGCGACGAGAAGCTGATATTCTGTATTGGCGACGTGTCGGGCAAGGGTGTTCCTGCCTCGTTGTTTATGGCCGTCACGCGTTCGTTGTTCCGCAACATCTCAGCCCACGTGGCGATTCCGTCGGAGATTATGCGAACACTGAACAATGCCATGTCGGAAAGCAACGAGACAAATATGTTTGTCACCGTATTTATCGGTGTGCTCGACCTGAAAACGGGTTTGTTGCGTTACTGCAATGCCGGTCACGATGCTCCGCTGCTCGTGGGGCGCGACGTCGGCGCCCTGTCGTGTGAGCCCAACCTGCCTATTGGCGTTGTGGCAGGCTACGAATACACACAGCAGGAGGTGAGCATCGACCCGAAGACCACCATTTTCCTCTTTACCGACGGACTGAACGAGGCCGAGAACTATGAGCATGCACAGTTTGGCGACTTGCGTATCTGGAATATGGCCAAACTGTTGCTGGACGAACAGCGTCACCAGCCGAAGCACATGATTGATGCGATGGCCAATGCCGTACATACATTCGTGGGCGACGCTGAACAGAGCGACGACCTGACGATGCTGGCCATTCAGTATATGCCTTTCGGCGACGTGTCTTAGTCGTTAACGATGCGGATGCGGCCCTGAGGCTGGGCGTAGGCAGTGCCGGTGGTACCGCCGAGGACTTTGCCGAGGTAGTCGGCTAGGGCTTCGTAGTAGCGCAGGGTGCTCTCGTAGAGTACGGGACACGGTTTGAAACAATCGAAGAAACCGCCACCTATGTGGTTGTAGTCCGTGACAGCCACGCTATAGGTATGATGAGGGTCGATGGGCTTGTAGGTACCGTTGGCCTGCAGCACCTCGACGTCAGTGACACAGTGGCGCTTGGTGTGGAGGGTGAAGCGCAATCCGGATACTTGTGGGAAGTTGCCGTCGAGCACGGGAGCCATCGCCGTACAGCGCGTGAGCATGGCCTGTATCTGCTGACCACTGACGGCAATGCGTCGCAGGGTGTTGTCGTAGGGCAGCATGCCGATGACGTCGCCATAGGTGATGTTGCCAGCGCGGATGTCGTTACGGATGCCACCACCGTTCTCCATACCGATGTCAGCCTTCATGGCATGGCGGTAGGCATCGGCCACGATGTCGCCGGCATTGGTCTCCACGCCACGAACCTTCATCTGGTCGTTCTCGTCGGTCACCTCGAGGGCATAGTCGCTATGAGCTACCTGCTTCGACGTGACGGCTTTCACCAATTGGCGGATGCTGTCGGTGACGGCGCTGACACGGGCGTTTTCGTAGGGGATATCCTTGGTTTTGAGAAGGTGTGTCGTCATACGACCGTCAGGAGTGATGAGCAGTTTACCGATGTTGGCAAACTGGGTACCGGTCTGTGTGACAATAATGTCGCGACCGTCGAGATTCTTGACGGGCACGCCCTCGAAAATCTCATGGGAATGGCCGTCGAGGACGACATCGATGCCGCGCGTGTTGTTGACGAGCAGGTGGGAATTGAAGCCCAGCGACTGGGTGGTCTCACCGACGTGGGAGAGCAGCACCACGTAGTCAGCGCCCTCGCTGCGAGCTTTATCGACGGCCTGCTGGATGAGCTGATAGAAGGTCTTCGGCTTGAGGTCGTAGAGCAGGATGCCGTTGGTATCGTAGAAGGAATAGCCCTCGAGGATCATCGTTTCGGGCGTGCAGGCTCCGACGAAGGCAATCTTCTTGTCGCCATACTGATGGATGACATAAGGTGCATAGTAAGGTTCGGGGGCGCCGGCATCGAAGAAATTGACGCACGTCACGGGAGCACCAATCTGTTCCAACAACTGACGCATGCGGGGCACGCCATAATCGAACTCATGGTTGCCCAGCGTCAGGGCGTCGTAGTCCATCAAGTGCATGATGTCGGCAATATACTGTCCCTTCGAGATGGCTCCGGTGGTGTTGCCCTGCAGGAAGTCGCCCACGCAGACAGCACCGGCGTAGGCCGTATCCGAACGGTTGATGGCGTCGCGCAATCCGGCCATTGTCTGGTAGCCGTCGATGCCGCAGTGGACATCGTTTTCGTAGAGTATCACGATGCTCTTCTGAGCAACATTGGTCTGGCAGCCCACCAAGAGGGCCACTGTGAAGAGGAAGGTATTCTTGATTATCTTCATGACGGTTATATCGTTGAATTATTGTTTTCTGCGGCAAAAGTACGAAAAAAAAGCGGACCTACCAAACGTCAAAGCATTTTTTTTATGCGGCGGGACTAAACCTTTTGGAGATTGCGACGTCAAAGGAATAAACAAAAACTAAATGCAGGTTCTGCGTTATACAATTCTATTGATGGCGTGCGTCTGGGGAGTGCTCGGTATGAGCGGTCAGACGCGCAAGGACAGCGTGACGAATGTGAAGACGCTGGAGGGTGATACCATTGCCGAGGTAGTGGTGACGAGAAACGTGAAGAAGATGGTCATCAAGAACGACACGGTGGTGTATAACGCCGACGCCTACCAGGTGCCCGAGGGTTCGGTGATTGAGGCGCTGGTGGAAGCCTTGCCGGGCGCAAAGATTGACGAGGACGGCAAGATCAGCATCAACGGCAAGGACGTGAAACGCTTCAAGATGGACGGTCGCGACTTTATGACGGGCAATAACGACGCGGTGATGAAGAACCTGCCGTCGTACGTGGTGGACCAGGTGAAGGCCTACGATGAGAAGAGCGACCTGAGCCGGATGACGGGTATCGACGACGGTAACGACGACTTTGTGCTGGAGTTTGTGACGAAGCGCAGTGCCCGTCGCGGCCTGCAGGCCAATCCCGACGTGGGCTATGGCACGCATAACCGCTATGGCATCCGCCTGACAGCTATGAAACCTTTCGGCGACGTGCGTTACACATTTATGGGTAATGCGAATAACGTGAACGACCGCAACTTCACTGGTCGCGGCGGTCGCGGACGCGGCAACGGCCAGGGTCAGCGTGAGACGAAGACTGCCGCACTGGACGTGAGCTATGAGAAGCAGAACAAGCTTAAGTTGAGCGGTCGCGTGACGTGGAACCACAACGACGTCGACAACTGGAACAAGACGGGGTCCGAGAGTTTTGTCATCACGCGTGGCGGTGCTTTCTCGAACAGTGTCAACCAGAGTTACTCGCGTGCCAACAACTGGACGGGTAACATGAACCTGCAATGGACTATCGACTCGCTGACCACCCTGTCGTGGCGTCCGGACGTCAGTTTCAATACCAACGACAGTCGCAGCCACAACACGTCGGCATCGTTCAATGCCGATCCATACAAATATGTCAGCGACCCGCTGAGCATCGAGGGTCTGCGGACGCTGGACGAAGACTCGCTGGTGGTGAACAGTCGGCAGAACAAGTCGCTGGGATATGGCGACGGCAACAACATCAACTCACAACTGCAACTGTTCCGCCGTATCGGACGCAAGGGGCGCAACGTGGCGCTGAGCTTCGGATTCAGCTATCGCGACGGTGACAACCAGAATGCCAGCCTCTCGGCGGTACACCTCTATCAGCAGAAGAACAGCATGGGACTGGACTCCCTCTATCAAACCAACCGCTATAGCGTGTCGCCCAACAAGAACCTGAACTATTCGCTGGGCATCACCTATACCGAACCCCTGCTGACGTGGCGCTCGGAGCGGCAAGCAAACGCTGGCGAAGGGTCGCGTTCTTCCAACACTGGTGAAGGGTCGCGCGCTGCGGTTTCCCCGCAGAGAGGAGGTGGTCGCGGACCCTTCGGAAGGGGTAACGGCCCACGCGGATTCGGACAGCAGGGACTCTTCCTACAGCTGAACTACCGCTACCAATACAGCCATCAGAAGAGCGACCCACTGACCTACGACTTCCCAGACTATACAGAGGAAGCCTTTGCCCAGGTATTGAACGAATACCGCGACTGGGCGACACTCTTCGGTTTTCTGGACAATCCCTATGAGAGCTATCTCAGTCGCGAACTGAGCCGCTATTCCGAGCGTACGGAGTACAGCCATACTGCCGAGGTACAGTTCCGTTATGTACGTGACAAGATGAACATGAACGTAGGCGTGTCGCTACTGCCTGAACGTTCACACTTTGTCCAAAACTACCTGAACACTCTTGTGGATACCGTCCGCACCGTGACCAACATATCGCCAACGCTCAACATGCGCTACCGATTCAACCAGCAGACGAATCTGCAGGTCACCATGCGCGGTCAGACGCAACAGCCCAGTATTACGCAACTGCTTGAAATATACGACGATACAAACCCGTTGAACATCAACGTCGGTAATTCCGGACTGAAGCCTTCGTTCAACACCAACCTGCGTGTAAACTTCCTGATGATGCGCCGTCCGAAGACCGTTATCGACGCTGATGGTTTCGAGGTCCCCAAGAATCAGCGCAACTGGAGTTTCAACAGCAATGCCGGATGGCAGATAACCACCAACGCGATAGGCAATGTCGTGACCTACAATGAGACGACAGGCGGACGCATCTCGCGACCGGAGAACATCAACGGCAACTGGAATGCCAACTTCGGCATGGGCTTCACCTTCAGCCTCGATACGCTGAACCTATGGGATATCACCGGTTCACTGAATGCAAGGTACGATCACCGCGTGGGCTACGTGAACCTCAACCACACGGCCATCGCCGAACGTAACGTGACGCATACCTACAACGTCAATCCAGCCCTCTCGCTGAACTACCGCAACAAATGGTTCAGTTTCTCGCTAGACGGACGTACCACCTACGCACGCACTGACAACCGGCTGCAGTCGTCGAACAACCTGACGACGTGGAACTTCCAGTATGGTGGCAGTACGAAGGTAACATTCCCCTGGGGTTCGAACCTGTCGACCGATATGCACATGTTCAGCAAACGCGGCTATAGCGACGAGAGCCTGAACACCAACGAACTGCTGTGGAATGCGCAGCTGTCGCACAGCTTTTTGCGCGGAAAGGTGCTTACCGTCATGTTGCAGTGGTATGACATCCTGAACCAGCAGACAAACTTCACACGTATCGTCAATGCCAATGGCATTCGCGACAACGAGGTGAACGCCATCAATTCGTACGCCATGCTACACGTCAGTTACCGACTGAACCTGTTTGGCGGCAGAAACGGTGGTCGCGGCGAAGGACGTAGAGGTCGCGGAGGCTGGGGCGGCGACCGTCCTCCCGGTGGTTTCCCGGGCGGTGATTTCCCCGGTGGCGGCTTCCCTGGAGGCGGCTTCGGCGGTGGTGACAGGCCATTTTAAAACCATTTTGAAACCGTTTTGAAACAATAAAAAAGCTAAAAAGGATGGGGTGATATTTGGTCAGTCCATCTTTTTTTTGTACTTTTGCAGTCTATTATGTACAAAAGAGACGAAAAAATGGGAAAGATTATCGCATTAGCAAACCAAAAAGGTGGCGTTGGAAAGACTACAACGACCATCAATCTGGCTGCTTCACTGGCAACTCTGGAGAAGAACGTCCTCGTGGTGGACGCCGACCCGCAGGCTAACGCCTCGAGCGGTCTTGGTGTCAACATCCAGGAGGTGGAATGTTCACTCTATGAGTGCATTGTCAACAAGTCTGACGTGCGTGACGCTATCTATACAACCGATATTGAACGACTGGACATCATCCCCAGCCATATTGACCTGGTAGGTGCCGAGATTGAGATGTTGAACATGGAAAACCGTGAGAACATCATCAAGGAAACACTGGAGCCGATACGCAAGGAGTACGACTTCATCCTGATAGACTGTTCGCCCTCGCTGGGCCTCATCACGGTAAATGCGCTGACAGCCGCCGACAGCATCATCATCCCCGTGCAGTGTGAATACTTCGCACTGGAGGGTATCACGAAGTTGCTGAGCACCATCAAGATTGTGAAGAAGCGTCTGAACCCGCAGTTGGAGATTGAGGGCTTCCTGCTGACGATGTACGACCAGCGTCTGCGTCTGGCAAACCAGATATACGACGAGGTGAAGCGCCACTTCCAGGAGTTGGTGTTCAAGACCGTCATCCAGCGTAACGTGAAGTTGTCGGAGAGTCCTTCGCACGGACTGCCCGTCATCCTGTATGACGCCGATTCGACGGGTGCCAAGAACCACCTGGCTCTGGCGAAGGAAATTATCAACAAGAACAGCTAATAGTCAACCGCTAAAAGCTAAAAGCAAAGAGTATGGCAGTAAAGAAGAAATTCGACAGGAGTGTTCTGGGACGCGGGCTGGATGACATCAGCACCGGTCGTGGACTAGACGCACTGATAGACACCCACAGCGAGGTGCACACCGAAGGTTCGTCGAACCTGAACGAAGTAGAAATCGCACTGATAGACCCCAATCCCAACCAGCCTCGTAGAGAATTTGACCAAGAGGCGTTGCAGGAATTGGCAACGAGCATTCGCGAACTGGGCATCATCCAGCCTATCACACTGAGAAAGATGGAGGGTGGTCGTTACCAGATTATTGCCGGTGAGCGCCGTTGGAGAGCTTCGCAACTGGCAGGATTGGCAAAGATTCCCGCCTATATTGTGACGGTGGAAGACCAGAACGCGATGGAAATGGCGCTGGTGGAAAATATCCAGCGTGAGGACCTGAACGCCATCGAGATAGCGTTGGCCTACCAGCATCTGGCTGAAGCGACGGGTATGACGCAGGCAAAGATTTCGGAGCGCGTAGGTAAGAGCCGCGCCGCCGTGACGAACTACATGCGACTGCTGAAGTTGCCCGCACAGGTGCAGATGGCGTTGAAGAACCACGAGATCGAGATGGGCCACGCCCGTGCGTTGTTGGCCATCGACAGTCCGTCGCAGCAGATCAAGCTTTTCCGCGAGGTCCAGCAGCAACAGTATTCCGTTCGCAAGGTCGAAGACCTGATTAACGCGCTGAAGAGCGGTGACGACGTAAAAACCGCCAAGGGTAAGATTGCCGCTAAGTCGCAGTTGCCCGAGGAGTTTAACATCCTGAGAGACCGTCTGGCACAGTTCTTCCAGACGAAGGTGCAGATGACCTGTTCGCCTAAGGGCAAGGGAAAAATCACTGTGCACTTCGACAACGAGGAGCAGCTGGAGCAAATCATGAATGCACTGGACAGTGTAAACAATTGAAAATTAAAAATTGAAAATTGAAAGTTATATACGCAGAGTGTTGTTTGTGGTTGTGCTGTTGACGGCAGGCCTGAACGCCTATGCGCAGCAGGAGGACGAGATTATTGCCGACTCCGCGGCGATGCAGACCGTGCAGGCCACAGACAGCATCACGTCGGTCGTCGTCGAGAAAGCCAAAAAGCTGCGTCCGAAGCGTGACTGGAACACATGGAAGCCGAATCCCCAGCGGGCACTGTGGCTAGCAATGGTCTTACCGGGTGCAGGACAGATATACAACCGCAAATTCTGGAAGCTGCCCATCATCTACGGTGGATTCATGGGGTGTATCTACGCACTGACGTGGAACAACATGATGTATAAGGACTATTCGCAGGCTTATCTGGATCTCATGGACGACGACCCAGGAACATGCTCGTACAACAAGTTCCTGCATTTGGGTAAACAGATTCAGACAAAGGCCGACGAGGAACGGTACAAGAAGATTTTCAAGAGCCGTAAGGACAAGTATCGCCGTTGGCGCGACATGAGTTTCTTCGTCATGCTGGGCGTCTATGCGTTCTCTGTCATCGATGCTTACGTGGACGCTGAACTCTCGCAGTTTGACATCTCGAAGGACCTGAGTCTGACGGTGGAGCCCACGGTCATGCCGAACCACAATGGTGGTGATTGGTTGGACAGCCAGTCGCTGGGCGTAAGTTGTAAGTTGAATTTTTAAAGAAGATATATGAAAAAGAAGGTATTATTGATGATATATGCCCTGATGATGGCCAGTATGGCATCGATGGGTCAGGTAGTGACGGAGGTTGACGCAGAGGACGATGACGACATCGACGAAGCGGACGAGCTGGTGGTGACCGACCAGAGCGGCAACGAGGAAATCATTGAGTTCCCCGAGGCTATGACCTACGACCTGGACTCGCTGCTGAGCCTCTATATGTCGCAGACCTATCTGGGCGAGGCGGACGACTGCAACATGCAGGACGTGAATCCCACGTACACCCGTGAGGAATATATCGAACGTCTGAGCCGTATGCCGACCGTCATGGAGATGGCTTACAACGACGTCGTGCAGAAATTCATCGACCGTTACAGCGGCCGTCTGCGCCACAGCATCAGTTATATGTTGGGCGCATCGAACTTCTACATGCCCATCTTCGAGGAAGCATTGGAGATGTATCAGTTGCCGTTGGAACTGAAATATCTGCCCATCATTGAATCAGCATTGAACCCCAAGGCCGTAAGCCGCGTGGGAGCAACGGGACTGTGGCAGTTTATGATTGGTACGGGTAAACAGTATGGCCTGCAGGTGAACTCGCTGGTAGACGAACGCCGCGACCCCGTGAAGTCGTCGTATGCCGCTGCACGCTATCTGAAAGACCTCTACAAGATTTTCGGCGACTGGAATCTCGTCATCGCCGCCTATAACTGCGGACCCGAGAATATCAACAAAGCCATTCGCCGCGCCAATGCCACCACAACGAAGAACGAGGACGGCGAGGCTGCTCCGATGAACAAGGACTACTGGCACATCTATCCCTATCTGCCACGCGAGACACGAGGCTACGTGCCGGCATTCATCGCTGCCAACTATATCATGACCTACTATTCGTTGCATAATATCTGTCCCATGACAACACGTCTGCCGGCCAAGAGCGACACCGTAATGGTGAAGCGTAACGTACACTTGGAACAGGTGGCCGAAGTGCTGGGACTGAACATCGACCTGCTGCGCTCGCTGAATCCACAATACCGTCGCGACGTGGTGCCCGGAACTACAGAACCCAGCGCGCTGCGTCTGCCGCTGACAGACACGGGACGATTCATCGATTTGGAGGATTCCGTATATAACTACAAGGCCGACGAGTTGCTGACTAAGCGCATGGAGGTGGAAGTAAGGGACGACGTACCGACTTATTATCATAAGAGCAAACGCTACGCCCGTGGCAAGAAGGGACGTGCCGCCAAACGCGGCAAGGGACGTGCCAGCAAGCGTAGTAGAGCAACTGCCAAGCGCGGCAAGGCTGCCAAGACCAGCAAGCGTCGTGCTGCAGCACCGAAGAAGCGCAAGGCATCAAGCAGAAAGAGAAGGAGATAAGACTATGGATGAGGACATGATTCGTGAAGGAGCCGACGAGAAGTTGGTCAATGACGCATTCCAGCGACTGCTGGACAGCTATTCTGCATCACGTCACAGGCAAAAGGTGGATATCATCACCAAGGCATTCAACTTTGCCAAGCAAGCCCACAAAGGCGTCAGACGATTGAGTGGAGAACCATACATCATGCACCCCATCGCCGTCGCCCAGATAGCCTGCGAAGAAGTGGGACTGGGTTCTACCAGCATCTGTGCCGCACTGTTGCACGATGTTGTGGAGGATACCGACTATACCGTTGACGACCTGTCGAACATCTTCGGCCCGAAGATAGCACAGATTGTGGACGGACTGACGAAGATCTCTGGAGGAATCTTCGGTGAGCAGGCCTCAGCACAGGCCGAGAACTTCAAGAAACTGCTGCTGACCATGAGCGAGGATATCCGCGTCATCCTCATCAAGATTTGCGACCGTCTGCACAACATGCGCACATTGGAGTCGCAGCCTGCCAACAAACAATACAAAATTGCCGGTGAGACGCTGTACATCTATGCTCCACTGGCCCACCGCCTTGGACTCAACAAGGTGAAGTCGGAATTGGAAAACCTCTCATTCCAATACGAGCATCCGGAGGAATATGCCGCCATCAAGGACAAGCTGAAGAACACCGAGACTCAGCGCCGTGAACTGTTTGACCAGTTTACGGAACCCATCGAGGCCTCGCTGAAGGAGATGGGTATCAAATATGAAATCCGCGAACGCGTAAAAACGCCCTACTCCATTTGGACGAAGATGCAAAACAAGCACGTGTCATTCGAGGAAATCTACGACATCCTCGCCGTGCGTATCATCTTCACACCCGATCAGAGAGAGGAGGAAATCAACGAGTGCTTCAAGATCTACGTTGCCATCTCAAAGATTTACAAGAGTCATCCCGACCGTCTGCGCGACTGGTTGTCACACCCCAAGGCAAACGGCTATCAGGCTTTGCACGTCACACTGATGTCGAAGCAGGGACGATGGATTGAGGTGCAGATACGCTCTGACCGCATGAACGAGGTGGCAGAGCAGGGATTTGCCGCCCACTGGAAATACAAGGACGGCGAGCAGGCCGAATTCTCGGAGGACGAGAACGAACTGAACGACTGGCTCCGCACCATCAAGGAAATCCTGGACGACCCGCAGCCTGACGCAATGGACTTCCTCGACGCCATCAAGCTGAACCTCTTTGCCTCGGAGATATTCGTCTTTACCCCCAAGGGGGAAATCAAGACGATGCCCACAGGATGTACAGCACTCGACTTTGCCTTCTCCATCCACACCTTCTTAGGCTCTCACTGCATCGGTGCCAAAGTGAACCATAAGCTGGTGCCGCTGAGTCATAAGCTGGAAAGCGGTGACCAGATAGAGATCCTGACCTCCAAGTCGCAACACGTACAGCCCGCATGGATCAACTTCGTATCGTCGGCAAAGGCCAAGGCAAAGATTCAGGCCATCCTGCGCCGTAACAGTCGCGAGATACAAAAGAAAGGCGAGCAGCTGTTGAAGGAATTCCTGGAGAAGAACCAGATAGAATGCACGCTGAACATCGTTGACCAGCTGGCGTCGTTCCATGAGGTATATACTCGCGAGAAGTTCTACCAGGCAGTGGGCGAGAAAACCATCCTGCTGGGTGAGAAAGACCTCGACGAATTGCTGGGCAAGAATTCCGGCAAGAAAGGCTGGCGCAAACTCGTACCCTTCCTCGGACGTAGCAAGCAGAAGGCTCCGGCAGAGCAGGAAAAACAGGAATTATTCACCGTACCTGAGAAGTTCAACCGCAAGAAGCCCATCTTCATTAGCGAGGAAACGATCGGACAATATCGGTTCAAGCACTGCTGTCACCCCATTCCCGGTGACGACATCCTGGGATATATCGACAACAAGAACCAGATAGAAATCCACAAGCGCGCCTGTCCTGTGGCCGACAAGCTGAAGAGCGGTTTCGGCAACCGCATCCTCGATGCCAAGTGGGACATGCACAAGAAGCTGTTCTTCGACGCCACCGTCCGCATTCAGGGTATCGACCGTATGGGTATCCTCGTTGATGTCTCGCGAGTCATCACCTCTCAGATGAACGTCAACATCCACAAACTCACCATCGGCAGCGACGACGGTTTGTTCGACGGCAGCATCGAGTTGCGCGTCCACGACCGTGAAGACACGAAATCTATCATGGACGAGCTGAAGAAGATAGAGGGCATTCAGGAAGTCACGCAAATCATGTAACAACAAAACTACTACAACAATGAAAAAACTAATCTGCTTTATCTGTGCAATCTGTGGGGTTATCATTGCACAGGCTAAAAGTTACGACAACCCCGACACGCTCTTTGTGGCTCGCGACGGCACGGGCGAATTCCGCAACATCAACGAGGCCATCGAAGTGTGCCGTGCGTTTATGGAGTACCACAAGGTCATCTTCGTCAAGAAAGGCACGTACAAGGAGAAACTCGTCATCCCGCAGTGGCTCACCAACATTGAGATTTGCGGCGAAGACCGCGACAACACCATTATCACGTGGGACGACCATGCGAATATCTTCTATGCCCCGACGGGTAAAGGCATGGGGACCTTCCGCACTTTCACGCTGAAGATCCAAGGTAGCAAGATTACGCTCAAGAACATCACCGTCGAGAACAACTCCGCACGCTTGGGACAAGCTGTGGCACTGCATACCGAAGGCGACCGGCTGACATTCATCAATTGCCGCTTCCTCGGCCATCAGGACACTATCTATACGGGTAACGCCAAGACGCGGCTGTTCTTCAAGGACTGCTACATCGAGGGCACTACTGACTTTATCTTCGGTCCCTCGACGGCGTGGTTTGAGGGTTGCGACATCTTCTGTAAGGCCAACTCATATATCACGGCGGCATCGACACCGCAAGATGTGCCATTTGGCTACATCTTCAACAACTGCCGCATCACCTGCGACAAAGGCGTCGACAAAGTATATCTCGGACGCCCTTGGCGCGACTACGGCTATACGCTGTTCATGAACTGCGAACTGCCCCGCGAGATTCGTCCTGAGGGCTGGCATCAGTGGCGTCCCGAGGCCGTCAAGACTGCCCGCTACATGGAATACAACAATCGCGGCGAGGGTGCTGCCACCAATCAGCGTGTTCCCTGGAGTCGTCAGCTCACGAAGAAGGAGGCACAGCAGATTACGCTGGAACGCGTGTTCACCATCAACGACAACTGGAATCCACCCTACGCAAAGTAAATGGTTACAGAGAATCCATATATCAAGCAATTCCCCGACCTGATGGCGGGCAAGACGGTGCTTTACGTTCACGGCTTTGCCTCCAGCGGACAGTCGGGTACCGTACGACGCCTGCAGGAGGTACTGCCTGAGGCTCGCGTCATTGCGCCCGACCTGCCCATACATCCCCATGAGGCACTGGCATTGTTACACGACGTTTGCCAGCAGGAAAAGCCTGACCTCATCGTCGGCACATCGATGGGAGGTATGTTTGCCGAGCAGTTGCGAGGCTACGACCGCATCTGCGTCAATCCTGCCCTCGACATTGCCGAAACAATGCGTGCTCACGGGCTGACGGGTACACAACAGTTTCAGAATCCCCGTCAGGACGGCATACAGGAGTTCTATGTCGATAAAGCTCTCGTCAAGGAATACCGCGAAGTGTCGGAACAGCGCTTCCAGAATATGACCGACGACGACCGCCAGCGCGTCTACGGACTCTTTGGCGACGAAGACGAGCTGGTGGATACCTACGACATGTTCCACGAACACTATCCGCAGGCTCTTTATTTTCATGGCGAACACCGCATGAACGACCGTTCGTTTATGCATTCCGTCCTGCCCGTCATCCGATGGATTGACGACCGCCAGCAACAGCGCGAGCGCCCTATTATATATATAGGTATAGAGACGATGATGGACAGCTACCGCAAACCCGTATCATCCGTTCAGAAGGCTGTACGACAACTCATCGAACGCTATCAGGTGCTCTTCGTGGCACCAGCGGAAGACACATCCACGACGGACTCGTGGCTCACCGAGCATATCGGCGTACCAGCCTGGCGACATACCGTCTACACCTACCGTCGTGACCTGCTCTACGGCGACTACCTAATAGCCGCCCCTAAACAGGGGAGGTCGGAAGGGGCCTTGACCACTGTGCTGGAATACGGTTCGGAGACCTTCAAGACGTGGGAGGATATCATTGAATATTTTTCGCGTCTGGGCGGACAATAACACTGGCGCCCAACAGCCGTCGGAAAAGAAATAGGGGAATCCCTAAGTGCTTTTGGGGATTATCCCCATTGATATATCAAAAAGAATGTGTACCTTTGCAACGTAAATCATTAACAATGTGACGCGTATGAAGAAGATGTTGTTTGTTTTAGCTGTCTCAACCTTGTTGCTGAGCAGCTGTAGCACCTACACAGGACAGGGTGCTTACACAGGAGCAACGTTAGGCTCTATTCTGGGTTCCGCCATCGGAGGCATCTCGGGTGGTTGGCATGGTAGTCATGTTGGCGAGATTGTCGGTATGGCAGGCGGTGCAGCTGTAGGTGCGGCCATTGGTTCTGCTGCCGACAAAAAGGAGGCTGAGCGTTACGAGAACTATCGCCGTCAGCGCGAAGCCAACCGTTCTTCCCGTTACACAGATGATGAGAACTATAGTGGCGCTGATGATTCGGGCTTCGACGCCAACAACAGGGGCGACGACCGCATTGAGTTCGATGCTCCCGGTCCCCGCACTCAGGCACAATCGGATACAACCAAGCAAAGTATAAAGGAAATCCGGATTACTTCTTCTTCGCCGCAGAATGGTGGTCAGCAGAAGCCTTCCTTTTCGCTTCAGCCTCTTCAGCCATAAGTTGCCACAAGGGTTTCATATCTGTTGACCCCTCGTTGGTTTCCATCTCAAGCTCCGGAATGTCAATATCATCATCAGGCGGCATGAATGGCACGATGATGTCAGTGGCTTTCTGAACGGTAACCATCGCAACACCTTGTGAAATAATGCCCAGCTCTTTGGCAGCACGCCACGAGAGATCGATGATGCGTCCGCGAACAAACGGTCCGCGATCGGTGACACGTACAAGCACACTCTTTCCGTTGGCAGGATTATACACCCTCAGCAACGTGCCGAAAGGATAGGAGCGGTGGGCACACGTCAGACTGTCCTTATGCAGACGTTCACCACTGGCCGTCTTGCGTCCGTGGAACTTCTGGGCATAGAACGAGGCTTTACCCTGCTGCACGTCCTGGGCCAGACATTGAACGTTAAACGTTGAACGTTGAACGACGCAACAAAGCAATCCGCATAGAAGAACTATGCGTAAAACACTATTACTGGATAATCGTCTATTGTCGTTCAATGTTCAACGTTCATTGCAACGCCACACTCTCAAGGAGAGAATGTTCAACGTTAATTATACTATTCCCTGTGCGAGCATAGCTTTGGCGACCTTCATGAAACCAGCCACGTTTGCACCCTTGACATAGTTCACGTAGTCACCTTCCTTGCCATACTTCACACACTGTTCATGAATACCGGCCATGATCTGATGCAGGCGCATATCGACCTCGTCGGCCGTCCAAGCCATACGCATCGAGTTCTGCGTCATCTCCAGTCCGCTGGTAGCTACACCACCGGCATTCACTGCCTTACCGGGTGCAAACAGCTGGTGGGCAGCCGTAAACTTGTTCACAGCCTCAGCCGTACAGCCCATATTCGACACCTCGGCAACACACAGCGGCTTCTGAGCCAGTATCTTGTCGGCATCGTCGCCGTTCAGCTCGTTCTGCGTAGCACAGGGCAGATAGATGTCGGCCTTCTGCTCCCAAGGTTTCTTGCCGGCAAAGAACTTCGAACCGGGGAATTCCTCTTCGTACGGCTGGCAGACGTCATTACCGCTGGCACGCAACTCCAGCATATACTCTATCTTCTCGTCGTCCAAGCCATCGGGGTCGTAGATGTATCCGTCAGGGCCGCTGATGGTAATCACCTTCGCACCCAGTTCGGTGGCCTTCTTCGCAGCACCCCACGCCACATTGCCGAAGCCCGACAGTGCAACGGTCTTGCCTTTGATGTCGAGACCGTGGGTCTCCATCATGTGGTGAACGAAATACAGTGCACCGTAACCCGTGGCCTCTGGACGCAGGATACTACCACCCCACTCTATGCCCTTACCGGTCAGCGTTGCACCGTGGAACTGCGACGTCAGACGCTTGTATTGTCCGAAGAGATAACCAATCTCGCGGGCGCCGACGCCGATGTCACCAGCGGGCACGTCCATATCCGGACCGATAATCTTATATAATTCCGTCATAAACGACTGACAGAACTTCATCACCTCATTGTCGCTCTTGCCGCGAATAGAGAAGTCCGAGCCGCCCTTACCACCGCCCATCGGCAGTGTGGTCAGCGCATTCTTGAAAGTCTGCTCGAAACCAAGGAACTTCAGGATGCTCAGGTTCACCGACGGGTGGAAACGCAAACCGCCCTTATACGGACCAATGGCGCTGTTGAACTGCACGCGGTAACCGATGTTCACCTGCACCTCACCCTTGTCGTCCACCCAGGGCACACGGAATGTCGTGATGCGCTCGGGCTCTACGATGCGCTCGATGATCTTTGCCTTCTCAAATTCGGGATGCTGGTTGTACACATCCTTGATGGACTCCAACACTTCTCGCACTGCCTGCAGAAACTCCACTTCACCGGGGTGTTTCTGCTCCAAGCCTTGCATGATTTTCTCTACGTTCATAGTAAAAGTCTTTAAGTTCTTTTATTGAGTTTATTAGTTAGTGACTTGTCATATTGATAGTTTCACAACGCAAAAATAGGGAATTTCCTTCAAACGGCAAAGGAAATTCCCAATTATTTTTGTTTTTAAGTTACTTTTTGTTAATTTGAGGCTCTTTCTCACCTCAAACCTCTTACCTTTTACCTCTTAAATAAGGCGCAATGTGCCCATCAGATAAACCAGTCCGAAACCGAGAATCATCGAGATGATACCCATGACAATACCCAATACCGACATATCCTTCTGCTTCACGTAACCCGTAGCGAAAGCCAGCGCGTTCGGCGGCGTAGAAATCGGCAGAATCATAGCCGACGATGCAGCGATGGCGACACCGATGAGTACGGTCGGAGTACCGCCGATGGGGTCGAGTTTGTCACCCATAGCACCACAGACTACTGCGAGGATAGGCATCAGCAGCGCAGCCGTTGCCGAGTTCGAGATGAAGTTCGACAGCAGGTAGCAGATGAGTCCACCCATCAACAGGATGAGCAGCGGCGAGAATTCACCGAAGGGAATGCTCTTCACGGCATTGGCAGCCAGTCCCGAGGCGTTCAGTCCGTAACCCAGTGCGAAACCACCGGCCACCATCCAGATGACACTCCAGTTAATCTGCTCCAGGTCACGCTTGGTGATGACTCCCGTCAGGGCGAATACCATAAACGGAATCATGGCGACAGTATAGGAGTTGATGCCGGTCACGCGATCCAGCAACCACAATGCCACCGTAACGAAGAAGGTGATGATGACAATCCACGAGTGGGGACCTTCCTTCATGCCGTCTTCAATTTTCAGCTCAACGGTTTTCTGGGTGAATGGGAAGAACTTCAGCAACAGGCGCCAGCTGATGAACAGCAGGATGATAACCAGCGGGAACATAAACATCATCCACTGACCAAAGCCCAGGCCGAGGTTCAATCCCTCGGGGTCGTTCAGGTATTTCAGCGCGATAGTGTTCGGCGGCGTACCGATAGGTGTTCCCATACCGCCGAGGTTGGCAGCAATGGGGATTGACATAGCCAGCGAGATGCGGCCCTTGCCCTCGGGCGGCAACTGGCGGAACACCGGCGTCAGGAACGTCAGCATCATAGCAGCTGTGGCGGTGTTCGACACGAACATCGAGAACAGTCCCGTAATCAGCAGGAATCCCAGCAACACCATCTCACTCCGCGTGCCGAAAGGCTTCAGCAACACCTTTGCCAACTGCGCGTCCAGTCCGGTCTTCGTGGCGGCGATGGCCAACACGAAACCGCCGATGAACAGCATGATGACGGGGTCGGCAAACGTCGCCATCACTCCCTTATACGACAACAGCGGGCCCACCTTATCCTCAACGACCATCGGCGCGATACCGCTGTCCGTACAGAACAAAAGCATCAGCACGATGATAGATACCGACGTAGCCCACGACGACACGACCGACATAATCCACATCAGCGTGGCGAAGGCGAAAATGGCGATGATGCGTTGTTGGATGACCGTCAGTCCGTCGATGCCGAACCATTCAGTCGGTGCATTCCACAACAGCAGAGTAACGATAGCGACAATGATGGCCTGCGAGGTCTTCTTGAAGGCTCCGCTTGGATGAAAGCGACGCCCCATTCGCATTTGATGGTAAGCTTCTACAAGCTCATAACCTTTGTAAATATGAAACATACTACCTTATATAAATAATTGATGAATAATTAGTCATTCCTATCCACGCTGAAAATTCAACGGCGTCATACCCGTATGCTGGCGGAACACCTCGTGGAAGTATTTACGGTCGTTGAAACCGCAGTGGTCGGCAACGGTCTCTATCGACCAGTCGGGATGGTCTTTCAACACGCGCTGGGCCTCTTCTATGCGCAGCGACGCCACCAGTTCGGCCAGTTTGCCGTATTCCGACTGACGCAGCCACTCCTGCAATTGCCGCTGAGCTACTCCCATCTGTCGTGCCACGATGCCCAGCGTCAGATTATGCTCCCGGTAAGCCCCGCTCTTCTTCCATGCTTCAATCTTTTCATGGACCATGGACCATTGACCATTGACCATTATTGACTGCGTACAGAAAGACTCTTCATTGTTCAAAGATGAATGGTCAATGGTCAATGATGAATGGTCAATGATCTCCGCTTCCTCCACGCGCTGATGGTCCTCACTGATGCCGTAGCTGTAGAGGCTGATGGTGCTATAGGCAATACAGAAGAAATAGACGATGGAGAACACCACCAGCGGCGAACCCTGAAGGAAGATGACCACCGGCACGAAGAATGCCAGCACAGCCATCGTCTTCATGCTCCAACCCATCCATCCGAACAGGTCGCGGCGGCTGCGGTCGTAGTATTCATCGACGGCCTGCTCCAATCGTTTATAAGCCACGTACTGATATTTAAACAGGAAACTCTGCATCAGCACATACAGGATGCTACTGACGTATTCCACCGTGCGCAGCGCCGACGAGTCCTCAGCGATAGGTACGCCGTCAAGCAGCACTGCACCTATTAAGATGACCACCGACACGCCACAGATGACGCTTGGCAACAGCCACTCCCGCCTTGTGACGCTTCCCTGCCGCTGAACGTAGAGGATAGCCATACTGCATAGCAACGACGCAGGAGTGAAGAACAGTAGGTTCAGCAATACGCCCTGCGTCACACCCATCTGTCGGAAGCCGAACGTATGTTGCAGCAGAAACTGCAGGGCGATGAGCCCCGTTCCCGCAGCCATCATCCACCGCGCCCGACCGAAGCTGTTACCGTATTTCGAGCGATGAGGCACACACAGCGCCAGCATCACCGCCAGCACCATCATCGTCAGCATTCCGCTAATCTGCATCTCACCTAACGTAATCATCGCTCTCTCGAATTTCTCCGCAAAGGTACAAAAAAAATTGATAATTGACAATTGGCAATTGATAATTATGCATAAATATGAGGCAAAATTGTCAGAAAAACGCGATTTTCTGACACCTAACGCGTTTTTTGGACACCTCCTTTCGATTCTTTTTCGTATCTTCGCGCCCAGAAAATAATTAAAACCATAGTATTATGACCAACTTAATCAACGACTTCCTGTCACAACCATTGTGGCTTTCCATTCCACTCGTCATGGTTTACCTGGCTTTGCTCGCCTACTTCCTTTACATCCTCTGGCACTACCGCCGCAACACCCTCTCGGCAGTGGTGCTAACGGCAGCACTGCTCGTGGGGCAAAAAGCCACAGCCGACACTCCCATCACCCACGGCGGACAGAATTACACCCTCTTCGACAGCGAGGGCTACTACACCGCCACGGCCGGCAGCTCGACCCCGACAGCCTACACCTATGATTACCTCGTGGATAACGTCATTGTTCCTGATCTGTATGGCCTGCCTTACAAGTACACCTACTGGATGACGGAGGACGAGAGCGGCTTCGAAACGAAGTTCATCGAGTTCTACTCCGCCAATCCTATCGTGCCTAAGGGCTACCGCCTGCGCACCGCCTGCAATACGAAAGACCACGGCAACCGCCGCCCGAAATCGTGGACGCTGAAGGGAAAGAAGCACGCGGGCGACGAGTGGACAACGCTCGCCACCGAGACCAACGCGCAATTGCCCGCAGAAGCTGAGGTGACCGCCGACTACTGGCTCACCAGCAACACAAAAACCTACCAATATTTCCGCTTCGAGGTGACCGATATCCAAGGCTCTGAAAAGATTCCGGTCTCGTCGAAAATCAGCTATACCCGCTACAGAATGGAACTGTCTGAACTCCAGATCATCGGCAACAAAGACAACATCAACACCGACCTGGACTACGCCACCATCGAGGGTTTGAAGCACTACTACTCATGGACCGGTAGCGACATCACCCCCATCTTCACCGTAAAGGATATGAGTGGCAACGCGCTGGCAGAGGGCACCCACTATACCGTCAGCTACTCCCCCGCCACAATTAAGGACGTTGGCACCTACACGCTGACCATCACGGGCATTGGTTCATACACCGGCCAGCAGACCGCCAGCTTTAAGGTTTATCAAGCCCTCGCGGGCAACGGCACGAAGACGGAGCCCTACATCATCGCAGATGCCAACGACTGGTATGTCTTCGGAAAATATATCTATGAAAACTGGAACAATACGGAAGGCAAGTATTACAAGCTTGCTGATGACTTCGACAACAGCAACGAACCGATCACCGAAATGATTGCCACAACGAAGAAGGATGCTAATGATCCAACTAAGCTGATCCGGACGCCTTTCTGCGGAACACTCGACGGCAACGGCCGAACGCTTCACATCGACCTCAAAGCCGTTAGTGAAGACGGCTGTGCGCCCTTCCGCTACCTCGAGGGCGCCACCATCAAGAACCTGACCGTTGCCGGCAGCGTTGCCACCTCGTCGAAATACGGTGCCAGCATCGCCGTTGAAAATCTGCCTCACGTAGGTTATACCAACGGCACTGAAATCATCGACTGCTGCAGCCGCGTCACCATCACCAGCAGCATCAATGGCGACGGCACCAACGGCGGTTTCGTAGCCGTAAACCAAACCGGCGGCAAGCTTGCCTTTACCCGCTGCGCTTTCCTCGGCAGGATGCTCGGCAGTACAGCCGAATGCAACGGCGGCTTCGTGGGCTGGAACGACAACGGCTCCAACCTCATCTTCATCCAATGCGTCTTCGACCCTGTATGGGTATCCATGAGCAACACCGGCAGTAAGACTTTCAGCCGCTACAACACGAACGCACCCAGTTTAGACCTTCAGTCCTACTTCACTTACGCCGGATGGGGAACGGATCAAGGCACCCAGGCTGTCGCCCTGACGACGGCGCCAGCCAACCTCGGCAACGTGGTTTCAGAAGAAGGCACAATGACGCTCTATGAGAACGCTCTGCTGTGCGGCGGCAAATACTACGTCACCAATCTCAGTCTCTACGACAACGCCTCTAACGCCACCCTCCTCCGCGATACCGACGGCAAGCAAC
>JAEEGG010007323.1_pt1 | contig 25510 bp, 19 predicted proteins | sample 9134161 | NCBI WGS metagenome assembly JAEEGG01 (sample SAMN16246543, study PRJNA631951) | gut metagenome | biome: gut microbiome; feature: rumen; material: CR-attached | host: Bos | place: Iran: Karaj | collected 2018-10 | reverse complement strand
AATTCACCGATCCAACTGCTTCTTCCGATGAAGAAAACAATTAATCTTTAAGTATCTGCACTAAAAAAGCCCATATCACGACGATATGGGCTTATGTTTTTCAGAAGATGAAAGACTATTTAATGATCTCCACCTTATATTTGGCATCACCTTTGGGAGCCTTCACTGTTACGACCGCCCCGCTCTTCTTTCCCATGATTGCCTTGCCGATGGGTGAATCGGCTGAGATCTTGCCGGCAGCAAAGTCGGCTTCACTGGGACCGACCAGTGTTCCTTCAATGACTTTATCATTTTCTTTATTGGTGATACGCACTCTTGTGCCGATACCGATGTTGTTCTTGCTGGTGTTTTCGGTAATAACTGCTGTCTTCAGAATGCTTTCAAGTTCATCTATGTGTCCGTTAATATAGCTGAGCTCTTCTCTGGCAGCATGGTAAGGTGCATTTTCGCTGAGGTCTCCGTCTTCTCTTGCGATCTGAACCTTGTTGATGATCTCCTGCTGTTTCTTTTTTGCTTCTTCAAGTTCAGCAACTAATTCATCATAACCTTCCTGGGTTATTGCCTGTGTTTTTTCAATCTTCTTGGCCATTGGTTGGGATTCTCCTTAAAAAAAGCACCGCAAATCGGTGCGGTGTATAGAGTAATTATAACATAATAGTCTTATGTTAAAAGAGATGTTTTACAACACTGATGATCGCTTTGCTGTGCCAGTCGAAGGAAAGCTTGGAATTTCCGGCCAGTTTTCTGACAAGGCCCTTCTTGTCGGCCCATTTAATGATCTTATTGATGCGTTTATTGCCCATTCTGGCATAAAGGTCTGCTGCCCAGCCTGAGATACGGGTCTCTCTTCCGAGCAGCTTTTTGACTTCCCTCGGATAAGACTCGAAGGCTTTTTTCGAAAAATCCTGTTCGCGCAGTGCATTGATGATCGCCTCGGATGCCAGGTCGGCACACAACAGGCCGTAATAGATACCGCCGCCGGTGATGGGTTTTGTCTGTCCTGCAATGTCGCCTACCATGACAGCCCGGTCAGCAGTGATCTTCGGTGCCAGAGATGTTGTGATACAGCGGATCTGAACCTTGTCGATCTCTTCAACGATGCCGTTATCAATGAGATATTTCTCAAAGGCAGCAAAGTGTTCCTTGGGGTCTTCTTTTGTCATAAGACCGCAGAGAGATCGTTCATTGTTGATGGGAATGGACCATGCAAAGGAATTATCGGAGAAGGCTCTGTCAGTGAACAGTTTGATGTGTTCTGCAGAATTGTGCTTGCCGATACCCTGAACACCATAGACCCATTTCTTGCCGGTCTTCATATCACACTGTTCCACCAGTTCGCTTCCGAAACCTGTGGCAAGAACTACCATCTTGGCCTGATAGACTTCATCATCAGCCATACAGTAGACCTTCACATCTTCTTCGGACCTTTCGATCTTGGTGACATGATGGTCCATGAGATATTCAGCACCGACGAGTTTTACCTCGTCTGCACACCATGAATCAAATTCTTTTCGTTTAACTCCGTATGCCTGGGGAGTGTCTCGCATAAATGTCAGTGAAGTGCCATCAGACGTGATCACTTCTGCCCCACTGTATTCTTCACGGGTAAGAAGAGAAGGAATATGGAAATCACCCACACAGGTTGAAGAAATCAATCCGGAACAGCATACGTGTTTAAGGAAGTCTTGTCTTTTCTCCAAGACAAGAACTGACCAGCCGTCAACAGCAAGGTTGATAGCTACTCGTGATCCCGCAGGGCCGCCGCCAACCACAATCACGTCGTACATTAGTATGATCCTAAGCGGTGACTATCTGTGTCCATTTACACTGAAATTATAACAGGTTTGAAAAAATATTACAGTGGCAAATAGGTAAGTTTCAAAACAAGTTTGGTGCTGTTTGTGATCTTATAGTTATCGTTAACTCTTTTGCCGATCAGCCATACGATGTCATTATTGTTGCACAGCACGCAGATATTCTGTCTTTCTGTTTTGGAAACATGTTCGTCCATAAGGAAACGTGCAACTTTTTTGGGTCTGGAACTGCCGAAGGGAATAAAAACATCACCGGCCTGTCTCGGACGGATGTACAGATCCTGAATGAGTTCAAGATCCAGATATGCCTTGTTCGGATCTTTGCTCAGGTTGCAGTTGTCCAGGTCAGCTATCTCAGCGTGGATCCTGCCCTGGGGAAAAGACGTTTCTCCGGGAAACAGCAGCTGAGTTTCAAAATAATTTTCCTCTTCCTCTGTACTGTTCGAAATTCTGAGGACCAGCCTTTGATATTCGACCAGCCATTCAAGTCCGTTGGGAAGGTCAAGCTTCTTTCCGCTGGGGCCGTCAGCAAGTTTTATCATGTCATCGATATGCTTGTTCTCGATATCCTGTACGTTTCCGGTCAGAGCCTTTATTGCCATGCGGACAAGTTCCTTTTTTGCATAGGGATGCAGCATATCGAAGTTTCTGCGCATGATGACTATGGAATCTTCGAGAACATCAAGATATTCAACGATCCTCTCGCTGTTCTGATTTATATACTGCTGCTCGTCTCTTGCGATCTGAGCCAGACGCAGTACTGCCGTTTTTACATCAGGATTGATTGTTTCAAGCAGAGGAATGATTTCCCTGCGGATCTTGTTTCTTGTATATTCAGTTGAGTCATTTGTCGAATCAAAGCATGGTTCCAGACCGGCTTCTTTGCAATAAGCGTCTGTTTCGGCCTTGCCGGTAGTCAGCAAAGGCCTGGCCACTTTGACCGGCCCGTTTTGGGTCTGGACGTCAGACACGGCACTCAGACCGGTGAGTCCGTTGATACCGCACCCGCGGATGATATGCATGAGAACTGTCTCAACGTTGTCATCCTTGTTATGCCCTGTCAGAACAACAGCATTATGTTTTTCTGCGATATCGTGAAGATAATTATACCTGACGATACGTGCGGCTTCCTCAAGGGATGAGATATTGTTTTCTTCCCTGAATTTCGGAACATCAGCTTTTTTTACAAAGCAAGGGATATCAAGTTTACGGCAGAGTTTACGGACGCTTGCCTCATCTCTGTCAGCCTCTTCTCCCCTGATCATGTGATTTACGTGGACTGCATACAGAGTAAAGCCGTTATTGTTTCTGATCGAAGAAAGAGCATGAAGAAGGCAAACCGAGTCGCTTCCTCCGGATGTTGCGACAACAAAAACGGCATCCCGGAAGCTGTATTCATCCAGAAAGTCCTGTACTCTTTTTACGATATCTTCAATCATATCTCTATTGTACACTAGACAAATACAGCATCACGAGTTGCCGGATGGGGGTATCTGATTATGGATTCTCTATGCTTTGGCTGCAGCGAAGCCTGCTTCCAGATCATCCAGAATATCGTCGATGTGTTCTGTTCCAATGGATAATCGGATGGTGTTGGGATAGATGTCCGCAGCTTCCAGTTCTTCCTTTGACAGCTGAGAGTGAGTAGTCGTAGCCGGATGGATGACAAGGGATTTTACGTCTGCAACATTTGCGAGCAGAGAGAAAATCTTAAGTGCGTCGATAAATGCGAATGCCTCTTTCTGGCCGCCCTTGATATTGAAAGTAAAGATGGAAGCGCCGCCATTGGGGAAGTACTTCTCATACAGTGCATGATTGGGATGGGAAGGCAGAGAAGGATGATTGATCTTTTCCACCTGGGGATGATTCTTCAGAAATTCCACGACCTTTTTTGTGTTTTCAACATGACGGTCCAGTCGCAGAGAAAGAGTTTCCACACCCTGAAGGAGAAGGAATGCTGCGAACGGAGAAATGGTTGAACCGGTATCTCTGAGCAGGATCGCGCGGATATAGGTAACAAAGGCAGCCGGTCCTGCGGCATCGGTGAATTTCACGCCGTGATAGCTGGGATTAGGTTCGGAAATGTTGGGATAGCGTCCGGATTTTGCCCAGTCGAATTTTCCTGAATCAACGATCACACCGCCCAGAGTGGTGCCGTGGCCGCCCAGGAACTTGGTGGCGGAGTGGACAACGATATCGGCTCCGTGCTCGATAGGTCTGATCAGATAAGGAGTTCCGAAGGTATTGTCGATCACCAGGGGAAGACCGTGGCTGTGGGCAAGCTTTGCCAGTGCGTCGATGTCGGGAATGTCAGAATTGGGATTACCCAGAGTTTCAATATATACAGCTTTGGTATTGGGTTGAATTGCTGCTTCAACTTCAGCCAGATCGTGTACATTCACAAAAGTGGTATCAACACCATGAAGAGGAAGAGTGTGAGCCAGCAGGTTATATGATCCGCCGTAGATGCTCTTCTGTGCCACGATATGCTCTCCCTTGGATGCAAGAGCTTCGATCGTGTAAGTTATGGCAGCGGCACCTGAAGCAAGTGCCAGCGCTGCAATTCCGCCTTCCAGGGCTGCAACACGCTTTTCAAGCACGTCCTGTGTAGAGTTAGTCAGTCTGCCGTAGATGTTTCCGGCATCGGCAAGGCCAAATCTTGCAGCGGCATGCTCGGAATTGTGGAATACGTATGATGTGGTAGCGTAAATAGGTACAGCCCGTGCGTCTGTGGCAGGATCGGCATTCTCCTGTCCGACGTGAAGCTGAAGAGTTTCGAATTTGTATTTCTTAGTCATTTTTTTAATTATTCTCCTTAATTATGTTTTGTAATTATTTTTTATTCAGTAACGATTATCTGGTACGCAAAGAGCGGCAGTGCACCCTGCGCCGTCGCTCATGACGATTATTCCTGTTTTTAATTTGATATTTCGATTTTTGTCTGATATCTGCTGAGTTCGTACGGAGCGAAAATCCGGAGTTATGCGTCCGTCATTTTGCAGAATTCATCAGTTTCATCAATATCATTGACCGGTGGTTTCAAACCATCAATTTTTATTCCATGCTTCTCGGCATAATCCCAAAGAGCGGCATGGATGGCCTGTTCAGCCAGGAGAGAGCAGTGAATTTTGACCTTGGGAAGACCGTCTAATGCTTCCATTACTGCTTTGTTGGTGACGGCCATTGCTTCCTGAATGGTCTTGCCGCGCACCAGTTCTGTTGCCATACTGCTGGTAGCCACTGCTGCACCGCAGCCGAAGGTCTTGAATTTTGCATCCCGTACGATGCCCTGATCGTCAATGTCCAGATACATGCGCATTATATCCCCGCATTTTGCGTTGCCGACTGTTCCGACTCCGCTGGGGTTTTCCATCTCACCCACATTCCTGGGGTGCATGAAGTGATCCATAACTTTATCTGAATATTCTGTTACCTGACTCATTATTTTGCCTCCTGTTTTTTGACAAAGTCTTCATATAAAGGCGACATGCTTCGCAGTCGCTCAACGATTTCTTTTAATTGGTCTACGGCGTAGTCGATCTCTTCAAGTGTGGTATCTTCCGACACTGTAAGTCGGAGCGATCCGTGAGCGATCTCGTGCGGCAGTCCGATCGCCAGCAAAACGTGTGACGGATCCAGAGAGCCGGATGAACATGCCGAGCCGGATGAACCGCAAATGCCTGCCCTGTCCAGCAGGATAAGCAGAGATTCTCCCTCGATAAAGCGGAAACAGAAATTTGTATTATTGGAAAGTCTCTGTGTACGGTGACCGTTGAGTCTGCTGTAAGGGATCTCTGTCTCTATGCGGGAGATCAGATGATCACGAAGTCCGGTCTCATAATCTCTTCGTGCCGAAAGAGTTGTTTTTGCCAGTTCTGTTGCTTTGGCTAATCCGATAACACCGGGAACGTTGGTCGTACCTGCCCGTTTTCCGCGTTCCTGTGCGCCGCCATGGATCAGAGTATCGATATAGACGCCGGAGCGGATATAAAGGAATCCGATTCCCTTCGGGGCGTTGATCTTATGTCCGCTGACGCTCATCATGTCGATGCCCATATCTTTAACATTAATTTCCACGTGTCCATATGCCTGAACAGCATCAGTGTGGAACAGAACTCCGTGTTTATGTGCGATATCTGCGATCTCTTTAACGGGCTGGATGGTGCCGATCTCATTGTTGGCAAACATAATGGAGATCAGGATCGTATCGGGTCGGATAGATGCCTCCAGCTGCTGGAGATCCACAACGCCATTGTCATCCACGTTAACATATGTGACTTCATAACCGTTCTTTTCAAGATACTGACAGGTGTGGAGTACGGCATGATGTTCGATCTTGCTTGTGATGATGTGGTGACCCTTGGCCTTCAGTGCGGATGCAGCCCCCTTCAGAGCCCAGTTGTCTGACTCACTGCCGCCGCTTGTAAAGTAGATCTCTTTTGATTCAGCACCGATGAATCCGGCGATCGTCTGTCTTGCTGTCTCGACGTCATTATTGATATTGCCACCAAAGGTATAAGACGTGGCGGGGTTTCCATATTGTTCTTCCAGGTATGGACGCATTGCATCAAACACTTCTGGCTTTACTCTGGTAGTTGCCGCATTGTCCAGATAAATCATTTTGTGCATTTGGATTCCTCTTTTCCTATTAACTTAGTAGGTAAAAGCATTATATTTGCATTTACCTATCATGTCAATAGGAAATTAAGAAGTTTTTTAATGCGGCGGAATAACCCCTGTTTTCCGTTAGGTTTTCCTTATTTATATTTAAGTAATAAGGATCTTTTAAAAAACAGATAAATTATTTAATTACATATTGCATTTGTAGGAAATAAGGCGTATATTACATTAACCTATTTTTATGATAGGTAATAAAAAGGAACTGTACCTGATTGTGTTTTGAAAACGGATTTACATGGTCCGTTCACTGAAATGGCAGGCGGCAATGTTCAGATCAGTTAAAAATAGAGTTAGAAACAGCTGTAATTTATAACAATTTTTTATAATTGACACTATTAAATTTGATAGATATATTAAGTCTGTTGGATTTTCCAACTAATAAATAAACAGGAGATATTAAGAGTGAAAAACAACGAAAATACTATTTCCCGAAGAGACTTTCTCAAATTAACCGGTCTGGCAGTAGGAGGCGCAACGATTGCATCTTCTGCTATTCTGGCAGCCTGCTCAGGCAAAGAAACCACCAAGAAAGATGAAGAAATCACCAAGGAAAATCTTGGCATCGTATATGCAGGCATCGATGGTGCCTATCCTCCATACTGCTCACTCAATGAAAATGATCAGGTCGAAGGTTTTGAAGTCGATGTCATGAATGAGATCGGCAAGCGTGGCGGAATCACTATTGAATGTGCCATTACTGCATGGAACAGTATGTTCGGCCAGCTCGATTCAGGCAGAATCGACACTGTTGCAGAAAACCTTTCAATCAATGCTGACAGAGTTGCAAAGTACGATTTTGCCGGAACATATACAAAGGGCGGCAACAGATTCCTTGTACAGGGCGGCAAAGCCAATTCCATTTCCAAATTTGAAGATCTTGCAGGAAAGAAGATCGGTGTGGCCAGCGGTTCAACAGCTTATAATGAACTTGAAGAGATCAAGACCAAATACAATATCAGTTTCGAAATCGTTCCTTACGATTCATCAACCAATGCTTATGATGTATCGATCGGACGAATCGATGCTTCCTACATGAGCCCTATCGTAGGTCTCTCACTCAGCAAAGCATCCAACCTTGGTCTTGAACTTGCAGCAGTTGATTCCTACAAGACAACTTATACCGGCTATGCATTCGTTAAGAATAACAAGCGAGCTGCATTCATCAAGGATATCTTTGAAAAAGCCCTGAAGGATATGTATCAGGACGGAACACTCAAGGCTCTCAGCGAAAAGTGGTTCGGAATGGACACTTCATACGTAGCCACCATCAAAGATATCGGGTTCTAATAAGCAGTCAGTAACTGGTAAATTTCTTATTCGGCCCATCGAACCCGATGGGCCGACATTTTAACCAGACATAAAGGGGGAATGACCATGGGGTTTGATTTCTCGTATGCGGTCAAGCACTTTTTAAATGTCGTTCAATATGCCGGTACGACTATGCGAATGGCCTTGCTCACAATGGCTATCACGCTTGTTCTGGCTTTTGCGATCACACTTGTCCGTTATTATCATGTAAAAGTCGCTGAAACGATCGTTAATATCTATATTGATGTTTTCAGGGGTACGCCTCTGCTTGTTCAGCTGTTCTTTATTTACTTCGGTCTTCCGCAGATAATCCCGGGATTCAGGGAAATGACCGGTTTTCAGGCTGCAATCATCGGCCTTACGCTCAATACGGCAGCCTATATGACGGAAGATATGCGAAGCGCACTTGAGTCTGTTCCTATAGGACAGATCGAAAGCGGCTTGTCTATCGGTATGACGGACCTCCAGGTCATGCGACATGTCATTCTTCCTCAGGCCGTAAAGGTCGCCTTCCCTGTTTTGGGAAATGAATTTATTGCTCTGATCAAGAATTCTTCTCTTGCTTTTTCTCTCGGTGTCAGGGAAATCATGGCTGAATCCGCACTGCTTGGTACATCAAGCGGAAGATTCTTTGAAATGTATCTTGATGCTTTCATCCTGTATTTTATTATCTGCAAGATCCTTTCAATGATTTTGAAGTATGTCGAAAAAAGACATGTTAAGCAGGTATAGGGGTGCGAAATGATACACATTGAAAATCTTCACAAAAAATTCGGTGAACTTGAAGTACTAAAAGGCGTGGACCTTGATGTCCAGAACGGAGAAGTCGTCTCCATCGTAGGACCTTCCGGGACCGGTAAATCAACACTCCTCAGATGTATCAATTATCTTGAGCGTCCTGAAAAAGGAATTATAGACGTTGACGGTTTCAGGATCGATGCTGAGCATCATTCCAGAAAGGATGTCTATACCCTTCGAAAACAAAGCTCCATGATCTTCCAGAACTTCAACCTTATCAGTAATAAAACAGTGCTTGAAAACATTATGCTTAGCCCTGTCGTGGTTCAGAAAAAGAGCAAGGAAGAGGCAAGAGCTGCCGCAGAAGAAATACTTCACAAGATAGGTCTTTCCGATAAGATCAATGCCAAACCATCCACCTTATCCGGCGGTCAGCAGCAGCGTGTTGCGATCGCAAGGGCGATTGCGATCGGTGCCAATGTAATGCTGTTTGATGAGCCGACATCCGCGCTTGATCCGTCGCTGGTGGGAGAAGTTCTGAATCTTATCCGCGATCTGGCACAGACACATCAGAGAACTATGCTTATCGTTACTCATGAGATGCAGTTTGCGCATACTATCTCGGACAGGATCGTATATATGGATGCCGGAGTTATCGTTGAACAGGGTTCTCCTGATGAATTCTTCAACCATCCGAAGGAAGAGAAAACCAAACAGTTCCTGAAGTTCTATCATCTGAAAGATAAGGAATAGAAGAGAACTGCTGTCAAAAAATCGTCTGCAGAAAGGGCATGAGATGAATCCAAGCGAACGAATTAAATGCATTATCGAAGGAAAGGAACCGGACAGACCTGCATTTTCTGCCTGGGGCCATATCATGAATTTTGATGATGGCGAAGCAGACTCATTTGCAAGAGCAACGATCGATGCAGAGGAGCTGTATCGTTTTGATTTCATCAAAGCCATGCCCAATCCCTATTACATGATCGAGGATATGGGACTTAAGAAGATCAAACCTCTGCGATATGATCAGCCGGTGACCAGGGATAACAATGCCCTTCCGATCCGGAAGCCCGCGGATTTTCTGAATATCCCCTTTTCCGAAGCCGGCAAAGGAGCTTTTTTGAGAGAAGAAAAAGCCATCAGAAAAGTCGAGGAGCATTTTAATGGAACGGTTCCTGTTCTTCCGACTATTTTTTCCCCCATTCTTTATATTCAGTATCTTGCCATAACTTCTGATGAGCTTCAGGCCGATATAAAGAAATACGGAAATTCCACAGCCCTTGTTGAGAGATATCTCAGCGAAAACAAAGAAGTACTGTATCCCATGCTGGAAAAGGCATCAGACGTCAATAAGGCATTTATGAACAGGCTTGCTGAAGCAGGCGTAGCAGGCTTTTTCTATGCCAGTGAACATACCGATGGAGCCTGGAGCAGCAGAGAGGCCTTCGAGTGCTACGAAGGAAGATTTATCAGAGAGGAATTGGATTCCGTAAAAGATAAAACATATTTCAATGTCCTTCATGTATGCGGAACGAAAGATGTGAAGGTCGATTGGGTGAAGGATTATCCTGTTCAGGCACTGAACTGGGCAAGCCTCAGTCCTGACAATCCTTCAATGGAAGAAGTAAGAAGATACACGGACAAAGTATTGGTCGGCGGCATCGACGAGCGAATTGATCTCAAGGGAAATGATGAAAAAAAGATCCAAAAAACTCTGGTTTCCAGACTTCAAAATGCAAGGAAAGCTGCCGGCAGCAAACTTGTTCTGTCAGGCGGATGTGTTTTTGACATTGAAGATTCGTATCGTTTCACCATGTGGCGTGATCTGATGTCCGATCAGAAATAGTAATCGGATCTATTCTTCTGTTTTTGCTTCAGTTTTTCTGTTTATTCGCAGAGAAATGATTATTATCGGAATATAAGCGGCAAAAGTCAGAAGCATTCCCGCATTCTTATATTCATACTGAATGAGCTATTGAAAGTCAGGAAAAATTTGGTTTGAAAAAAGAATGGTCGGGGCAAGTGGATTCGAACCACCGGCCTCAGCGTCCCGAACGCTGCGCGCTGACCAACTGCGCTATGCCCCGTAATTTTTCTATTATATAACATTTTTAAATTTTGTTTTTTCTTTTTACTCTGGAATGCTTTATAATGAACAAATCATTTTTTATAAAGAGTATTCCTATGGGATTAATTGTACAGAAATACGGCGGCACTTCAGTTGCAGATTCCAAGAGAATCATGAATGTTGCACGAAGAATAGCCGCAACCAGAATGGACGGCAATCAGGTCATTGCAGTTGTTTCAGCAATGGGAGATACGACTGATGATCTTATCAAGCTCGCCCACGAGATCACTCCTAAACCCAACCCCAGAGAAATGGATGTTCTCCTTTCCACCGGTGAGATCGTATCAAGCACGCTTCTCGCAATGGCTCTCAAGACTCTCGGTTTTGAAGCTATTTCCCTGACCGGTGCCCAGGCTGGCATCAAAACCACCAGGCAGTACAGCAGGGCCCTTATCACCGACATCAATCCTGACAGAATTTATGATGAACTCCGCGAAGGCAAGATCGTCATCGTTGCAGGTTTCCAGGGAGTAACTGAAGGCTTTGATGTGACAACTCTGGGAAGAGGCGGATCGGATACAACAGCTGTGGCTCTGGCAGCCAAACTGGGAGCAGACAAGTGTGTACGATATACCGACACTGAAGGTATCTTCACTGCAGATCCGCGTATCGTTCCGGACGCAACCTGTCTTAAAGAGATCAGCTATGAAGAAATGCTTGAGTTATCCGTATACGGTTCTAAAGTAGTTCACCCTAGAGCGATCGAACTTGCAGAATATTACAATATGCCGTTGATTGTGGCATCCAGTTTCACCAACAGTCCCGGCACGATTATTCACGGAGGCAAAATGGAAGTCAGAAATAAAGTTACAGCTATTTCTCATGATATGAATGTGGCCAAGATCACAGTTCAGGGAATCAAGGATGAACCGGGCATTGCAGCAAAATTATTTGTTCCCCTGGCTGATGCCGGAATCAGTGTTGATACCATTGTCCAGAACTCAAGTATCAACGAAATGACAGACCTTACTTTCACTGTTGCAGAAGATGACATTGAAAGAGCAACCGCAATCGTCAAAACTGTGGCATCCCAGATGAATGCCAAGGTCGTTACAGATACTCATATCGGTAAAGTCAGTATCATCGGCGGTTCCATGCTCAATGGTACCGGCTATGCCAGCACCCTTTTCAAGACCTTATCAGATGAGAATATCAACATCGATCTTATCACTACCTCAGAGATCCGAATCACAGTCATTGTTAAGGAAGATAAAGTCCTCGATGCTGTCAGAGTCCTGCACTCTGCATTCAAACTCAACGAATAATAATCTATTCGTTCAGACAGAAACGACAAGGCCTCGGACTGACATCAGCCTGAGGCCTTTTTGCATCAGAATAATTATTGAATTCTACTGTTCATCGGAATAGCAGTACTTAACAAAGTCCCATATATCTTTATCTGCAAGAAGGATCGTAAATGCTTCTTTAACGGCTTCTTCAAATTCCGGTTTGATGGCGGCATTGCCGTCGATGATCGGACATGAATACGGCAGTTCCATGTTATTTCTTTCTATCTTGAGCTTTCCGTTTTTCAGTATTCTCGGAAGCAGCGGGAAAATACGGCACTGTATCGGTCTTTTGCTGCGCTTGCAGTGTTCCGGCCCTTTGCATTTGACGAACCAGAGCTGAACAGGAGGCTTTTCCCCTTCAGGATAACCGATATCTTCCGGATCTATATCCTCCCATGATAACCAAGGATCAGTCAGTTCGTGGACGGAGTCTTCTCCGGGAAGCAGGATCATACCGGAATCGGGATCTGTGTCGATCGCGCGGCAGCATGCCTGTCCGCAGATGGAACCGCAGTCAAAATCCTCGGGAGTAACTCCCCCGAGAATGGAATAAACCTTTTCAAAAGTCTCTTTATCGATCATGGCATTTAATTTTCCGGTCATTTTATTATTGCATTTTAATTGTCAGTTGATAAAACTGTTTCTTTCCATAACGTGATATTGAATGATATTAATGGCATAAAATGCCTTCTGCCATGCCCAAACAGCCTTGAAACTCTTGAGAACGTAAACCGTCAAGTTTAAAATTATGATGTAAGGAGGCCTTCTTATGACTACATCGGAAATGATAAGAAAGCTGTGCAAAGAAAGCAAAATTAGTCTTTCGGAACTTGCAAGAAGAATGGGACAGTCCCCTCAGAATTTCAGTCAGAAGCTCAAGCGTGAGTCACTTACCATTAGTGAACTGGACAGGATATATGAACTGCTTCATGTAAAAGCTAAACTTGAACATATCAGTAAAACACGCTCAGCTGAAGTGCCTCAGAAAGGGCCGAAAGCAGATATAGAACCCGAAAAAGCCAACAGGAAAGCTGTTTCAGCTTTGGAAGCATCTGAACAGGCAAATAAAACCAAAAGTGAGATCATATCCAATTTGTCACAGGAAGTGAAGCCTCCTCTGAAGGATAACATCGAAATGTCCGCTCTTCAGAAACAAGACTGCAAAGATCCGGAAAGCGTCCTCGATAAATCCGGGAAGACCTTTGCCGCCGGCATCATACCTCCCCAGGCAGAAGAAAAAGAAGACGATCCGGATTTCTGGAAGAAACATTCCCTGATGCATATGTTGCTGGCAGACGACGACCGGAATGTATGTACAGCAGTGAAGAGTGCCATGTCAGGCACCGGGGTCAGGACGGAATATGCCGAATCAGGAAAAAGAGCACTCGAAAAGATCAAAAATTCCCATATACACCACGATGATTTCAGCATTGCTCTGATAGATTGGAAAATGCCGGAAATGGATGGCATTGAAACAGCAAGACAGGCAAGGAGATATCTGCATGACAAGGTCTTTATCATCCTTATGACTGAGCAGGACTATTCTGTTATTGCAGATAAGGCAAAGGAAGCAGGCGTCGATGGGTTCATGCAAAAGCCTTTCTTAAGATCTGAATTCCAGAAAGAAATCGAAAAATTAATAAAATAGTAATAAACACCTAATATCATAATCTAAATTGTCAAAAATACAGTAAAAGGAAGCACTTGTGGAGATAAGAAGAAATGATGGATACAAAAAGAATATCATTCTGATAATTCTGGCAGTGCTTGTCCTTTTTACAGGTTATCTTTTACTGATGCGGTATGCCATCAAGCATTTTATTGATGAGACACAGCAGACTATATATGAACTCAAAGGCGAGTATCTGCAAAGCAGAGTTGATGGTGTCATCGCAAATATAGAAGCATATAAAACCCAGCTTCTTGAGACTAACTCCGGCATGACTGAAGAAGGAGCTGACGAACTTACTCAGAAATACATTGAGCAGTACATATACGGTCTTGATTATTCGGATGGGGCATATATATGGGTCAATCAGGTCATCGATTATAACGGAGGAGACAATTACGCCATCCGAAGGATCCACCCTAATCTGAAGGATCAGATAGGAGAGTATCTGTCGACAAGTATGACTGATATCAAAGGCAATTTTCCCTATCTGGAAGAACTTGAGGGAGTGAAAGCCAACCCGGATGGTTTTTTCTATTCATACTATTTCAAGGAATACCTCACCGATGATATCTCTCAGAAGTATACGTTTGCCAGGTTGTATAAACCTTATGACTGGATCATTGCTGTGGGTGCGTATACTAAGGATATACAGCAGGTCGAAGTATCCGGTATGAGAATAATTGTATACTCCGGAGTATTTGTTTTCTTGATCCTGGTCGGGCTGGCAGCTTTCTTTATCGTTCAGAACAACAAGGCAAAGAATAAACAGTTTGCAAAAGAGAAAAAAGAACTCAGCGAGAAAGCTGAGATCGACCCTCTTACAGGATGTGTGAATCGCAGAAAGGCTAATGAACTGTATAAGAGTGCTTTTGAAGAGTTCAAAAGCAGCGGAGTTAATACAGGCATTCTGATGGTGGACATTGATGACTTCAAGTATATCAATGACACATATGGTCATGATGCGGGAGACAGAGCACTTTGTGAACTAGCCAGATGCATGAAAAAGACATTCAGGACCGGTGATACGGTCGTACGCTGGGGCGGAGACGAGTTTATGCTGATACTGCAGGAACTGGAAAAAGAGCATGCCGAAGTTGCGATTGATAAGGTTGAGAAACTTCTTAAGAATCTGACATTTTATTTTGACGGAAAAGATATACCGATCAAAACATCTGCCGGGTTTACCATGTTCAGAGATACAGATCGGGAATACACAGATGCGGTGGTCAGATCAGATGAGATCATGTACCACGTAAAGAAGAATGGCAAAAACAGGATCGAAATAAATATCTGATAACTAATAATTTTCCTGTTGGTTCAAAAGTCCTTTTTTCCTAAGGTGATCGATTAATCCTGATATTCCTTTTTCGATATCGTCATAGGTTTTTTGAAAGTCCCGTGTAAACCATGGATCGGCAACATCTCCGGGAGTATCAGTGTAATCCATCAGAAGAGATATCTTATTATCGGGGTCTCCACCGCAGATCCTAAGCATATCATGCAGGTTTTCACTGTCCATGCCGATTATAAGGTCATGGGTTTTATAATCATTTTTTGTCATAAGAACAGCTCTTTTTTCAGAGCATGAAATACCATGTTCAGCAAGTATCTTCTTGACGGGAGGATATACAGGATTCCCTACTTCTCCCCAGATCTCTTCAGTTGTTGTTGCGGCAGAAGAAATTTGGAACAATTTATCCAATCCCAGAATTCTGACTTTATCTTTGAGAATATACTCAGCCATAGGACTTCGACATATGTTGCCATGACATACAAACAGTATGTTTATCATCGGTTTAAGTTACCTTTCAATTCTCAGCTTGTTTACAACTCTTCCATCATCAAGAAGTCTTTGAGTTTATAGTGATACACCATACTGGTTGAATAATCTATATCATCATTCGTTATGATGATTTTCTTCATTGAGTTATCAATGTTTGAAAAAGCTGAGAATTCTCTTTCGAAAGCCTTATCATCAGCAACGGAATATGCAACCTGAATCAGATATGTCTTGCCGTCTTTTTCTGCTCTGAAGTCTATTTCTCTGCCTTTGTTATCATATACGGTTACTTCATAACCCATGAACAGCAGTTCGTTGAGAACAACATTCTCTAGATTGTGGGTAAGGTCGTATCTTGTTCCGGATACCCTGATACTATTCATAGAGACATCTTCATCATAAAGCTTGTAATAATAATTCAACATGGACTTGGCTTTGGGGGAGTAAAGAGCAACATCTGCGATAACATATGCTTCTTTAAGATATCCCAGGTACTTAATAACAGTCGGGACAGAGACGGATATATTCCTGCCTTTCATGTAATCTGATATAGATTTGGCGCTGAATATACGCGCGTTGGATATTAAGATATAATCCACTATTCTTTCGAATTCTTCCTTTTTGCGTATCTTATAACGATTTTCAAGGTCGTTATATACGATTGTATCGTTCAGATCGGTGAGATAGCGTCTTTTTGCCGCAACATCATCCTGCGCAAGTGCAGCAGGGAAGCCGCCCCAGACAAGATAATCGGATATGCTGTATTCTTTATTTTTCTGCTTTGAATATTCCAGGATTTCTTTGTATACAAATGGTCTTACCCGGAACGATATGTATCGTCCGGATAATTCTTTTGTGAATTCTTTGGACAAAAGCTTGGAATTGCTGCCCGATATAAAGACCGAACAATTCTTCAGTCTCAAAGTACGACAAGCTTCATTCCACTCTTTAACATTCTGAATCTCATCAAGGAACACATATAGTTTTTCATCTCCAATATTCTCGCTGACATAGTCGATAAGTGCATCAGCATCAGGAATCAGGTTTCGTGTCGGTTTAAGATCAAAGTCAAGAAACAGGCATGGTTTACCTGTTGCTTTTATCTCATCCTGAACTTGTTCCAAGATGACAGTCTTTCCGCACCTTCTAATTCCGGTAATGATCTTGATCAGATTACTATCGTAAAATGGTCGGATCTGCTTTAGATAGTGTTCCCTTATTACCATTTGGATGCCTCCGACATATTTAGTTTAAGATAATAATACTTTAAGATTTTTTTATAGTCAACAAAATCTTTAAGTAATATTTAAAAATAATTGCTCAAGGAACGAAATCTTTAAATATGCTTAATGACGTAGTTGAATGGTTCTAGGATGATTTGACTTCTATTGATCCGATGATCAGCCATAAGTGTACGTATTTTTCAGGTAATATTTCTGGGGTTATATGTTCTTTACGTGGGACGTGGACAGTTCCGAAAGAAATGAGTCCAACATGAAAAGAAAAAAGAATACCCTATCTGCCATTAGCCGTTATGTGATGATAAAATAAACGAAATCAGTTGATTGTTTTATGTCCCGGAAAGCAGGTATTTGATATGGAACAAGATGAAAACACTGTACAGACAAATAATCCTGTACAAGAGGAAAACAAAAGTCCGGAAACTCTGGACGGAATTGCCGAAAAACTTCTCGATATCGGAAAACGCAATGTTCTTACCAACTTCCGTGATTCCAGAACAGCCACAGCAGAGATAGTATTCCCTTCCCCGGAGGAGCTGTTCGATCTTGTTACCTACAATAAAACCTTTGATATCTTTGATAATTTTGATAAGGTGCCTGCAATATCCGCTGTTGAACCTGAACCTGTTCCTGAAGATACCTTAACCGAAGAAATTCCCGAAGAACAACCGCTTCCGAAGGTAAAGACACAGGAGGAAGAAGTTCAGGAAGCGCTGAATAAACGAGATGCATATATCCGGCAGTATTCCGGATATATCAAAAACGGGCAGGTCCTTGCCTACACGCTCGGAAAACAGGACGTTGTGCTCAGAAACATCATGAAGAAGGCACAGTCTTTCATAGAAGAAACAGGTATCAACGCCTCTTATCTGGCATTCGGTTTTGTACACTGGAACGAAGATGACAGTTCCAAAATATTTTACCGTGCCCCTGTTTTGCTGGTTCCTGTCAGAATAAAGCAGGATTCAAGAAGAGATCCGTTCTCTATAGATCCGACCGGAGATGATGTTGTAGTCAATCCGTCTTTTGACTATCTCATGAACTCCCAGTACGGGATCCGTTTTCCCGAATATGCACAGGATGAAAAACTATCCGTCTATCTTGAAAAGGTTTCAGCCCTGGTGGAGAGACTGGGATGGACAGTAACGGATGAATGCAAGCTTGGCATTTTCTCATTTGCCAAGATGAACATGCACCGTGATATCAAGGATAATGCTGCACTGGTGATCCAGAATCCGGTCGTAAAAGCCATGATGGGATGGCCGGTCCAGGCTCCGACTCTCGATCCTGTGATCCCGGATGATCTCAAACTTAAAAATCCGGTCATAGAGATGCACACGGTCGTGGATGCCGATTCCAGTCAGCTGGATGCCATTGAAATGGCCAAATTCGGAAAGAGTTTTGTTCTGCAGGGTCCTCCGGGAACCGGTAAGAGTCAGACCATTACCAATATCATCGGTGAACTACTCAATGACGGCAAACGAATACTGTTTGTTTCTGAAAAGATGGCAGCTCTTGATGTCGTTTTCAGTAAGCTGAAGAAAGTCGGACTCGAGGACTGCTGTCTGGAGTTATACAGTTACAAAGCCAATAAAAAGGATTTTATAGCTGAGCTTATACGTACTCTCAACCTGAAGAAAGTCTCGGTGGACGAAAGAGCCATTGATGACATTACCGATCAGATCAAAGCACAGGAATATATAGACGGTTACGAACGTGAACTGCACAAAATAAGAGGAGTTATAAACCGTAGTCTGTATGAACTGTTCGGAAAGATCGCATCTGTCAAGGATGCCGAACCTCTTCAGTTTGCTATTTCAGATATTCAGGACAAGAATGAGGATTTCCTTAAGACAGCAAAGGGATATCTCACTGAATATGTCAGTTATATCGGGACTGTCGGGTACGATTACAGAAAAAATCCGTGGTATGGTTTTTCCGATGCGGAAACAGGTTTTGAGGAAAGACTGAAGATCGACCGTGAACTCAATGAAGCAGTACCGAAGTTTGAAGAACTCAGCGATATCCTGGAAGAGATCGAGGCATCATACGGTATCTCTGCCGATTCCATGAAAGATGTTGCAACCGTCCGTGATGCCATGGGTTATCTGGCCGGAACAGCACTTTCATCCACTGTGCTTTTCGATGAAGAGGAATTTACAGGGAACAAAGAAAAGATAAACGAAATAGCCTCAAAAGCTGAAAAGACAATTGCTGCCCGAGATGCGCTTTTGGGTAAGTACAATGAACAGATATTCGATCAGAATGGACGGGACCTGCATGAAAAGCTGCTCAAATGCGGCGGACTTTCCCGTCTGTTCGGAGGAGATTTCAAGAAGATAAGCAGTCTTCTTTCTTCCTGCAGAAAGACTGCATCCAAGATCAGCTATGAGGAAGCATTGGAAGATACTGTCAGACTTGAAGAATATCAGATCAATGAAAAAGAACTCTCAGAGAAAGAATCAGAGATCAAGCAGCTGCTGGGAGATGTTTACAGAGGCATCTATTCCGACTGGGAGGCTATCAGAAAAGAGATCAGGATCCTTGATAATGTTTATGCCTCCGGCTTTTCTTTTGGCAGTCTCTCGCTCATGGATACGAACAGGTTCAGAAATGAAAAACAGAAGTTCGCATCTTACAGGGATAAACTTGTTCCGATCACAGAATATCTTGTCAGTCCGGGTTACAGGCATCTGGCGGGATGCTTTGATAAGACTGTCATAGACCCTGACACGGCATCCCCTGAGACTGTCAGAGACAAGTTAAAGGCCTGCGATGATTCACTGGATCTTCTGGACAACTGGATGCATTTCAGGGCGCTCTTGCGCAACATGCAGTCGCTCGGAATATCAGAATATCTTGATTTTGTACTGGATGGAGGACTGCCCAAGGAACAGATATGCGGAAGCTATGAGTGGCTGTTCTATACCCAGTGGATCAACTATGTGATAAGTTCTGTTCCGGAGCTGTATTACTTCAACCGTATCTCCCAGGACCGCAGCATTGAAGTATTCAAGCAGCTCGACCGCAATAAATATGAAATCAATAAAGCAGTGATCCGCCAGAATGTTTCTTCCAGGCGTCCGTCTCCCGATACGATAGCATCCGGAACTGCGCTGGGAATGATCATTCGTGAAGGAAACAAAAAGCGTAAGCTCAAGAGCATCAGAACACTGATGGATGAAGCGGGAGATGCCATACAGAAGATCAAACCGTGTTTTCTTATGTCTCCTCTCAGTGTCAGCACTTTCCTTAATCCTGAAAAGATACATTTCGATACAGTCATCTTCGATGAAGCTTCCCAGATCTTCCCATGGGATGCACTTGGTTCCATTTACAGAGGTGATCAGCTGATCGTAGTCGGTGATACCAAGCAGATGCCTCCTACCAATTTCTTCCAGGCATCGATTGCTGAAGAGAACCTCGATGAAGAAGATATGGGAGATTTTGAATCTGTTCTTGATCTCTGCGCGTCCACCCTTCCTCAGAAGAGACTTCTGTTCCACTACAGAAGTAAGGATGAAAGCCTTATTACCTTCTCAAACAGAGCATTCTATGACGGAACACTGATAACGTTCCCGTGTTCCGATCCCAAGGCAAAGGATTACGGTATCACATACCACCATGTTGACGGTATCTTCGACAGAAAGACAAGGACCAACATGGAGGAAGCCAGATATATTACCAATCTGGTCTTTGAAGACCTGCAGAAACATCCTGAAAGAAGTATCGGTGTTGTTGCTTTCAGTATTTCACAGCAGGAGCTTATCGATGACCTGATCCAGAGGGAAAGAGATAATCATCCTGAACTGGATAAATACTTCAGTCAGGCACTGAAGGAACCGATCTTTATCAAAAACCTTGAGACAGTTCAGGGTGATGAAAGAGATACCATCATTCTCAGCGTGGCTTACGGTATGGGTTCCGACGGAAGACTCATATATAACTTCGGCCCTCTGAACAAGGAAGGCGGAGAAAGACGTCTCAATGTTGCTGTTTCCCGATCCAAGACAAATGTTCAGGTCGTGTCATCCATGCATGCACTGGATATAGATCTCAGCAGGACTTCTACGAGAGGATCAGAATTGATAAGGGCTTATCTTGATTACGCTGAACATGGAGTCAGAGCTTTGGACGGTATGGTATCACTGAGTGCCGCTACCAGAGGATTCGATTCGGGTTTTGAGAGAGACGTATATGATTTTCTGACCATGAACGGATATTCCGTTGATCCTCAGGTGGGGTGCTCCGGATTCAGGATCGATCTGGGCGTAAAAGTGCCTGATACATCCAAGTACGTTCTGGCCATAGAATGCGACGGAGCCAGTTATCATTCATTCAGGAATGCCAGGGACAGAGACTGCAGCAGACAGTCGCTTCTTGAGGGCATGGGATGGCAATTCTACAGGATCTGGTCGACTGACTGGTACAGGAACAATCTTGTGGAAAAAGAGAATCTTATCAAAGCTGTTGAAAAAGCCCTGCACGGAGATTCTGGGCCTTCTGACAGCAGCTCTCAGCCGAAACCTGAGGAACCAAAAAAGGAAGAACCTCTGTCATATGAAAACGAAGTCGAAGTCAAACCTATGTTCGAGCAGTATGTTCTCTGCGATGACAAGAAACTTTATTATGACTGTGGCGGTGATCCCAGACAAACGATAAGAAGGATCATTGCCATGGAATCCCCTGTTTCCATCGAATGGCTGACAAAGAGATCATGTTTTATGTTCGGTGCTGATAAAGTCAACGCCCAGGTCAGAAATTCTGTGAGACGCTGCCTGCTCAGTCTGACGGGCATCTATATCGGCAGCAGTTTCGTATATGACGGAGCACAGTCGGTATGCAATTTCAGAAGCTGTGAAAAAGGAGTAAGAGACCTCAAATATGTAGCTCCTGAAGAGATCGCCGAAGGCATCAGAACAGTCCTCAGGTTCAACGGAAATGTTCCAAGGCTTGATGTTTATAAACTGCTTGCCAAACAGTCAGGAAATTCCAGGATGAGTCAGGTGGTTATCAGCAGGATGGATGAAGTACTGTCTGACATGGGCGATGTAGGATGTGCTGATGATGTTCTGTTCCTGAAAGAACGATAAGTGTTTATTCCTGCAAAAAATAACCTTCAGCCGGAATTTTTCCGATGATATGATGGTATTTAAACAGAATTTCTTAATTGTTCAGTATTGAAAGTAGGATTAAAATTAACCTAGAAAAATATGAATTGCCCGGGGAGAATCGGAATATGAAGGTTTCCAAGATATCAAGGAAGATTACTTATTTAGGTTTTGCTACGCTGATCAGCGCATTGCTTATTCTGTCTGGCTGCGGCGGAGGCCAGACAACTGTGACCAAGACTGTCACAGAAAAAGATCCCGGAACGACTTCTACTATTACAAACGATCCGACGACATCCAAGACATCAGATAAACCGACGTCTAATCCTCCGACATCAACTACATCGGATAAACCTACATCTAATCCTCCGACATCCCAGACTTCTGAACCTCCGGTTACCAATGAACCGAAGCATGAAAAAACGTTTGGACCGAATGAAATCGGCGGCCTGGGTGATACCGGTCTGGTCAACAATGTATATTTCACTCTTGAAGATTCGGAAATAGTACCTGCTAAATATGGAATCAATGCTGCTTCAGGCAAGAGGATTCTTATACTTGAAGTTGAAGTTGAGAATGAAACCAATGATTTCATTTCTCTGCAGCCGGATCAGAATTATCAGCTTAAGGTTGATGGTCAGTTAATTGATCTGGACGAAAATTTTGCGCTGGCACTTCAGGAAAACGGAAAGAAAACTCTGGATGGCAATATCAGCAAAGGCAAGGACCTTGATGCCTATCTTGGATATCAGATTCCTGTAGCATGGAATGAAATTGAATTAACGATTTGTGATCAGCCGCTGTTTGTACCAACAGCAAAGCCGCTGAAATTCAAGCTTTACAACGGAACAGGACCTGTCAATCCTCCCACAACAGATCCTGCCGGGGATGATAAATTCACTATCGGAAATACCGCAGTCTCCAATGGTATTGAAGTCACTCTGAACAGCGTTGAGATCGCTCATTCCCTGTCCAGTATTATGCCTGGCGGAGGCACTGTCAGTACTGAACCCGGACAGGACATCGTCATAATGGAAGTTACGATCAAGAATACGACAAATGAGAACTATATGCTTGTTGAAGGCTATTCTCAGCTAAGTGGAGAATATGGTGCAACATTCCAGGCATATTTTGACGATAACATCGTCGATGGAGTCGGGATAGTATACAGCATTGATGCTTTGGGTGCTCAGTACTCGACTTATACTTATAACGGCAAGAGAGCGATCCAGCTCAAGGATCCTATTGGAGCAGGCAAGACTGAAACCGGTCTTATAGGTTTTATCCATGACAGCAACTGGAAGAAGATCGAATTACATATAGATACTTCTCTGCCCGATAACGATATTAAAAATCATCTGGTATTCGAAATAGAAAAGAAATAACCCCGGGTTTTAAAAGATCATAAAATCAGACTCCCTGTTCCGGCCGAGCAGGGAGTCTGATTTTTAAAGAAAGGGATCATGAAAAAAATAAAGCATTTTCAAAAACGCTTCAATCCTGGTTGAAAGCATGTCGTTGTCAGAATGCTTACATAATCATTACTTGTACTTCTTTAAGAATTATCCGATGTCCGCATCTTCAAAATAGATTGCCATAGCATCCGGGTATTTCTTATCCAGCTCACTGCCCCATTTATCGAGATCTTCTTCATTGTTGATGTAACCGCCGTTAATCAGAGAGTATTTGTCTGTATCCCCTGCATTATGTTCGTCGTCAGCATTCCAATAGGCACCGTTGGCAATCGCAAAGGTGTTGACCTCCCAGATACCGTGGATCCTTTCTGATGCTTCTTTTGGGTATTCACTTTTTATCGTTTATTAATCTGTTATAGAATACACAATCTATTTAGCCGATATAAACAACGTTCTCATATCTTTGTCTGCTTTGTATTGAATATGTGTAATGTCACCGTCGATATAATCGAAAATATCGTTTTTGCTGCACATTCTGTAGGCTTTGGAATAAAGGGCTTCATCAGCGCACATGAGAGATATAGAACCATTATTATGAAGCTGTTTTAGTACTCTTGTGACTTCTTCCATGTTTGTGCAGTAAAGACCTTCACGGACGAAGTAGTTGTCAGCCATGGATGAACATACAGGAGGCTCGGCTGCAGTTTCATTGAGGTCAACAATATATGAGCTGCACAGGCTGCTTGTGACCGCAAAGTATGAATAATCAACAGCATCTCTGATGGACGGATCATCGAAATCCCCGTTGGTCGGATCCATGATATACCACTCTCCGTCCAGTTTTGCTAACAGCCACATATGCAGTTCATCGGAACCGAATGAATAACCGTTGACTGTAAATGCATCTATTCCGAGTTTATGCAGCAATAGCATAGACATCTGTGCATATCCCTCGCATACTGCCCTGTGTTCATGGACAAGATAATAGAGGTTCATTGGCGCTTTCTTAAGAGTATTCAGATCATAAGTGGTATTTCTGACAACATAGTCATATACGAATTTTGCCTTTTCATAGTCACCGCCTGCCGGTGCATATCTGACAACAGAATCGATAACCGAGGCGATTTCGTCCTGCTCTGCCCTGATCTTTGATTTGCTTTCTCCAAGCTTGGGATAAAGCATTGTGTTGTTTGTACCGGGATAATATTCAAAGTTGCCGCCCTTGTAGAAAGACAGTTCCGGATGATCTGATAATACTGCATTGAGAGCTCTTATTATGGAATCATGTTCTTTTTCGTAATCGGCTTTAATGGATATTTTGTCGTCGAGATTGCTGAGTCCGGAATATATGGACATATATAGCTGCTGTTCCTGAAAAGAAAGCAGCTGATAGTAGTGATCACTTACATCGATGGGTTCAGAAGATATTTGAGTGGTTACCGGATCAGTAGTCTTTGTTGTTATTGTTGTTGTCTTCGGAGTTTCAGTTGTAGTAAAAGTAGTCTTTGTAGTAGTTTTCGGAGTTATTATTGTGGTTAATGACGGAATGGCTTCGGATGTTCTGGTGTTATCTGTTTTCGTATAATTGAACGTTGTTGTGTGTTCTGTAGGAAAAAGTGAAGAGACCGGTATTTCAGCAATCTGTGAGATTACTTCATCGGCAATAGAAGACAGCTCTGTTTTAATATCAGCACATGAAGTACATGCCATAAAACAGATGCATATCGTTGCGATAACAGTCAGTATCTTATGGGTTTTATTCATCCAATGGCATCTCGTTCATTTGATAAGTCACAGTGTTCTTGGTTTTCTGCGGGTTGCTCCAGGAATAACGATTTTATCAAGCATACGCAATACACTTATCTATTCCTAGACTACCATTTATCGTATGATATCACAATCAAAATTCACGTTCTCAAATCATTTTTTTTAGAATAGCAATAAAAAACAGCGGAAATACACTTATAGCAAGGTGTACTTCCGCGTTTAAATTCTTCTATATTCGAATTATTATGGATGAATAATCTTAGATGAACAATACTTTTTATACCATTTGTTTGTTGATAAAAGAGCTTATGATTTCGATTTGTTCCTCCTTGAGACTGACAGCTCCGGCATTCATGGTATCTTCCTGATCGTAGCCTGCAAAAACGACAGTTCCACAAAGTACGCCAGTATCACTCTTATTCCATAGATTAGGTTCCAAATCATTGTTATAAAGAGCATTTGCATTGCAGTACATATCGATTCCTGGAGCTATAAAATCTCTGGTATCTGAACTCCCATAATTGACGCCTTTTCCGTTTTCGTCAACATTGCCAACGAGTCTGT
>JAEEGG010007322.1_pt1 | contig 25513 bp, 23 predicted proteins | sample 9134161 | NCBI WGS metagenome assembly JAEEGG01 (sample SAMN16246543, study PRJNA631951) | gut metagenome | biome: gut microbiome; feature: rumen; material: CR-attached | host: Bos | place: Iran: Karaj | collected 2018-10 | reverse complement strand
CCATCTTCGTGGTTTGCGACGGCAAGGACTACGTGATTCTCTCTTCTGCCCAGGATCACAAGCGCGTCTTTGACGACGACAAGGGCCCGAACACGGGTGGCATGGGCGCTTACAGCCCGGCTCCGGTCGTGACGGACGCTCTCCTCGACGAAGTGAAGAAGACGATTATCGAACCGACCCTCAAGGGCATGGCCGCCGAAGGCAAGCCCTACACGGGCGTGCTCTACGTGGGCATCATGGTGACTGCGAAGGGCCCGAAGGTTGTGGAATACAACTGCCGCCTCGGCGACCCCGAATGCCAGATTGTGCTCCCGCTCTACGATGGCGATGTGCTCGCGTTGTTCGACGCTGCCGAAAAGGGCGAACTCGCCAAGCTCGGTGCCCCGAAGGCTCCGAAGGGCAGCTCCGCTATCGTTGTGCTCGCAAGCGCCGGTTATCCGGGCTCCTACGAAAAGGGCAAGGTCGTGACGGGTATCGAAGAAGCCGAAAAGAACGGCGCCCAGGTGCTCCATGCCGGTACTAAGATGGTCGACGGCAAGCTCATCACCAACGGTGGCCGCGTGTTCGGCGTGGTCGGTCACGGTGCAACGCTCCAGGAAGCTTTGAACATCGCTTACGCCGCTTGCGAAAAGGTTCAGTTCGAAGGCAAGTTCTACCGCAAGGACATCGGTAAGAAGGGCCTTGCAAGACTCGCAAAATAAGGAAACTTAAAATGCAGATTAATGAAGTTCCGAATGCTAAGGTCGGTATCGTTGCGGGTAGCAAGTCCGACCAGGAAACTGTAGACAAAATCACCGCGGTGCTCGACCAGTTCGGCATCGCTTGGGAGTTCAACATTCTCTCTGCACACCGCACCCCGAATGCGACCGCGAAGTATGCTCGCGAAGCCGCCGGGCGAGGCCTCCAGGTCCTCATCGGTGTTGCAGGCCTCGCTGCAGCCCTTCCGGGCGTGCTCGCAGGGCACACGATTCTTCCGGTGATTGGCTTGCCCTGTGCTGGCGGCCCGCTCAACGGCGTCGATGCTCTGCACAGCATTGTGCAGATGCCCCCGGGAATCCCGGTGGCCACGGTCGGCATCGGCAACGGCAAGAATGCCGGTTTCCTCGCCGTCCACATCGTCGCCCTCTCTGACGCATCTGTCCGCGAAAAGCTCGTCGCTTATCGCAAGGGTCTCGGAGACATCGAAGGCTAAATCTTTTATTCCTATTTAGAATAAGAAAAACAGAGCGCCTGTGCGGTTTCCGCGGGCGTTCTTTTATATATTGTCCTTATCTTGGATTTTTAGCTATTTTTGCGCCTATGTTCTATCGCATTTTAAAAAACGTTTTGTTGTTGGAGCTTGTGCTGCTCTTGACGGTCTCGTTTGCCGAGACCGCCCCGTTTTCGTCTGAAAGCCGAATTCCGGCGCAGTCCTCAAGCGCGGCACAGTCTCATGTTGCAGATACATTAGCCGCTCCTCTCCCCAAATGGAAGACTCTTCCCGAAGTCCAAAAACCTTGGATGAAGGGCGAACGCCTTGAATTTGAACTTCGCTGGGGGTTCATCACGGCCGGTTACGCCACTCTCGAAGTCAAGCCGCGCAAGGACGGCAAAACGGAATTTTTGACGTTTGCGACCGCCAATAAGACCGTCAACAAGTTTTATCCGGTTCACGATACCGTTTATACGCTTGTCAACAACAAAGGCCTCATGACCGATGTTTTCCGCAAGTCTCTCCACGAAGGCAAGTTCCATAACAAATCGCTCATCCGCTTTGACCGCGACGGCAAAAAAGCCGTCCTTTCGGATTCGGTCTTCAAGGACCCGGTCAAGCACACGGTCAAACGCTCCGCCGATACCTCCGTGACGATTGACGGGTTGGAACATAGTATCATGTCGGCATTTTATCTTGTCCGCACCATGCCCCTTACGGTCGGAGACACCTCCCGTTTTTCAGCCGTGAGCGGCAAAAAACGCTACGAATTGAAGGTGCTTATTCATGGGCGGGAAACGATTGAGACGGATTTAGGCACGTTCAAGACCGTCAAGGTGGAACCTGTACTCGACGGCGACGGCATTTTCAACTCCAAGGGCCGCATTTTCATCTGGTTTACCGACGACGAAAAGCGAATTCCGGTGCTCATGGAGTGCGAAATTGCGCTCGGTTCTATCAAAGCTAAGTTAATAAAGGCTCAATAGTTATACTAGAATCTTACGAAAATGTAAAATCAAACGAAAACACAAGTTTTACATGAAGTTTTTGATAAAAAACAGGGATAAAAAGTTATATTCCAAGCGTAGTTTTCTATTAGAGGCTTTTGATGCTGAAAAAATTGTTGTTGCTGGTGTGCTTAGCATGTTTGGTTGCTTGGGCTGCTCCTACAAAGTCACGTAGGGCGGCGTTGAAGTCTAAAAAGGCCCGTGTTGCCGCAGAAAAAACGGTTGAAGCTCCGGAGGCTCCTGCCCCAGAAGTTGCCGCTCCTGCTGAGGCGGATGCTAATGACGGGGCCGCTGCAACTCCTGAGAGTGCGCCTGCTGCACCGAAGGCCGCCGACGACGATGACGAAGAAGAAAATGTCGAAGTTTCTACGGCGGGCATGAGTGCCGCCCAGAGGCAGGACTTCCTTACCCGCAAAAAGTTCGAAGAAGACCAGCGCGCTGACGAATATGCGAACTCGGAACGCCGCCGCGACTGGCTGAAAGACCGTCTCATTTTTGAAGTGGGTCTCGGTTCCCGTATGCCGTTCATGGGCGAAACGGGTGTGGGCCTTGGTTTCGGTGCCGAATATATCACGCGTTGGCATGTTGGCGCCTTTGCCTCTTTCGGTTTCTTGCCGAAGGTCAAAGACAACGAATTCGACTACATGGAACTCGAAGGTGGTACGGGCTATAAAGTCGGTCTCAACTACTACTTCTTCCCGAAGATTCCTATCCACTTAGGTTTGTCCGCTTCTTATGGTACGGTTTACTACGACCATGACATGGAACCGGATGAAAAGAACCTCCGTAAGTTGATTTCTGTAAACGGATTCCAGTTTGATATTCTGGTGTCCTATCTCTCGAACGAATGGTACTATTTGCAGTTCTCCTTCGGCATGTACTATGCACCGGAACTCGGCAAGGCTCCGGAAAAGAACCCGAGCTTCAAAAAGACTGTCGATTCCAGAACCGAAGCCGAAGATACTTACGCATCCCGCGTCGTGAACAAGCCGAACGGTATGGACAAGACCGGTATCGTGTTCGGTGTGACTATCGGTTATGCGTTCCCGGAATTCTTCCCGGACGATACCGAAAAGCGTCGTCGTTTGCGTGAAAAGGAACGCAAGAACGCTAAATAATTGTCTAAGCGTTTATGCAAAAAAGCCCAGCAGTTCATCGCTGCGGGCTTTTTTTATGTCTTGATACCCATGTCCGGAATCGAACCGGAATACCTTCCTTCGGAGGGAAGGACACTATCCATTGTGATACACGGGCGTGCGCTTTTTAAGCGGGTATAATATAGTAAAAAGGCCTTTCCCTAGTCTACAATCTTCACCACAAGTTCATGCGGTTCGGCATCGACTACGAGTGCGTTGTGGAATTCTCCCACGTCGCCGTCGCCTTCGACGACCTTCACGATGTCGTCGTTTTCCATCGAGTTGCCTTCCGTGCGGCCGTAGAAGTGGTATTCGCTTTCTTCGGCGACCTGGTCGATGATGATGCGGACCGTCTTTCCAATCATGTTCTCGGCGTATTCGGCGGCAAGTTCTTCCTGGAAGTCCGTGACCGCTTCTAGCCGCGCGCGGGCATCACTTTCGTCGACGGCGGGCAAGTCCATTTCCATTACCGGCGTGCCTTCTTCGGGGCTGAACACGAATCCGCCCAGATGGTCAAACTGCACGTCCTGCAGCAGTTCCATCAGCTCTTCGAAGTCTTCGTGTGTTTCGCCGGGGAACCCGACAAGCACTGTACTGCGCAGCGTCACGCCTGGAATGCGTTCGCGGATTTTGTGCAAGAGATCCACAAGTTCCGCCTTGCGGTAGTTCCTCTTCATGAGTTTCAGCATCTTGTCGCTGGCGTGCTGGATAGGCATATCGACGTACTTCACGAGACGCGGTTCGTTCGCCATCAAGTCCAACAGTTCGTCATCCACGAACATCGGGTACCAGTAGAGCATGCGTATCCACGGGATGCTCGTATTGTCGAGGAGTGCACGCAAAAGCTGTGCGAGCGTGCCGCCCTTCTTGCCCTTTTCACGTCCAAAGTAAGTCGTGTCCTGCGCAATCAAAGTAATTTCCTTGACGCCTTGGGCTTCGAGGTCCTTCGCTTCGGCGACGATATCTTCGATGGAACGCGAGTCCTGCTTGCCGCGGATCAGCGGGATGGCGCAGTAGGCACAACGGCGGTTGCAACCTTCCGCAATTTTCAGATAAGCGTGGTGCGGGAATCCGCCGAGGTTCATGCGGGGGAGGTTCTCTGCATCGCAACTCTGCGGGGCCACAATGCCCATCTTCTTCAAAAGTTCGCCCGGCTTGTACGTGCCGACCCAAAAATCTACTTCGGGCAGTTCCTTCATCAGTTCTTCGCCGTAGCGGCCGCTCAGGCAGCCCGAAACAATCAGCTTCTGCTTTGCCTTTTTCGCTTTCGCCTGTGCGAGAATCGCATTAATGGACTCTTCCTTCGCGGCTTCGATAAAACCGCACGTGTTCACGAGGACGTAGTCCGCTTTGGCGGCGGAATTGCAAGTGACGAACCCGGCGTGGAGCATTTCGCCGACGAGGTTTTCCGCATCGACCTGGTTTTTAGCGCATCCGAGATGCACGACAAATACTTTGGGCTTTTTTGTAGGCATATCCCCAAATATAGAATTTAGGGCAAGTCTATATGAAAAGGAATATCGGGAAACTTGGCGGGTAAGGCTGTTTCTTTTTTTACCAGTGTTTTTTTTTGTGTTAAAATATTTATATTATTTTAAAGGTTTTGCTTGAACATGTTTTGTTCTTTGCAGGACTGTTTAGGAGTTTGAAAAGGAGAGACCGTGAATCCGAAATTTTTGTTTTCCGTGGCTGCGCTTGCGGTCTCGTTTAGTTTGCTTGCCTTGACTGCTTGTGATTCCGATACTGGTAGTAATCCTTCAAGTGAAGGTACTAAAAGCGGATTCCAGTGCGATGTCCGCCGCTCCGGCAACAGCGTTCACGTGATTGAATCGTATCAGGGCTTAGTTCACGAAGTGACCATCGAAGTGTCATTGGACGATGATGGTCACAAAAAAGCGGACATTACCGAAAAAGTCACATATCCGGATGCTTCCGCCGCTCAAAGAATGTGTGCCGAAGAAAAGGAAGAAGCTTCTTCCAATCAGAACCAGTCTGAACGTGTAGATTGCGACGGCAATACTGTTACAAGTTATTTTGTTGAACGCGATGATTTGGAACCGAATGAATATCAAGCATACCGGCAGGAACGGTGCGCAAAAATGCGTAAGGCTGCCGAACGTGGCGAATTAGACTAGAAAATGACGAATTTATAATTTGTAGGGAAAATAGTATGAAAAAACTTATCCTCGCATCTGCGGTGTTGCTTGCGATGACCGCGTGCTCGTCTGACGATAGCAATTCGACGGGCGGTAATGGTAATGAGTACAGCTGCAATGTCTCTCGAAATGCAAATACTGTTGTCATGGATTTAAAGTATAGGGATTTTGGAGAAGTTGGAACTGTCACTTTAAACTCGAGTGGCGAGCTCCCGTATCATACGGACATAAGAACATTCCCGACCGTAGACTATGCGCAACGTGTGTGTCAAAACCAAAAGGACGATGGTTATTACAAAGATATTGAATGCTATGGAAACACCGTTGTAATTGGTGAGCTTGCCAAAGATGGTGGATTGGACTATTATGAATCTATATTTAGAAGTTGTTGTAAATTTTATGAAGATCAATACAAGGATGGAACGCTAGCGGAAGAATATCATAAAACTTATGGTGGGTAAAACAATTCCTTTTTATTAAATTGTCTATATTGAGTTGAGAGTGACTTGAGAGGAAGGACCGTGAAATTGAAATTTTTGTTTTCCGTGGCTGCGCTTGCGGTCTCGTTAGGCTTGGTTGCTTGTTCTGATTCTGCTGATTCTACAGGCAGCAGTGCCGAGCATTCCCAAAACGAAAGCGCGCTAAACACCGATGTTTTGCAATGGTCCTATTCGCAACATTCGGATGATCTTTCTAATTGGCTTGATGTAACAAGATGCAACGTATTGAGAAATGATAGCTTGGTACTCGTACAATCGAGCCTGGCCGGTCGAGAATCCTGTTTATTTTATTTTTTTCCAAAAGGATTGGGGGCCGAATTTTTCAATGAATGCTTGTATATAAATTCGGAAGAAGCCGATTTTCAATATGACATTGTGACATCGTATGCCGATGATGTTGATTTTCGAATTCTAAAATTGGTTCGTACGGATGATCGCATTGTGGTTCACGCAATTCATCCTACAAAAAATTTAGATGATTATGAGATAGAATATAAGAATTATTGCCGTGAATATCAAAAATGGATGTGATTAAATTTTTTTAAAGGAGAGACTATGAATTTGAAACATTTGTTCTTTGCAACTTTGTTTGCATCTACGTTTGGTTTGATAGCCTGTGACGATAGTAGCAGCGCTAATTCTTCGAACGATAACCCGAACAACAACGGTAAACAGAATGTATTCTCCGGTTCAGGACAGACGTACTGCAACGTGACGACCGCATCGAATTCCGTGACCGTCGACATGGCCTTGGAAGGTGAGGCTACCTATACTTCAACAGTCACTGATGCTGGCAGTAGATATAAGACAATTTTGTCTGAGTATTGGTATGCAAGTTCTTCCGATGCGGAGGACGAATGCGACGACCAAAAGAGAGAGGCTGCGTCATGGAGAGATGGCTCGTATCAGGTGACCTGTTCGGGCAATAGAATCTATGTAAGCGAAATAGATGAAGGTTCCTTAAGGGATCATGAAGACAACTTTAGAAATCTGTGCCGCCAATTTGAGGCCAGGTACGGTTCGTCGTCAGGACAAAATAATTCTACAGCGAATAATGGAAGTAATAATTCCAAGAGCGAGCCCGAGTGCAATGTTAGCCGGACAGACAAATCCATTGCAATCTCGTTTTCGTACAAGAATTTTATATTCGAAACAACCGCGTCTTTGCAAGGGACTGGATCTGATGTTTCTTCTGTGACAACTTCGAAGAATACATATCCGACTCAAACACGGGCTGATTATGAATGCGAATCTACGAAACGGACGGCTGCGGGGTATCCTGAGGGATCCTATCAACTATCTTGTTCTGGCAAGACTGTTTCGATGACAACGATTACAGATGGCGACGAAGATTATTTTTATGTTGATGCTGTTGCCGATAATTATTGCAAAGCTCTTCGAGAGGCTTATAATAACGGTGAACTTGATGACATGTATGAAGGCTTTTACGACATTTAATTCTGGGAATTTTTGCTGAATTCAAAAAGGCTCCGCGTTTGCGGAGCCTTTGAAGTTTTTTTGTTCGTTGCTTTTGTGAAATTACATGTCTTCGCTTGCGCCAGGTTGACCGATGCGGTCGTTCTTGCGGTTATCTACCCAACCAGCGTAACCCTGCGGTGCAAGTACTTCCTTGCCGAACTGCTGGGCGCTTGCGATTGTGGAGAAGTAGCCGACGCGTACGCGGTAGAACGTGCCTTCGAGTTCGCCCGGATTTTCGACTTCGGCGACGTAGGCCTTGATGCCCTGGTCGGAGAGCTTGCTTACGACGCTGTTCGCGGCTCTTCTTGATGGCTGGATGCTCACCTGGATGACGAACGGACCCGAGGAGCCCTGTTCGATGCTAGACGAAAATGGTGCGGGTGCTGCGGGGGCGCTTTTCTCTTCGGTCTCGTTAAGGGACTGGATGGGGACGAGCGCCGGTTCATCCTCTGCAGGTGCAGCTTCGGCTGCTGCCGGCTGTTCCGCGGCGGGAGTGGCTTCTGCTTGCGGTGTCGGTTGTTCTTCTTTCTTGCTTCCGCAGGCTGAAAGTAGTGAACAGGACAGGGCGATGGCCCCGATTAGCGATACCGATTGCAGCTTCATGGCTAAACTCCGCATTTAAAAAATTGTTCTCCGTAAAAAATTGGAAAATTCTTACAAAGAATATACATAAGTCTTTGATACTTCGCAAGTTATGAATATTTGTTTTACCTAAAATTTATGAAATTTTACAAAAAAATGGGTGAAAAAATAGAAATTTTTTGTATTTTTGGTGCTCAAATGTTTATGTTAAATCCGCTTGACGATTTTGGTCTCGAAAAATTTGGATTTATTCGGTAAAATTCTTGGATGTTTTTCGTTTTAGTGCGAATAAGTTTCATATATTTCTACCCGTAATAAAAAAAATATTTGCCTATAGTGTAAAGAAAAGGTTTTTGTGAAATTCAATATACATGGTCTAGCGTTCAAACAGTCGATGCTGACATTGGTGGGGTTCAGCATCGTCTTTGCTGCATTGTTTGGATTTCTCAGTTACCGGGTAAAAAGTGAATTTTCGACTCTACTCACGCAGAAAGGCGAGGAAATCAGCCTTGCAAACGTGGCTATTATCGAGAATCTTTTCGAAAAAGCCAAAAGGCTGGGTGATGAATATGCGGAAGTGCTCGGAAAAGAGATGCTCGCCGGCAAGGATCTCGATGACTTTCTGAGTCAGGCGGTCTTTGACGCAAGGCAGTCCATCCCGCAGGTGATGGCCGTCGTTGTCGCCTACGAGCCGGGAATGGCGCCCAAGGCAAAATGGCACCAGGAAGTGATGCGCCTTGCCCAGTATTCGGGGACCGAAATCAAACTGATGAAAGGCAAGGATTACCTCGAAAAGATTTGGTACAAGAGCACGAAGAACTTGCAGAAAGGGATTTGGCAGGAACCGTTTGTCGGCGATTTCATCAAGGAGCCGATTGCCATTTATACGACTCCCATTTACCAAAAGGATGAATATGGTAACACGGTATTTGCGGGCGTTCTCTGCGTCGATATGTCGATTGCGTTCCTTGGTGAAACGGTCGCTTCGATTCCCGTGTCGAATTCGGGGTATGTCGTTGTCCTGTCTGCGAACAACACGGTGATTGCCCATCCTAAGCACGATATCATCTTCAAGGAGACGTTGGCGGATTTAGCCAGGGGCGACAATGTTCAAGTAGTCTCCGATTTCGAGAAAACCGTGCATAGCATGAAAAAGGGACTCTTCATGGGGTTTGCGCCCGATGGTCGAGAAACTGCTATTTACTTTAGCGCGATGGAATCGAACGGCTGGACCTTCATGATTGTGTGGCCCGCCCAGAAATACCTTGAAAGCCAGCGCTCGATGGAAAAAATGTTCGTTTGGATTAGCGTTGCGGGTTATGTTGTCATATTGATTTTGATATTCGTGATTTCGTCGAGGGTGTCCCGTCCGCTCAATGAACTTGCCGAGGCGGCGACTAAGCTTGGGCAAGGGGATTTCAACGTGTCGATTCCGCATCTTTCAGGTCGCGATGAATTAGCTCATTTTGCGTGGGCGTTCTTGAACATGCGCACGTCTCTCAAGGAGCATATCGAAAAGCAGAAGGACATGGATCGCATTGAAAGTGAACTTGACTTCGCGAAGGATATCCAGCTTGGCTTTTTGCCCATGACCGAAGAAGAGGAAAATTCTGGTGACGATCTCCATGAACTGACTCCGTTCCTTCGTCCGGCCAAGGAAGTCGGCGGGGACTTGTACGACTTCTTTAAACTGGATGACGGTCGCTTGTGCGTAATCGTGGGGGATGTGTCGGGTAAAGGCGTCCCTGCGGCTTTGTTCATGATGGTGTCGCGAATAGTGCTCCGCACGATGGCGAAAAACTTGAAATCCATTGTCGAGTCTTTCGAAAATACGAATAACGAGCTTGCCATACGCAACAGGGCGAATATGTTCGTTACCGTGTGGATGGGGTTCATCGACCTGCATACTGGCCATGTCGAGTTTGCGTCGGCGGGGCATAATCCGCCCGCGATTCGGCATAAGGATGGCTCGGTCGAGTTTGCGAAGAGCAAGGCGGGGATAGCCATGGCGGCGATGGAAAATGTCCACTACAAGATGCAGACGCTCGACCTTGCTCCTGGCGATACGCTGTTCCTCTATACTGACGGCGTGACCGAGGCGACTAACGAACACAACGAACTTTTCGGCAACGAAAGGTTGCTTGATGCCCTGTCCTTGGGTGGCGGTAAAGGCACTAAGGAAACATGCCGCTTTGTAAAACGGCAGATGGATGCTTTTGCGGGAAAAGCACCGCAATTTGACGATATTACGATGCTCGCTTTGGACTATAAGGGGCCTACCCTTGACGAAAATTAAAAATTTAGATATATTTGGCTATCCAAAAATGAATTTTTAACCAAAGGATTATCGTGATCGGCGTTATTGTTAAGTCCAACGAACCTTTCGAACGCGCTCTCAAGCGTTTCACCAAGTCTTGCGAAAAGAATGGTATCATCTCCGACGTCAAGAAGCGTCAGCGTTTCGAAAAGCCCTCCGAAGAAAAGAAGCGTATTGAAACGGCTGCTCGTCGCAAGCGTCTCAAAGAGATTGCTGACCAGAACCGCAAGCGTCTCTACTAATTCGATTTCTTAATCGGAATTTTGCTAAACTTTAATGAGTTGTCGGCGAGTGTCGATGACTCATTAGGTGTTTTATGTAAAACCAAATCGCTTGGAGCGAAGCGTTAAAATCGCTCGAGGTCAATATGAGTTGTGCTTTGCTTACCCAGATTCTCGATGATATCAAGACCGCCATGAAGGCTCATGATGCCGAAACGCTTGGAACTCTTCGTACGCTCCATTCTGACATCAAGAACGAAGCCATGAAGGCCGGTGCCGCTCCGGCTCAAATCATGGACACCATCACCGATGCGATGTGCATCGACGTCCTTGCCAAGAGCGTGAAGCAGAAGCAGGAATCCATCGAAATCCTCAAGAAGGGCGGATTCCTGGACAAGGTCCCGGCCGAAGAAGCCTGCATCGCATTGTACCGCAAGTACATGCCTGCCGAAATGACTGAAGACGAAGTCAAGGCCCTCATTGCTGAAATCAAGGCTGCGACCGGTGCTGCAAGCCCGAAGGACATGGGCAAGATCATGAAGGAACTCTCCCCGAAGGTCAAGGGCCGTTTCGACGCCAAGCGCGCTTCTGCTCTCGTGCAAGAAGCTTTGAAGTAGTAGGAAGTAGACTGTCAAAAGTAGGCCGTGAAAGGGGAAGGCCTTCCCCTGACTCGTACTCCGTGACTCGTCACCCCTTCTAGCGGGGCCTCAGACGCCGGCCCCGCAACACCCCGCTGTCATGCCCGGCTTGACCGGGCATCTCCTTTTTAGACGGTCCCAAAAATTTATATTGTTAGTCCATGCCTACGACTCACGCCAAAATCCAAGAACTGGAGCTGCTCTACAAGATCAGCTCTATTCTGAACCAGAGTCTTGATTTCGAGACGGTCGCGCATCCGGTGTTGCAGACTGTCGAATCGGTGATGGGTGTCGAGCATGCGACGTTGACTTTGTACAACCGCCACACGGGCGAAATTTCCATTGAAATTGCAGAAGGCTTGAGTAGCCGTCAGGCGAGCAAGGGCCGCTATAAGGTGGGCGAAGGCATTACTGGCCGCGTCGTTGAAACCGGCAAGCCCATCATCATTCCGTCTGTCGCGAAAGATCCGGACTTTTTGGACCGTACGGGGCGCGGCAAGACGGAGGACAAGGCGTTCCTTTGCGTTCCGATTATCATGGAACAGGAAGTTGTTGGCGCCTTGAGTGCCGACGAACACAATCCCGACGAAGCGAACCTCAACGACCAGATTCATTTGCTTGAAATTATCGCGCAGATGCTTGCGACGGCTGTGAAGCTCCGCCGTCAGGCCCGTGAAGAAAACGAAATTCTCAAGGCCGAAAACGAACGCATGGCGATGGAACTCAAGGCGCGGTTCCAGCCGGACAACATCATCGGCCGTACGCCCGAAATGCAGCAGGTCTATAAGCAAATCGACCAGGTTGCAAAAAGTCCGCTCCCGGCGCTCATTGTGGGCGAGGTGGGAACTGGTAAAGGTCTTGTTGCTGAAGCGATTCATTTCCGTTCCGACCGCAATTTGGGGCCGTTCGTGCGTGTGCATTGTGCGGCCCTCCCGGAGTCCGTTCTGGACCGGGAGCTTTTCGGCAGCGAAAAGGGCGCCTTGGTTGGCGTCGTCAACGAGGCGCCGGGCCGCGTGGAGCAAGCCGAAGGTGGAACGCTATTCCTCGATGAAGTCGCCGAACTCACGCCGAACTTGCAGATAAAGTTGCTTCGCCTTTTGCAGCAGGGCGAAATGGAGCGCGTGGGCGCCCGCTTTCCGAAAAAGGTGAATGTGCGTGTCATTTGCGCGACGACGAAAAACTTGCAGCAGATGGTCTCCGACGGCACCTTCCGTGAAGACCTGTATTACCAGCTACACATTGTTCCGATATATGTGCCGCCATTACGCAAACGCCGCACGGATATTGTGCTTTTGGCAGATTATTTTGTGGATCATTATTGCCGATTGGTTGGCAAAAACGTGCGACGCCTTGCACGCGGCACGATTGAGATGCTCATGAGCTATCCGTGGCCGGGCAATGTGCGCGAACTTGAAAACGCCATTGAACGTGCGGTACTTTTGACAGAAGAAGACGTCATTTACCCGCATCACTTCCCGCCGACAATCCAGACGGATGAGACTAGTGGAACTCCTGTAAGTGGAAACCTCAAGCTGATGGTCGAGGCCTACGAACGCGATATCATTTGCGATGCCCTCAAGAGCAGCAAGGGCAAAATCGCTGCGGCCGCCCGCAGTCTATCTACCACGCCTCGCATCTTGACATATAAAATAAACCAGCTCGGCATTGACCTCGCTGGCTTCGGAAAGTAAGTCACAAATTGTGATATCGACTGTTGTTGTCTTGGCGATTCTAGAACTGTTCGATGAATTTGCGGACGTCTTGGGGAACCCAGGTATCTGCTGGTTTGCCGTTGTCTGAAGCGAGCCAATCGTGGGCGCCTTCCCAGGTGCAGACTCGGACAGGGAATCGCGGATCTACCTTCTTGAAATTGTAGCAAACGTGTGTTTTGCCCATGTCTTCGGTGTAGCGATCCATAACCCCGATTTCGTCGCTGACGTCGGTAAAGTTCCCGTTGCCGTCTTCGGGACCGTTATTCTTTAGGATTCGGGTAATGGCGTTGTCCAACCTGTCATAAGGACACAAATTGTCGCGGATACCATGAACTTCCATCCAGGCGATAGGCTTGCCTTTGTTTTCGGGCATATAGATGTTGTAGTCAGCTACGCTATAGGTAACCACGGCGCGGATTCGGTGCTGGAAATCCTGGGCCAGCGAGTTGCTGAACATGGCTCCGAAGCTAAATCCCGTGACAAATACTCGTGAAGTGTCGATGCAGAGGTTCTCTTCCAGGAGGCTCAACATTTCGGCAAAGAAAACGTGGTCCTTGTCGTCATCGTGGCGCCAAATATTGTAATCGGTTTCTCCCTTCGGGGCGACAAAGATGTAGTTTCCTTCGGTGTCCAGTTTCTTTTGTCCGTAATACGGCGAAAGGAAGGACAGGTTGTCGGTTGTCGATGCGATGTTTTCTGGGGATGAACCCATAAAGTAATTGGCGAATAGAATCTTGTAGGGCTTGTTGTTGTCGTAGTTCTCGGGCAAATCCATGTAGAATTCGCGCTGAAGGCCGGCACTCTGCATCTTGTAGAGTTTGGAGGTGCCGTTGCTTAAGACCTTTATGGCTTCCAGGGTGGATTGCGTCCCGCATCCCTTACTGGGGGTGGGCGCGTTTTTCAGCTCGTAAATGGGGAAGGAACTGTGATTGACTTGCGTACTGGAGCTTACAATGCTGGAACTGGAGCTTACAATGCTGGAACTGGAAGGAGGCGGAATTTCAGGCCCATTGGGGGTTGGAGAACTTGTGTCGTCTGAACAGGACAGGAGTGCTGTTGCCATCAAGGCGACGCATGCAAAATGGAATTTGAATCTTGTCATAAAAACTCTAATAGAGGTTGTTCTAAAAATTATTTAAGTAAAAAAACGCCTCCATGTCAAACATAAAGGCTTTTCTTAATTTTTGAGGATTAGTTGAATGTGAACGTTGCTACGGCTGAAATCGAATTGAAAGATACCTTGCCTTCATAATCGAAAATCGTGCTCTTTGCTGAATAGTGGTTGTACGAAAGTGCTACGCCGACACCCAATTCGTTATTGACCCACCATTCTTTACCTACGGATAAGTTGAAGCTAAAGTTGGGGTCATATTTGGTAACGATTTCGCCCATGATGCATATTTCGGTATAATCGGATACGCCGGCTGATGCGCTGAAGAAAGCATTGATTGCACCGGGAATATAATACGTAATGCCGGCTCCTAAAAAGATACTGCTGAATGATTTGTCGTCACTGAGTGTCAATGTTGATTCATCGCCGGACTTGTTGGAAATTCTAATGTCATCAAATATGGAATTTATATCTATAGTTCCGTGCAAAATAAAGTTTGGAAAAATGGCACCGCCAATTTTAATACCAGTTTCGAACTGAACGCCCTTGCTCTTCATTTGGACACCGTTCGTTTCGAATTTATTCAGGAAGCTTCCGTAGCCGAATCCTCCAGTGCCGTTAAGAAAGAATCCGTCGTGGGTTTTCGGGGCGGACACGGCGAATGCACAACTTGCAGCCAAGGCTATTGATAGAAGAATTTTCTTCATGATGGGGCTCCTTTTGTATAAACTTAATGACGGGTAAAAAAATGCCTCTATGTTTGACACAGAGGCGCTTTTAGAAAATTTATCCAGTGATTAGTTGAAAGTCAAGGTTGCTACGAGAGCAAACGTATTGGAACTTGCTTCAATTTTATAACCGCTGGCTTTGCCGTTTGCTGAGTTGTGGGTGTATGAAAAAGCTACACCAAGACCAAGTTCGTTGTTCATCCACCATTCTTTTCCAAGCGTGATGTTGAAACCCAAACCTGCATCAAGGTCGGTAAAGCTGAAATCGTCGCCATCGATGGTGATGCTATAGTCTGTTGCACCAATGGATGCGCTCGCATAGAAGTTGTCTTGGGGCAAGAAATAATAGGTGAAGCCGCCGCCAATCATGACGATGTTGAAACCGTCGTGTTTTAATTTCGCATTGTCTCCATATCGTGACGAAGCTTCAAGGTCCGAGAAAAGAATGTCAACGCCAATGGTGCCGTGCAGAATAAAGTTCTGAGCAACAGCACCGCCGATTTTAAAGGTTCCTTCATAGGCAACACCTTCGCATGTCAGTTTAGCCTTGACGTCAGGGACCTCTTCCGTGAACGAAGAAAATCCAAGACCCATCGTGGCGTTCAAGAAAAATCCGTCGTGGGTTCTCGGTGCGGACACAGCAAATGCGCTAACTGCAGCGAGAGCAATAGACAAAAGAATTTTTTTCATATAATGTTTTCCTAATAAGTTTTTTGTGATAACCAAAGCTAATAAATCGCAGTTTTTTTTCAAAGCGTTTAGTTTTGATTGTGTGTAAAAATACGTTTACGTGTATCTTTGTGATACGGCATAGACTGTTTATCAGAGTGTTCTTGTGTTCCCAAGAGCAATTTACAATGCTCTTGATTACTATCTTTACCCCCGTTATGATTATCCATTCCTTCAAAATGGGCTTCCAGTGTATTAACTACTAACCACTTAACTAAAATGCAATTCCGTCCTGTAAAAGAACAGCTTGAAATTTTGATGCGCGGCGTTACTGACATTGTGCCGCAAGACGAACTCGAAAAGAAACTCCAGAAGTCGTACGATACCGGTGTTCCTCTCCGTATCAAGATGGGTGTGGACCCGACGGCTCCTGACGTTCACTTTGGTCACACGGTCGTGATGCGCAAGCTCCGCCAGTTCCAGGATTTGGGACATACCGTGGTGCTCATCGTGGGTGACTATACGGCTCAGATTGGTGACCCGAGCGGTCGCAACAAGGCTCGCCCGCGTCTTACGCACGAACAGGTTCTCGAAAACGCGAAGGAGTATCAGGAACAGTTCTTTAAGGTTGTTCGCCGTGAGCAGGTGGAAATCCACTACAACGGCGAATGGTTCAGCAAACTTCCGTTCAGTAAAGTCACGGAACTCATGGGTCAGTTTACTGTCGCCCAGATGCTCGAACGCGAAGACTTCCACAACCGCTATACCGCGAATACGCCGATTAGCTTGCACGAATTCATGTACCCGATGATGCAGGGGTACGATTCCGTCGCCATCCAGAGCGACGTGGAACTTGGCGGTACCGACCAGAAGTTCAACGTGCTTCGTGGCCGCGATCTTCAGATTTTTGAAGGCATGGAACCGCAAATCGGTCTCTTCATGCCGATTCTGCTTGGTACGGACGGCAAGGTCAAGATGAGCAAGTCCATCGGCAACTACGTTGGTCTCAATGAACCTGCCGACGTGATGTACCACAAGATTTACAGCCTCGCCGACAGCATCGTCGAGAACTGGTTTGAACTTTTGACGAACATCCCGCTTGAAGAAGTCAAGCAGATGATGGCGGACATCGCCGCGGGCAAGATGAACCCGAACGATGCCAAACATCGCCTCGCTATCGATATCGTGACGCAGTATTACGGAGCCGAAGCTGCCGAAGCCGCAGCCGCCAAGGAACGCGAAATCCACAGCGGTAACGCTATCCCGAGCGATGCCATTGAATGCTCCGTCGATGCCGGCTCGTATGGCGCTCTCGACTTGCTTGTGAACATCAAGGCTTTTGCATCTAAGGGCGAAGCCCGCCGCATGGTGCAGAATGGCGGCGTGAAGATTGGCGGTGAAAAACTCGCCGATCCGCAGGCTCAGATTGAAATCAAGGGCGGCGACAATCTCGTTGTCCAGGTGGGCAAGCGCAAGTTCTACAAGGTGAACTTCTAAGGCGTTCTATGTCGAAGGAAATCTTAGTTCTCGGTTTGAATCCTGCTTGGCAGAGGGTGTTCTTTCTGGACAAGTTTACTCCAGGAGAGGTCCACCGTATTTCTAAAGTCAAGGAATACGCGTCGGGCAAGGGCATCAACTGCTGCCGTGTGCTGCAGTTGCTGGGCGGGACGCCTCGACTGATGCATTTCCTTGGTGCCGGGAACGGAGAAAAAATCTTTGATGAACTCTCTGCTTGCGGCATCCAGCAGGTGCCGATTTGGATTCGCGAGAATACCCGCATCTGCACGACGATTGCTTGCAATGGCGATACCACGGAACTTGTGGAACCATCCCCGACTCTCGCTTCCTCCGAAAACGATGATTTTGCCCAGACGTTGAACGACTACTGGGATTCGACGCAGTACGTGGCTCTTTGCGGCACGTTCCCGCAGGGCTTTGACGTGAGGATGTTCAACGATCTTGACTTTAACGGCAAGCATGTCTTTGTCGATGCTATTGACGAAATCGATGGACTCCTCGAGAAAGGCGTTGAACTTCTCAAGATAAACATGCTGGAATACTGCAAACTGCTGGAACGCATGAGCATTCCGCTGGTGAAGTCCAGTCCGCAGTTCTGGAAGATGACGGCGACCGCCGTCCTTGAACGTCTCCCGATAAAGAACCTCGTCGTGACGGAAGAAGATTCTCCTGTCCGCGCTTTCCGTCTGGTAGAGAAAAAGTTCCAGGGCATTCAGTTGCAGCCCGCGACAATAAACGTGAAAAACGATATTGGCGCTGGAGATTCCTTCTTTGCGGGTTGGCTCTATGCCTGTGATTTGGGACTCAGTTTTGAAAGTTGCTTGGCCAAGGCGACGGCTGTGGCTTGCGCCCGTTGCGAAGTGGAACGGCCGTGGAACTTGAGCCTGGACCGCGTTGTCGAACTGGAAAACGAACTGGCGACAAAGGTCGAACGTCTTGAATAAAGGCTGTGCCGATGGATGACCGTTTTGTTCCTTTGTTTGCCTTTGCGTCAAATGTGGAATTTTTCGGAACATTCCCGGAGTGTGAATCTTTTGTTCAAAAAAACATTCGCTTAGGCGAAATCGTTGAATTGCCTGAAAATCGTGGCTTTGCCGTAGTTCTTGGTGTTGGACTGCTTGAGTTTGCTACCAATTTATCCGTTTTGCTCTCGCGGCTTGCCGCTGATGGGCCTTTCACGCATGTGGTGCTTGCCGGTATCTGCGGCGCCTATCCAGATCGCGGATTGGAGATTGGTTCAGTTGTACGCGTTGATTCCGAAAGAGTGGGGGATTTGGGCGTTGTTGAATGTGACGGCTCGTTTACGCCTTGGCACAAAGTTTGCGACAAGTCTGTGCAAGTTTACGAATCTTCGTCGCTGCGTGACGTTCCCGCTTGGCTTTCGGGGCTAAAGTCTGTGGCTGGGGTCAGCGTCAACTGCTGCACGGGAACGGCCGCCATGGCAAAAGAACGCGCGGAAAACTTCGATGCCGATATCGAATCGATGGAAGGAGCTGCTTGTTTCTCCATTTGCCATGCTTTCGGCGTTCCCTGTTACGAAATCCGCGCCGTGAGCAACTTTGCTACCACCCGCGACAAATCCGCCTGGCGCATCTTCGATGCTCTCGCAGCTCTTCGTGCTGCTTTTACGTCTTTTTAAGCCTCTTTTTGACGTCATTCTGAGGGCGTAGCCCGAAGAAACGAGAGCAAGGCGAATGAAGCAGGTTGCTTGCAGACCTATTTCTGAGCCGAAGCCTTGGACGCAAAGCGTCAATCCAGTTAAATTTACTTCCAACTTCCTACTTCCAACTTCCTACTACATATGCAACTTTCTCTCGGTATTTCCACTTGTCCCAACGATACTTTCATTTACGAGGCCTTGATTCACGGGCTTGAAAATTCCCCGTTCGAATGGAAGGTCACGTTTGCTGACGTGCAGACGCTCAACGAAATGGTGCTACGCGGCGAACTGGATGTCGCAAAGATCAGCGCACAAGTCTATCCGAAGATTGCCGAAACTTATCGCTGCCTCGGTTGCGGAGGCGCTATCGGCTACGGTTGCGGCCCTCTTTTACTCTCTTCGTCGGGGAATGCGTTCGATCCGGCGCTTCCGACGACGCTTCCTGGCGCAAATACGACCGCTGCGCTCCTTTTCAAGTTCTGGTATTCTCATCGCTATAAGGACGCTCCCAAGCTTCAATACGCGCTCTTTAACGAGGTCTATCAGGGACTGCTGAGCAAAAACACGCCTCAAGGCGTTACTATCCACGAACACCGTTTTACGTGGAAACGCGATGGCCTCCATCTGTTGCAGGATTTAGGCGCATTTTGGGAACAGGAGACGGGAGCGCCGATTCCGCTCGGTATTGCTGTGGCGAAAAAGGAACTGGGCTATGCGACTATCGAATCCGTTGAAAATGAAATTCGTCGCAGTCTCCAAATTGCACGTCAAAGGACCAATCCGTTGACGCCTTTTATTGTCGAAAAAGCACAGATTGATGACGATGAAGTCATCAAATCGCACATCGCAATGTTCGTGAATGATTTCTCCGAAAACGTCGGAGAGGCGGGTTGGAGGGCTCTTGAAAATGTGTGGCGGTTATCACACTGTTGATAAGTTGTTGAGTTGTCTAAAACCTATGTAATAGTTTGTAAACGTAAACGTAATTTTGCAAAACGGCGAATTTTTAGCAAAAACTTTATTTATTTTCCAAAAAGCATCTTTTTTTGGAGTTTGCTTATGAGTTTAGTGAACGATCTTGAACAAGAAATCGAAAATTTCAAGCGCGAATACGAAAAGTTCGAACGCGGTAACAAATCAGCTGGCACGCGTGCCCGCAAGGTCTTGCAGAGTATCAAGAAAACCTGCCAAGAAATCCGTGTTTCAATTCAAGGTGCAAAGAAGGAGGAGGAAAAGGACGATCTTCCGAGCGAGGATTGACAGATAAATTTTCCATGGAAGGCTATACCTGTGTTTTTTTTTACACGAAAAATGGCGTTTTTTGAAGAAAATCATTTGACTAAAGTCATTTTTGAAGGTATATTCCCACATGGGTTTTGTGTTTGCCAAACTGGCAAGCGTATGTTTAACGAATTTAAGTGTTCTATGATTGGAGAAACGTAGCAGTATGACCCTAAAGAAACTGGTCTTAATTACGGCCGGGGCGATGCTTCTTTCTGGAACCGCCATGGCCAGGAATATCAATGTGCCGGGCGATTTCTCGAAGATTGCTGATGCTCTCGGAAATGCGGATGCCGGGGATACCATCCTTGTCAAACGCGGTGTTTACAATGAAAACATCACCCTTATCATGGGTGTTGTCCTCAAGGGCGAGGACCCTTTGACAACCATCATTGATGGTGGTCGCAGAGGTCCGACCGTCATGGGTACTTCGGGCGCCGAAATGTCGCACTTCACAGTGAGGAACGGTCTCGAAGGTATCCTTTGCGAAAACGCAGCTCCCTACATTCATCATTGCTATGTAATCGATAACCACGCAACGGGTATCGGTGCTTTTATTTCCTTGCCTTGGCTCCGCAATAACGTGGTGTACGGCAACCGCTGGTCCGGCATTCTCGCCTGGGGTGCGAAGTCGCTCGATGCTTACGTCGAACAGAACGTCGTGCTCCGCAACGGCTACTCTGGCCTTGCTTTGAAGGGCCCGACCAACATTATCGCACGTAACAACATCTTCATGGAAAACCACTACTACGGTGTGTTTGCTGACCCGGCAGCCGGTCAGACGAAGGTGGAGTACAACAACATCTACAAGAACTACTACCCGTTCAACCAGTTCATCAAGGTGAACCGCACGAACGTGTCCCTGGACCCGAAGTTCATCAGCCCGTCTCTCGGCAAGCCGAACTTCTTCTGCCAGTCCACCTCGCCGATGATCAAGCGCGGTAAGGGTAAGCTGGATATCGGTCTCACGGCGACGGAAGTTGTGAAGGAAGAAGAGGCCGTTCAGGAAACTCGTAATCCGGATACCGATGGCGATGGCCTCTGCGATCCGTGGGTTTCTGAAGAAGGCCTTGCCGAAAAGTATGCCGGCACCTGCACGGGCTTCGACAACTGCCCGGAAGAAGCCGAAGACTTTGACGGCTACCAGGACGACGACGGTTGCCCGGATGCTGACAACGACCGCGACGGTCTCTGCGACCCGTGGGTTGAAGCAAAGGGTATGCTTTCTCAGTATGCTCACATCTGTAAGGGCGTTGACCTCTGCCCGGAACAGGCTGAATCCTTGAATAGCTACAAGGACGACGATGGTTGCCCGGACGAAGTCCCGCAGCCGCCGAAGAAAGTCTTCGTTCTTGAAGGCGTGAACTTCGAATCCGGTAAGTCCACGATTACTCAAGACTCCTACGTCTCCTTGATGAAGGTTGTCGATATCATGGAAACCTTCCCGGAATCTACGTTTGACATTGTCGGTCATACCGACAACATCGGTAGCAAGGACAAGAATATGACTTTGTCTGCAGACCGTGCAAACGCAGTGAAAAACTTCCTTGTCGAAAAGGGCATTGCCGAAAGCCGTATGACAACGCAGGGCTTGGGCGATACAAAGCCTGTTGCATCCAACAAAACACCTGAAGGACGTGCGCAGAATCGTCGTATCGAATTCATCCGCACGGATATTAAGTAAAGGAGTAGGTGATGTTGCATAAGAGTTTCATCAAAACGTCCGCAATTGGACTTGCCGTAGCAAGCACTTCTTTGTTCGCTGAGGCAACCTACACGCCGAATAAGTATCAGCAGAATGACTGGTTTGCAGAATTTGGTGGCAACACTTCCATGTATGTGAACCCCGCTGGTATTTCTGAAACAGATCAGCTTGAATTCAGCGCAGCATTCTTTAGCACCATCAGTGGTGAAGCCAGCCAGGAATATGTCAGCTTGACATACCCGATTGACTACAAGCACACTTGGGGCATCTCCCTTTTCGAAAACGGTGCATCCATTGAAGGTGGCCAGTCCTATAGCGAAATCGCCGCATTGTTCGGTTACTCCTATAGACTGATGCACTTCCTCTCTCTCGGTATCGACCTCTCTGTCTTGTACATCAACCAGTTTGATGAACTCAAGCAGCTCACTGTCGGTGCTGACGTAGGTTTGAGCTGGAACCCGCTCGCTTCTTCGAAGTACGGTTACTTGCTCATCGGCGTTGCCGTCCAGAACCTCCTTGCCCCGGCCGTCAGCGAAGCTGAAGGCGACGGAAGCTTCAAGTTCGTTCTCATGACTGCAAAGGACGCCTACAAGATTCCGACGAACCTCAACTTCTCCCTCTTCTGGCGCGGTTTCAACCGTCTCCTCGAAATGAAGGCAGAACTCTCCTTGATCGACATCATCCACGATGCTGACGAAGGTGGTAAGGGTTCCAATCTTGAAATGAGCTTCACCTTGACCTATTACCTCTCTTCTCACCTCGGCGTTCGCGCCCGCTTCACGAAGGAAGGCTACCCGGTCATCGGTGCTACGGTTAACGTCAAGGATGTCAGCATCTTCCGTTACCTCGCTCTTGACCTCGAAATGTCTCACGATGACCTTTGGGCCAAGAAGAACCGTGGCTTTGTCTGGGCTGTCAAGCTCACCAGCCGCTTCGGTGATACTCGCGAAGAGAAAATCGGTGAAGAACGTTATCGTCGCTTGAAGATCGAACCTGAAAACGACTACCGCGCTGCTATGCGTCTGTACTTGAACCGTCAGTTCCTCGAAGCTGCTTATGCCTTCGGTAAGGTTCAGACCAAGTACCCGGCATTCCACTTGGTGGACCAGGCTGCGTTCTACAAGGCAAAGTCTTTCGAAAACCTCCGTATGCACAAGGCTGCTAAGTCCGTGTATGAAGACGCTATCAAGCGTTATCCGCAGAGTGACCAGCGTGCCAAGTACCACTTCCAGTTGATGAACATCGACTATAAGGAAGGCAAGTACACGGAAGCTATGAACAAGTATCAGAACATTGCGCAGAAGTTCGGCGAAAGCGACGTGAAGGCTGACGCTGACTACGTTGCCGGCCAGATCAAGTTCGAACAGGGCCTCTATCAGGAAGCCATTGACTTGCTCGCCTCCATTCTTCCGGGTAACGCAAACTACTTCTACGCCCGCTATACCATGGGTATCGCTAACAGCCGTATGGGCAAGTTTGACGAAGCCGAAAACTGCTTCCGCGACATTACGGAACAGCCGGTTTCCAACCAGTCCGAACGCGACTTGCAGGATGCCGCCAAGGTTAAGCTCGGCCACCTCTTCTTCTCTGGTGAAAAGCCGGACATCGCCGCTGCCGCTCAGATGTACGGTCAGGTCCAGAAGGGTTCTCCGGTGTTTGATGAAGCTATGCTCGGTATCGCATGGTCCTTCTTGAAGGTTAACAAACCGGACGAAGCCATGAAGCCGGCCAAGTGGATTATCAGCAATCTTCCGGAATCCTTCCTCGTCTCTGAAGCTTACCTCGTTGTGGGTTACTGCTACTTTATGAAGAAGGATTACAAGGGTGCTGTTGAAGCTTTGACCGAAGCTGAAAAGCGCACTAACCAGCCGATCGTGTCTGTCGCTTCTCGTGACAGTGCCCGTCAGGCTTACGATTCCATGCAGAGCCAGTTCGACTCCGTTCAGGTTCTTGCCTTGGATCTTGCTCGCCAGTTGCCGACTCCGCGTGTGGAAAGCAAGCGTGAAGCTTTGCGTCCGACGTTTGACAAGGCCAATCAGGCTATTGAAGATTATGCTTCGTTCATGCAAAAGTCCATCCAGAGTGACCGCTTCGAATCCAACCGTAAGCGTATCTTGGACGACGCGGGCTTTACCTTGGCAACTGTCAAGACCAAGATGGGTCAGGGTGCAGGCGTGTCTACCGAAGCTAAACAGCAACTTGACCAATTGGAGGACCTGGAGTAATCCGGGCCCGTCCCTTTATTTTGAATTCATAGGTGGATAGAGAACGATGAAAAATCTCTTGCTCGTCTCGGCAATTGTTTGCTCCATGGTTGGAACGACATTTGCTGCCTCGGATCCGTGTCAGGATAAAACGGCCGAAGCTAAGAAGCTGCTTGCAAAGTGCAAGTCCATTGGAAAGGGCAATTCTGGTTATGAACAGTGCGCCAGTTCCTATAAAGTCATTAAAAACCAGGCCGAACAGGCTTGCCGTTCTGGCGGTCTTGATGAAGCTGGCATGCGCGACGCTATTGCGCAGTGGGAAAAACAGGTCGAACGATGCAAGGGCAAGGTGAACAACCGTTGCGCATCTGCTTTGCAACAGCTCGGTCACTATCAGTTCCAGCTCGAAGAAAAGCAATTCCTCGACAAGAACGCCCAGTACGAAGAAGATGTCGCATGGTGCGCTGACCGTGATAACAAGCCGGCAAAGTGCGCTAACATCAACCAGTTCCCGAAGGCCGACCACCAGAAGTCTTTGGGCTACTTCCTCGAATACATCGACAAGTATCCGAAGGAAGCCAAGGCTCCGACCGTGATTTACCAGGCTGCTGCTGTGCAGGAAGCCAGTGGCGAAGACGACAAGGCATACAAGCTTCGTATGCAGCTCGTCCGCGACTTCCCGGACAACGGTCTTGTGCCGAAGGCATGGCTCCGTATTGCTGAATACCACTTCATGAACCGCAAGTTCAAGGACGCTATCGCCGCTTACAAGAAGGTGACTGGCTTCGAGAACCTCACGGGTAAGGAAGCGGCTCTCGCCATGTACCACTTGGCAGAATCTTACTATAACACTGCAGAATACGAAATCGCAGCCAAGCAGTACTACGATTACATCGTCGGTGCTGACAAGGGTAAGTATCCTGCTGACTTGCGCGCTGAAGCTATGGACTTCATGGCGGCCTCCTTCTCTGACTTGGAAGGTGGTGGTGTCCAGGAAGCCGAAGCTTTCTTGAAAGACAAGAAGGTTGCGTTCAAGGACTCCGTCTACTACCGTATCGGTATGAAGAACAAGGACCATGACCGTAACGAAGAAGCTGTCCAGTCCTTCAAGCGCTTGATGAACATCAACCCGGACTATATCGACGCTCCGCTCGCCGATATCGCCATGATCGAAATCTTGATTGTCCAGCAGAAGTTCGAAGACGCTCAGGCTCACCGTTACGAAGTCGTGAAGCGTTACGACCGCAACTCCTCTTGGTACAAGAAGAACCAGAAGTATCCTGAATCTGTGAAGAATGCTGAAAAGGCCATCCGTGGCGCTATGCTCGACATTCCGCAGTACCACCATGCTCAGGCTGCCAAGCTCACCAAGGAAGGCGATATCGAAGGCGGCAAGAAGCAGTATGGAAAGGCTATCGAAGCTTACGAAGCGTTCTTGAAGCGCTATGCCAAGGAACCGACCTGGGACGAATACAAGGTTCACATCAACCTCGCTCTCGTCTATCAGGAAATGGGCCAGCATGCTAACGCTGCCAAGATGTTCAACTGGATCGTCGAAACCGATACGACCCGTTATGGCCGCCGTGAAATGGGTTCTGCCAACCTCCTCTCCAAGGATGAAGCTGGTTACAACGCCGTTCTCATGATGGACCAGGCTCGCGAAAATGCAAGAAAGACCAAGGCTAACGATGATGCCG
>JAEEGG010007321.1_pt1 | contig 25515 bp, 21 predicted proteins | sample 9134161 | NCBI WGS metagenome assembly JAEEGG01 (sample SAMN16246543, study PRJNA631951) | gut metagenome | biome: gut microbiome; feature: rumen; material: CR-attached | host: Bos | place: Iran: Karaj | collected 2018-10 | reverse complement strand
GCGACAGCCTTCTGCTGCACAGAGTTTGATGACTTCGTGCAGTTGTCGCAGGTTGGCCGTTGATGGCTCGCCAGCAGCCAGTTCCTGAAGAATATCGTATAGTTCCTTTGCGTTCATTCTGATTGTTTCAAAGACTCTACATATTGATATAACTTACGATAGAACGGATGACGTGTCAACGTGTTGCTATCGCCCAGGATGATGACTTTCATGCGGGCTCTGGTAATGGCCACGTTCATGCGTCGCAGGTCGCGCAGGAATCCAATCTGTCCGTCGTCGTTAGAACGTACCAGCGAGATAACGATGATGTCGCGCTCCTGTCCCTGGAAGCCATCGACGGTATTCACGCTGATACGTGTGCGGAAGGGTTTCATCCACTCCTTCTTGCGGATTTGTGAACGCAGATACTGCACTTGGGCCCGATAGGGTGAGATAATGCCCACGTCGAGTCGCTCGTCGAGGATGCGTTGTTTGCCGATGAGTTCGAAATAGGCCTGCAGGGAGAGCAGGGTTAGTTCGGCTTCCGTCTTATTGACTCGTCCAAAGGATTCGCCTACAAATTCCTCCTTACCATCGTACAAAGAGGTGTCAATCCACATCATGGGCAAATCGAGGTCGAGGATGCTACGATGTTTTACTTCCGGTGCTGCCACCATTTGATTATGATAGAACCAGTGGGACGAGAACCGCATGATATCTTCGTGCATGCGATATTGGATGCGCAGAAGGGTCACCACCTCAGGTTTCTGCTCGGCGATACGCTCCATCAGTGTGCGACCTAATCCTCCTTTCAGGGCCTCATAGCACTTTACTGTAGGGGGCAACTGACAATGGTCGCCTGCCAGGATTACACGACCGGCCCTGCGGATAGGTATCCAGCAGGCAGCTTCAAGGGCCTGGGCGGCCTCGTCGATGAAAAGGGTGCCAAATTTCATTCCATCGAGTAGACGGTTGGCAGAGCCTACTAAGGTGCAGGCAATGACGCGTGCCTCGCCAAAGAGTTCGGCATTGATGCGTATCTCCAGTTCGGTGGCACGACTCTTCAGGCGATCCATCTTCTGGTGCCAGTTGTCTGTACGTTTTCTATGGCTGCGCAATTCACGGATAGCCTTGCGGATAGCCCATAGTTGGGGATAGTCCGGATGAGCCTCGAAGCGGCGCTCATAGGTAAAGGACAGCATCTTATCGTCTACCCTGACGGGGTTTCCTATACGCAAAACGTTCAGACCTCTATCTACGAGTTTTTCCGATATCCAGTCAACAGCAGTATTACTCTGGGCGCATACCAGTACCTGACTCTCGCGACGCAGGGTCTCATAGATGGCTTCTACAAGGGTGGTTGTCTTTCCTGTGCCTGGAGGGCCATGTACAATGGCTACATCCTTTGCGCGTAGCACCTCGTTGACAGCATGCTGCTGGGTTTCGTTCAGATATGAGAAACCGATATCTGGGAAGGAAAATGTCTCGGCTTTCTGATGTGAATAGAAGAGATCGCGCAGATAACCCAATCGGCCTTTGGCACGCATGGTGCGGTCGATGGCATCGAACATCAGGCGATAGGAGGTCTCGTCGAAGAAGAGTTGGATGCCTAGCTGACCATCGGTAATCTGTAAATCCCCAACGGGAAAGCCGTCGGGTATGCTGACCACCATACGGTCGCCATCGACATAGCTCACGCTACCAGTGGCATGGAAGAAATGAATCTCTTTCTCTCTTTGTACGAAAAATTGTACTGGTCGTCCGAATTCAAAGTTATGATCTGTGTCGTCATCTGCCTGACGGAATACCTCCACGCAGTATTGATTCAGGGAGTTATAGTACGACTTGCCAACACGCAGGGGCATCCAGGCATCACCACGTTTCACCCTTCGCAGCATGCCGAGGGCTTCGGTCTGCTGTTGGAAGGCGCGCTTCTCTTCATCGTATTCCATCTGCAACAAAGCGCGCTGGCGTTGCAGTTCTAATATAGGGGATGTTAATTCTTTGCTCATAAATCAAAATGTGGCTGGATAACGGAACGTCAGACGTTCGCCTGTTTCTGGGTCATTAAAGGACAGCAGTTCGGCGTGCAGATACAAACGGTCGGCTTTCTGTCGTCCGTAAAGAGGATCGCCCTTGATTGGATTATTGAGACCTTGCTCGTGGGCACAGTGCACACGCAACTGATGGGTGCGACCAGTGTGGGGAGTCAGTCGGATACGACAATCGCCTAAGGCCTGATATTCTGTCAGGGCAGGCTTGCCGTACTCAGAATCCACCACCTGACGGGGGCGGTCTGTCAAGTCTGGTCGTAAAGGCAGGCTAATGGTGCCGTGCCCTTGTACCTCATTTTCCAAGATAGCTACATATTCTTTCTGTACTGTTCGCTCTAGGAACTGCTTTTGCAGATGATGGTAGCTCTCTTGTGTCAGCGCCACGACCATCACACCAGAGGTATCCATATCCAGTCGGTGTACCATATAAATCTCAGGATATCGCATTTTGAGGATGCTCTCTACTGAGGGCGCGTCAGAGAGACCAGGAACGGACAATAGTCCGGCGGGCTTGTAGATAACGAGGAAACCGGATGCCTGGTGTATGATGATAGGTTTCAGGGACTTGTGGGTCTCATTGGTTTCCATGGGGAGCATCCATCCTAGGATAGGTTTGCATTTACCTCTACAGGCCGGATAGAAGTGGTCATGATGACGTATATCCATACGGGGTGACCTGCCTTGCCAGAACTCTGCGATACTTAAGGGACGCAGGTGGTGGTTGAATGCATATTGGAGTAGCTTGGGTGCGCAACATTCGCCTGAGCCAGAGGGAGGCACTCCTTGTGGCGTTTCAGAAAAGATGTCTGTCAGCGAGCGATATTTATTCTCGCTATTCGCCATCATGAAATGGTCAAATAGCCAACGTTGCAAAGCATCAGAGCGCTGTTTCCGCTCAGCTTTCAATGAGGCAATCTCTGCGGAGAATGGTTGCAGGCGTCTCTCAATGGTATCCGTTTGCTCCTGCCACCGTTTCTTCAATCGGCGTAGTTCGGCTTTCTGAAACTGACTCTCGCGAATCATCGTCTCAGTCTCACCATCTTTTTCCCGCAATTCGTCACGCAGTTTCTTTGACTGCAGCATCATTTGTCTATAATCTGCGATTTCTTGGTCGGCCTGTTGTCTGGCCTGTTGCCATTCTGCCTGCAGGTTCAGGTATTCATCAGTTTTTTCTAACTCTTTCACCTGTTGGTTAATGGCTGAGATACGAGCCTCTTCTTGCTTGAAATAACCATCAGGCTGCAGGTAATCGAAGACTGCTGGCACAAACCATGACCAGTCTTCGCGTCCACCAATCTGTCCGCTATAGGCTGCAAGGAAACCTAATTGTCCTTCCTGGTTCTCGCACACCAGGACACCAAACATCTTTCCTGCCTGGATCTCTTCATCCCATTCCGGGTGTTGCTTTAGGTATGCACGCACCTCATCGGCCGCCTCCAAACAAAGTGGATGCGGCTCGTAGCAAAACGGATTATTCATCTGTTCTGGACGTGGTGTCAGGGTGTGTAGAAGATGAAACGGCATTTGAATGCAAAAGTACAAAACTTTTTCGATATTACTTGCTCACATCAAAAAAAAAGCATACTTTTGCACGGAGAATGTCAAGACTTCCGACAAAATGAATAGCAATATATCTGTCACGCTGAACGACCTGAGTATAGGTTACAGGAATAAGCAGGGCACCAGGGTGGTGGCTGAACATCTTACGGCCAACATTCATCAGGGGTGTCTTACTTGTCTGTTGGGTGAGAATGGCGTGGGTAAGTCTACATTACTCAAGACGTTGTCTGCCTTCCAATCACAGCTGAGTGGGAGTATCTGTATTCAAGGACGCGAATTAAGTGTATATAGTGAGCGCGAATTGGCTCGTACTATCGGTATTGTATTAACAGAGAAACCTGATGTGCAGCAAATGACGGCAATGGAACTGGTTGAGATGGGACGAGCACCTTATACTGGGTTCTGGGGACGACTGAATGACGAGGATCGAAAGGCTTGCGAGGAAGCGATGAGGCTGATAGATATTAGTCATCTGAAAAACAGACTGATAGAGACTTTAAGTGATGGTGAACGACAAAAGGTGATGATAGCAAAGGCATTGGCACAGCAAACGCCCATTATCTATTTAGATGAGCCAACAGCCTTCTTGGATTATCCCAGTAAAGTGGATATGCTTTTGCTGTTGAGTCGTATTAGTAGAGAAACCCAGAAAACGGTTTTTCTTTCAACCCATGATCTGGAGTTGGCATTACAGATGGCTGACGAGATATGGTTAATGACGCGCTCCAATGGTATTCAGATAGGAACACCCCAGGAACTGGCCCAGAGTGGAGCGCTGAGTCAGTTCATAGAACGAAGCAAAGAAATCTCGTTTGATAAAGAAACGCTCAGCGTTAGGGTTGGCGGTTAGCTGTTAGCTTTTAGCCGTTAACTCTTAACTAAAAAATGTCTCTTATCAGAATGTCCCATACTGCAACGATATGACAGATACTACCTGCTAGCACGCAGAAGTGAAACACGGTATGCATATATTTCGTTTTATTGAACGAATAGAAGATGGCACCTGTGAGATAAAAGACACCTTCAAGTACTATCCAGACAAAAGCATTGGTTGATACTGTCTCAGTAAGGGGCTTAAAGGCTGTCAGTACGGATAATCCCATGACGCAGAAACAGATGGTTTCTATGTTGGAGTGGTCTTCTAAATGGATGAAACTGATAAGCGTACCAATGATGGCACAAGACCAGACGAAACTAAACAGAATCCATCCCCAATAGCCATAATCGCGCATAGCGATAAGCGTGATGGGAGAATAGGAGCCTGCTATATGCCAGTAGATAGCTGCATGATCCCATTTGCGGAAGTGCTTCTTCCATTTGTTGTTTTCGTTGAGGGCATGATAGATTGTTGAGGCCAGATAACTGCCTGTCATACCTATCAGATAGAGACCTACGCCAATGCCGGCCCACATGCGGTCGGCATTTCCTAAGCATACCACGATGATAAATGCGATACCCACTGCTCCGGCCATCATGGCGCCACCGGCGTGGGTCCACGTATTCCAGATTTCTTCTTTTTTTGTATATTCTATTGCCATTTTGAGGTTTGAGATTTATTCAGCGAGGATAAAGTCGAGCTGTCGCTTCTCGATGTTGGCGCGAGCCACCTTGATACGGATGGCATCGCCAAGTTGATATTTCTGATGATGTCTACGACCCACCAAGCAGTAGTTGCGCTCGTCGAACTCATAATAGTCGCCATCCAGGTCGTGCATGCCTACAAGACCTTCGCAATGGTTTTCGTCAATCTCACAATAGATGCCATACGACTGTACACCGCTGATGTGAGCATCAAACTCAAGACCTACCTTATCTGCCATGAATTCCACCATCTTGTATTTGATAGAGTCACGCTCTGCATTCTGTGCGGTCTGCTCCATCTGACTACAATGTTCGCAGAGTTCCTCATAGTGATCCTGATTGGCACTACGTGCACCATCCTGATAACGGGTCAGCAGACGGTGTACCATCGTGTCAGGATAACGACGGATGGGCGAGGTGAAGTGCGTATAGTAGTCGAACGCCAAACCATAGTGACCGATGTTATGAGTTGAATATTTGGCTTTCATCATGGCTCTTAAGGTCAGCGTCTCCACGAGTTTCTGCTCGCGTTCGCCCTGAGCCTCTTCCATCAGGTGATTAAGATTCTTTGAGATAGCACCCTTTGTGCCGCTGGTCTTGACCTTATAGCCGAAGGGGGCCAATGCCGTGCGCAGGCTCTCCAGTTTCTGTGGGTCTGGCTGGTCGTGGATACGATAAACGAAAGTTTTGCCTTTGGAGGGCTTTCCAGAATCCTCTTTTTTAGCTTTTCCTGCCTTACCGATGAATTCTGCTACCGTGCGGTTGGCCAGCAACATAAACTCCTCAATGAGCTGTGTGGCATCTGTCGACTTCTTGAAATAGCAACGGGTGGGCTTGCCATCGTCATCAATATCAAAGTGCAGTTCTTCGCGATCAAACTTCACAGCTCCATTCTTGAAACGGCGCTCGCGCAAACGTTTGGCCATCTTGTCAAGGATGCGCAATTCGTCGGCGTAGTCACCATCTTTTCCTTCCAGAATCTCCTGTACCTCCTCATAGGCGTATCGGCGGTTGCTCTTGATAACGGTATGGGCCAGGTGCCAGTCTTTGATATTGGCATCATCGTCCAAGACGAAGATGACACTATAGCAGAGTTTTTCCTCATCAGGACGGAGTGAACAGACAAAGTTACATAGTCTTTCTGGTAGCATAGGAATGGTGCGGTCAACAAGATAGACGCTGGTAGCGCGCTGTTCGGCCTCACGATCGATGATGCTGCCTTCGGTGACATAATGGCTCACATCGGCAATATGCACACCTACCTCCCAATACTTGTTTTGCTTACGGATAGAGAGCGCATCGTCAAAGTCCTTGGCATCTTTGGGGTCGATAGTGCAGGTGAACACCTCACGGAAATCCTCACGACGAGCTATCTCCTCTTCAGATATCTCTGCGTTAATCTTCAGAGCAGCATCCTCTACCTTCTTTGGATATTTATAAGGCAAGCCATACTGAGCCAAGATAGCATGCATCTCCACATTGTTCTCGCCTTGTTTACCAAGAACGTCGATGACCTCGCCCACAATATTCTTCGATTCGGCAGAAGGCCACTGTGTGATTTTCACCACAGCTTTCTCGCCAGTCTTACCGCCTTTCAACTTCTTTTTGGGAATCAGGATATCATGCACAAAGAAGTTGCCCTCTGCATTCAGGAAGGCAAAATCTTTCTCTACCTGCAGGATACCCACCGCCTGATCGTGCTTACGTTCCAGAATCTCTGTCACGATAGCCTCCTTGATATGGTTCTGACGACGTGCCATGAAAGCCACCTTTACACGGTCGCCATTGAGGGCAAACATCGAGTTACGCTCAGCTACAAACACGGGCTTGCCACCATCATCAGGTTGGAACGAGTTCTTACCGTTAGCCTTACGGATGAATGTACCCTCCTGCACCTGTGTCTTCAGGTTCAGTTTATAAGCGCTGTCACCTACCTTAGACAAATAGTCATCCCATGCCATCTCTTCCATCACGTCGATAGCGAGCATCTTCACAGGATGTGTATCAAATTTCAGTGTCTTGAATATCTGTTTAAAACTCAGAGTCTCACTTGGATGTGCCTGAAACAGAGCCTGCAAGGCATCAGCCACATCACGTTTATTAAGTCTCTTTCCTCCTCTTTTCTTTCCCATAATTTTAATGGTTTATATGAATAACGGTACAGAAACAATGCTTTTTCGATTGTTCTGTGGGTGCAAAGATAACGAAAAAACTTTAAATCTGCGTTGATATGAAAAAAAAACGCAGTCATTTAAATCTTTTTCGATATCTTTGCGTTTTATTCTATAGAATGGCTTCTGAAAGAGGCGCAAAAAAAGAATCAAAGAAAAGGAAATAGAAGATGAACGAAGAAACAGAACAGTTGTTGAAAGAACTGGAGAGGATTGTTGCAGAGCGACAAGACTGGCTGTTTCGTTTCGCCTATATGCGCATTGGCGTCAGAGAGGATGCCGAGGATTTGATACAAGAGGTTCTGCTGAGGGTGTTCCGACGATTAAGGGAGAAGACACAAATAGACAGCGTAGAGCAATACCTGATTCTATCCATTAGCAATGCCTGCAAGGATTATTTTCGAAGGAAAACGCCCAAAGTGGTGATGCTCGACAAAGCCAAAGAGGTAGCGATTAGCGATGGTGACCGTCAGATTCATGAAGAATTCATCAGAATAAACCGACTTCTTGAGACTTTGCCCACAGAACAACGGGAGATTGTACGACTGAAATGCTACGATGACCTGACGTTTAAGCAGATAGCCGAACTGCAAGACATCCCAGAGGCGACAGCAAAGTCGCGCTACCGTTACGCCATACAGCACCTACAACAAATGATGAAAAAGAAAGGAAACGCCATATGAATGAATTTGAAGATATCGAGCAACTGCTCAAACCGCAATGCGAGTTCAAGGCATCTGATACCTTGAAGCAGGAGGTAATAGAAAAAGCTCGCCAAGAAATAAAGCCCCGCCGCATCGTCAAGATGTGGCCTTGGTTGGCTGCTGCCTGCGTGGCAGGCTTCATGCTACTGCTTTTTGCTCCGCCAGAGACGACTCAAAACGACGAAGCGCTTCAAGCCCAACGGGCTAAAGAGCAACATGCTCGGGAGAGACAGATGGCCTATGTAAGAACGGCCTGCGAATTGGAAACGTTCGAATCGCTGGAGCGCAAAATGAGAGGAAAAGGCGAACAGCTAATGGCTGAATACAGAAACCAATTAAACACATTAGAAACAGAATGAAGAAAATCATGATATGGGCCACAATGCTCCTGACCTTGTGCGCCTGCAAAAACAACAATACCACAACAACAGAAGCAGAGGAACTGCCCCTGCCAGAGACCATTGAGGAGTTCATTGAAGGACTCGACAGCTTGGATAGCTTCTATGAGCATACGGTTCACAGCGACTCCAACGCCACTAGCTATTCTTGCTTGTGGTTACGTTTCCATGCTATCAACTTTGAAAATGATAGCGTAAGAGACCGAGAAATGACCATCAGGGATTATATCAGCAAGAGCTTAAGCCATCTAAAGGAAAAAAAACGTCCCCAGGCTGCTAAGTATTATGAATATGAGACTCACATCAATGGAGTGGATTCTATCGAGTTCATCCTTGCCACCAAGGCACTTTCTGACTCGCTGCCCGAAAATATGAAAGGAACGGATTTTAATGAAAACTTCAGATATTATCCAGAGTTCATACATTATGAAAAAACTCATAAGGATAAAGACACATTCGAATGGTTCACATATCATAAGGATGAAAAGACACCCCTTAAACAGTTAACCAACAAGGAAGATGTTCAGAAATTGGTACTGAATCTCATCTCGCACGTGAAAGGTGTGAAGGAGATACCAGTAAAATATCAGCATGACAGTATCCATACACTTATCCCAGGTCCTGTTTCTTACAAATGGCTGAACAAAGGTTCGAAGGAAATTCTGGCTGAAGGTAGCCTTTATGAAATCCCTGTCAAAGGCGAGGAAAAACTAAAGCTGCTGAGTGACTTGTACAACGCTTTGACGGATTTAATGAATACGCATTATGCCCCATATATGGAATTAAACATCTATAAGATATTCCGCAAAGAAAACTTCAAAGACCTCAAACAGAACATTATTGGACTTGAGATCAGCAACACAGAAGGAGCTGATTCTGCAGCAATGGCACCAGGACTCTTCAGTCTGCAGATTGGTAGTGATGGGGATTGTGGCCTCAAGATTCTCTTCTTGAACGCGAGAAGCCAGAGATTCTATATTCCAAAGGAATGGATGGAAATTAAAGAGATACACAACAACGAGATAGAATGGCTGCCTGGCAGTAAATATCACGCATAAAGAATCAGTATCTAACAGATTTGTCCGTAGGTAACGGACTCTTTGTCCGACGCCTGCGGACTTAGGGTCCGACGCCTATGGACAAATAGTATTACGCAGTCGTACTTTTTTCTAATGCCTGAAAATGACCTCTTCTAAAGCTTAAATGTGACCTTCATTTCGCCAATAAATTGAAAATGAAGGCCGAAACTTACTGATTTTCAGAATTAATTATTAACTTTGCAGCGCAATTTAATTCGAATTAAAATGAAAATAGCATTAATCGGCTATGGCAAGATGGGCAAGATGATTGAAGAGATAGCCCGCAGCCGTGGCCATGAGATTGTGAGTATCATTGATATTGACAATCAACAGGATTTTGAGAGTGAGGCCTTTGCATCGGCGGATGTGGCTATTGAGTTTACGGCTCCCCAGGCTGCCTACGGCAACTACCTGAAGGCTTGGGCAAAGGGCGTGAAGGTGGTGTCTGGCTCTACGGGCTGGATGAAGGAACATGGCGACGAGGTTCGTCAGGCCTGCGAGAATGGTAAGACGTTGTTCTGGGCTTCTAACTTCTCTATTGGTGTGGCCATTTTCTCTGCCGTTAACCGTTACTTAGCCAAAATCATGAATCAGTTCCCACAGTATGATGTAGAGATGGAGGAGACGCATCATGTGCATAAACTCGACCATCCCAGTGGTACGGCTATCACGCTGGCTGAGGAGATTGTAGAAAACATTGACCGCAAGGAGGCTTGGGCCGAGGATACCACAGACCCCAAACTGCTGCGTGTGGATCATATCCGCAGAGGTGAGGTGCCAGGTATTCATACCATTCGCTATGACTCTGATGCTGATATCATCACCATTACCCACGATGCCCATTCACGTCGCGGTTTTGCCCTTGGTGCTGTGTTGGCTGCCGAGTACACCAAGGAGCATCAGGGACTGCTGACAATTAGCGATATGTTTTCTTTCTAACTAAGAAAAAATATCTCCCTAGTTAGGGAATAAAATTTTGATTATGGAAAAAAGAGAAAAAGCCAAACTGAATATGAAGAAGCAGTGGGCCAAGTTCGTCCTTGTGATGATCTGCTATCTGCTGTTTCTCTACTGGGTAAAATCATGGTTGGGATTGCTTGTCATTCCCTTTATCTATGATGCCTATATCTCAAAGAAAATCAACTGGAAATGGTGGCAGGACTATGAAGGTCCGATGCGCACGGTGATGTCGTGGGTAGATGCTATCGTGTTTGCGTTGGTAGCTGTCTATTTCATCAACCAGTTCTTTTTCCAGAACTACGTCATTCCCTCATCATCATTGGAGAAGTCTTTGCTGACAGGTGACTACCTCTTTGTGTCGAAGGTGAGCTACGGTCCCCGTATTCCAGAGACGCCGCTGACAGTCCCCTTGACACAGCATACGCTGCCTATTGGTGATTTGAAGTCATACGTTGAATGGCCTCATTGGGAATACCGTCGTGTACCAGGATTGGGCAAGGTGGAACTCAATGATATCGTGGTGTTCAACTATCCTGCTGGCGATACCATCTGCCAGAACATGCCTTTCCAGACGGAGTATTATAACATGTGCTATGGATATGGTCGTCAGGTTTATGAGCAGACCTACCCTTTGGCACTCCCTGTAGACTCCCTGCCAAAAGCAGAACAGAGGGCTCGTTTTGAGGCATATTATAACTTAGGTCGTCAGTATATTGTAGCTAATCAGCAGCAGTTTGGTGGCATTGGTTATCGTCCTACCGATCGTCGCGAAAACTACGTGAAGCGTTGTGTGGGTCTGCCTGGTGATACCCTACAGATTATCGACCACATCGTTTATCTGAATGGTAAAGCCAACAAAGAGCCTGAGAATGTGCAGTACACCTATGATGTGCTGTTTAATGATGGTGCAATCCTGACGAATGATTTTCTGAAGGAGAACGGCATTACCTGTGAGGATCTTGGACTGAGTAATGCTGATAAGTCATATTTCAAGAGTGAGGGTCAGATCCAGTTGACTCAGCAGTTCCGCAATAACCGTGTCATTATGCCTATGACAAAGAAAACGGCTGCGCTGCTGAAGAGCAGGAAAGACTTGGTGCAGGCTATGGCTCCTGTTACGGGTGGAAATCCTGCAGAGCTCTATCCCCTGAATATGGTGAAAGACTGGACGCGCGACAACTATGGTCCTATCTGGATTCCGAAGAAAGGCGAGAGCGTAAAACTGTCTCTTGACAACTTACCTATCTACGAGCGACCTATCATGGTTTATGAACATAATGACCTTGAGGTGCGTGACGGTAAGATCTTTATTAATGGCGAGCAGACAGACACTTATACCTTCAAGATGGATTATTACTGGATGATGGGCGACAATCGTCATAATTCTGCTGACTCACGCTACTGGGGCTTTGTGCCAGAAGATCACATCGTGGGTAAGCCCATCTTTATCTGGTGGAGTAGTGATCCAGACCGTGGCCTCTTTGGAGGCGGCATTCGTTGGAGTCGCTTGTTCCGCTTTGTCGATAATATTAAGTAAATGAAGAATACCCTCCGATTCCTATTGGCATTTCTGATAGCCTTCGCGATGATGATGGTTGTCAGGATGATAGGTGTCACTATCTATACTATCAGCGGTGCTGGCTCGAAACCAGTGTTTCAGGCCGGTGACCGCGTGATGGTAAACAGATGGAGTTACGGCCTAAGGGTAGGAGGGAAAGAAAGTTTCTTTGGCTATGGACGCATAGCCCGACAGTCTGTAGAGAAAGGCGATTTGGTGGCTTTCGAGAACCCGCAGAATAATGATCAGGTTCTGATCTGGCGTTGTAAGGGATTACCAGGCGATACCGTCGTATATGAGGGAAAGACCGTTGTGGTGCCAGGCTTGAAAGACTGTGCCGACGCTGATTATTATTGGCTGGAGACGCTCGACTCTCAGCAGTTGTGCTTCATTGCCGAGGAATATCTTATAGGTCGTGCTTTCATGGTTGTATATAGTCGTGATCCATTAGAACCGCTATGGAGTGGATGGCGCTCAAACCGAATCCTTCTGCCGCTATGACCAGCGTACTTCTTTCTACAACTTATTTTGGTCCTGTGCAGTGGTATCAGAAATTATACCGCTATGCTTCTGTTTTCATTGACCAGCAGGAAACGTTCCAAAAGCAGACCTATCGGAATCGTTGTCTGATAGCAACGACGCAGGGTGTTCAGGCCTTGACAGTACCTGTGGTTCATGGTGCGGGTAATGCGATAAGTGATATTTGTATCTCAGATCATGGCAACTGGCGTCATCTGCATTGGCAGGCGTTACAGACGGCCTATGGTGATTCGCCTTTCTTTGAGTATTATGAGGATGACTTGCGCCCATTCTTTTCTGAGCGCAATTGGGAGCGTCTTGTTGATTATAACGAGGCTATTTGTCAGAAGATGTGCGAACTGTTGGATATACAGCCGCATCTCTCACCTCTATCCTCTTCCGACTGTCCTCCTTCCTCCCTTTCCGATTTCCGCATGGCAATCAATCCCAAGCATCCGCTTCAGGATGCCGATTTCCAGCCTCGCCCCTATTATCAGGTTTATCAGCAGAAAAATGGTTTCCTGCCAAACCTGAGCATTCTGGATCTTCTGTTTAATATGGGTCCGGAAAGCATCTTTTATCTGTAGATAAGCTATAAAAAACCTAAAAACTTGCTTGTATTACAAAAGTTTGCTGTAACTTTGCGATGAAAATCGCGATGTTACTCCGTCTCGGCAAAAAAAAGAATGGATTCTTTTGTTTTGCTCTCGACTTTTCGTAACTTTGCACCTATATATAAAGAAGAAGTGATGAGTCTGACAGGAATAGTAAGACCGCTGTTTGCCAAGCGATGGCGGGAACTGGAGAAACATAATACACAAGGAGAACAGTTGCAGCGTGAGGTGTTAGCCCATTTGGTGAGTAAGGCCAAGGATACTGAGTATGGCCGTGAACATCTCTTTGCAGCAACAAAGGGTTATGATGATTTTGTGCGTAATAACCCTGTCAATACCTATGAGGAATTGAAAGGTGACATTGACCGCATGCGTCAGGGCGAGGCTAATATCCTCTGGCCAGGACGAGTGAAATGGTATGCCAAATCAAGTGGAACAACGAATGATAAGTCGAAGTTCATCCCCGTTTCGCCAGATGGTCTGAAGCGTGTTCACTATAAGGGTGGTGCCGATGTGGTGGCACTCTACCTGCGTAATAATCCCCAAAGTCGTATGTTCGATGGTAAGGGATTAATTCTTGGAGGTAGTCATGCTCCCAACTATAATCTTCCAGGTTCTTTGGTAGGCGACCTGAGCGCTATTCTCATCGAGAATATCAATCCTGTTGTCAATTTGGTTCGTGTGCCTTCGAAGAGCACGGCCTTGTTGAGTGACTTTGAAGTGAAGCGCGACCGTATAGCCCGTGAGGCAATGAACAAGAACGTGACCAACCTCTCTGGTGTGCCCTCGTGGATGTTGTCTGTGCTGAATCGAGTGATGGAACTCTCAGGAAAGACTCACTTGGAGGAGGTATGGCCTAATCTAGAGGTATTCTTCCATGGTGGCGTGGCTTTCACGCCTTATCGTGAGCAATACGAGAAACTGATTACCAGTCCGAAGATGCATTATATGGAGACCTATAATGCCAGTGAGGGCTTCTTTGGCATTCAGGATGATCCTGCTGACAAATCCATGTTGCTGATGCTCGACTATGATGTCTTCTATGAGTTCCAGGAGATGGGCACGGATACAATCGTACCTTTGTGGGGCGTGGAAACAGGTAAGAACTATGCGATGCTGATCAGCACCTCCTGCGGTCTGTGGCGTTATATGATTGGCGACACGGTACAGTTCACCTCAACCAATCCCTATAAGTTCTTTATCTCAGGTCGTACAAAGTCCTTTATCAATGCCTTTGGTGAGGAGCTCATAGTGGATAATGCCGAGCAGGGTCTGAAATATGCCTGCGATGTGACTGGTGCACAAGTGTTGGAATATACGGCAGCTCCTGTCTTCATGGACCAGAACGCCAAATGCCGTCATCAGTGGCTTATCGAGTTCTCTAAGGCTCCGGAGGACCTGCAGCAGTTTGCGGAAATCCTGGACCGTAAGCTTCAGGAACTGAACAGTGACTATGAGGCCAAGCGTTTCAAGGATATCACTTTGCAACACCTGGAGATTATTCCAGCCCGTGAGAATCTCTTCAACGACTGGCTGAAATCAAAAGGAAAGCTGGGTGGACAGCATAAGGTGCCACGTCTCAGTAACAGTCGTGAACATATAGAACAATTGATTGCAATGAACAAATGAGAAAACTCTTATATATCATAGTTACTATAGGATGCTTGTTTTCCTGTGCTCGTATGGGCAGCCCAGACGGAGGATGGTATGACGATACGCCTCCAAGTGTGGTCGGTTCTACGCCCAACGACAAGGGGGTGAATGTGAAGGCTCATAAAGTGACGATTAATTTTGATGAATACATCAAGATTGAGGATGCCCAGAATAAGGTGATTATCTCTCCGCCGCAGATAGAGCAGGCGGAAGTGAAGGCTGCAGGTCGTAGGATTATTATTGACTTGAAAGACTCACTGAAGGAGAATACTACCTATACCATCGATTTCAGCGATGCTATCACAGATAACAACGAGGGTAACCCAATGGGTAATTATACCTTCAGTTTCTCTACGGGCGACCATATCGATACGTTGGAAGTATCGGGCTATTGCTTGAATGCCGAGAATCTGGAACCTATCAAAGGAATGTTGGTAGGCTTGTACGACTCTTTCGAGGACTCCCTGTTCCATAAGAAGCCCTTGATGCGCGTTTCGCGTACGAATGGTAGCGGACGGTTCACGATAAAGGGTGTGGCCCCTGGCACCTATCGTTGTTTTGCCTTACAGGATGCCGATGGTGATTTTAAGTTTGGTCAGAAGAGTGAGATGATTGCTTTCAATCATGATAGTATTGTTCCTTCGTGGCGCTCTGATATCCGTCAGGACACCATTTGGCGCGACTCTCTTCATATTGCCAATATCCTGCAGGTGGGCTATACCCACTTCCTGCCGGATGATATTACGCTGTTGTGTTTCCAGGAACCTCAGACCGATCGCTATCTGTTGAAGACGGAACGTAAAGACCCCAATCGCCTGGGTATTTTCTTTACCTATGGCAGCGACTCGCTACCTCGTCTTCGTGGTTTGAATTTCGATAGTGAGAATGCTTTTATTCTGGAGGCCTCACAGAAAAACGACACGCTGACTTATTGGTTGACTGATACCACGCTTGTGAATCAGGATACGCTGATTATCGAGAAAACCTTCCTGATGACTGATTCGCTGGGTAATTTGGTGGAGACTACAGATACTACGGAGTTTGTATCGAAAATACCTTATGCCAAGCGCCTGAAGGAGCAGCAGAAAGAGTATAACGAGTGGAAGAAGGAACAGGAGAGGAAGAAAAAGCGTAAGGAGCCTTATGACTCTATCATGCCTCCAAAGTATATGACGATAAAATGGAGTGCCACAGGACAGATGGATCCAGGACAGCGTATCTATTTTGAAGCGCCAGAACCTCTAAGTCGTTGTGACACCGCGGCTCTCCATCTCTTCTCTGTGATTGACTCCGTGGAGACACCAGTGCCTTTCTCCTTACAACAGATAGGCGTGCGTCGCTACGAATTGTTGAGTGAGCGTGAACAGGAGGTAGACTATAAATTGGTTATCGATTCGGCTGCCTTCGAGAGTATCTACGGTCAGATCACCAAGAAGATAGAGCATAAGTTCAAACTGCGTCCTGAGGAGGAATATGCTTATCTGGCTGTGGAAATCAGCGGATGCCAGTCTACCGACTCAGTCGTTGTGCAGCTGATGGATACGCAAGACAAAGTGCTGCGTCAGGTGCTGGCCGATGCATCGGGTGTGGCTGAGTTTATGTATCTGAAGCCAGGCAATTACTACCTACGTGCTTATATCGATAAGAACGGCAATGGGCAGTGGGATACGGGCGTATATGATCAGGATCTGCAACCAGAGCCTGTTTATTACAACCGTCAGATGATAGAATGTAAGGCTAAATGGGAGGCTACGCGTCAGTGGAATCTCACAGCCACGCCTCGCTATAAGCAGAAACCTATGGCTATCACTAAGCAAAAGCCTGATAAAGAGAAGCAATTGCGTAACCGCAACCTCGATAGAGCAAAGTCAAAAGGTGTTGAATACCTGAATCAAAAACATTAATAACATTAAGCCTGATGAAAATGAAGAAATATCTGTTAATCCTGTTGATGCTGCTCCCGTTGAGCATGAGTGCCCAGTCTAAGTGCGGCATTGAGAATACAGCCTTCAATGGTGGTGAGTTCTTAGCTTACGACCTCTATTTCAATTGGAAGTTCGTATGGTTTAAGGTGGGTACGGCATCTATGTCTACTGTGACTTCCACATTCAAGGGACAGAAGGCCTATCGCACCAGCCTGACCACCCGTGGCAACAGTAAGTTGGATGGCGTCTTCGTGATGCGCGACACCTTGTTGTCTTATTGCAGTGCGAAAGACCTCTCGCCACTCTATTTCCGCAAGGGTGCCCTGGAAGGTAAGCGCTATTATGTAGATGAACTGTGGTATACCTATCCCCGTAATAACTGTCATCTGCGTATGCACCGTATTGATGCCGATGGTGAGGAACACTGGAACGATAAGGAGTATGCTGAGTGTATCTATGATATGATGAGCATCTTCTTGCGTGCGCGCAACTTTGATGCTTCCGGCATGAAGAAGGGTGATATCATCCCTCTGCCTATCAGCGATGCCCGTAGTCTTACCAATTCGTGGATGACCTATCGTGGTAAGGAGAACTATAAGATTGACGGTACAAACGAGAAGTTCCGTTGCCTGGTATTCTCTTTCTATGAGCGCGAGGACGGCAAGAACCACGAGTTGATCCGTTTCTATGTGACCGACGACAATAACCATATCCCAGTACGTCTGGATATGTTCCTTAGCTTCGGTAGTGCCAAGGCTTTCCTGAAGACCTACAAGGGTGTGCGAGGTCCTATGACATCGAAAATCAAGTAACCTATAAAAAAGAGGTTTCCCAAACAACATCGGGAAACCTCTCTTTTTTTATGCCTTGAGTGCTCGCATAGCATTGAGCACAGCCAGTACCGTGACGCCTACGTCGGCAAAGACAGCGAGCCACATGGTAGCGATGCCGAAGGCGGCAAGAATCAGTACGGCAACCTTCACACCAATGGCAAACCAGATATTCTGACGTGCGATGCCTATCGTACGACGGGCTATGCGCACGGCTGTAGCTATCTTTGATGGCTGGTCGTCCATCAACACCACATCGGCAGCTTCTATCGCAGCATCGCTTCCTAAGCCTCCCATGGCAATACCTACATCGGCACGTGCCAGAACGGGTGCATCGTTGATGCCGTCGCCTACGAATGCGAGTTTAGATGGCTGATGGCTGATGGCTGATATCTGAGTGACCTTGTCAGTAGGCAGCAGTTCTGCGTGGTATTCATTGATACCCAGTTGCTGGGCTACACGACTGGCCACCTCTTCACGGTCGCCAGTCAGCATCACAGTCTTCTTCACACCCAACTTCTTCAGTTGGGCGATTGCCTCGGCACTGTCTTCCTTCACCTGATCATTGATGACGATATGACCGGCATAGACATTATCAATGGCCACATGTACGATGGTTCCCTCATCGCCATGCTCGCACTGGTGCCATTCTACGCCAATGAGTTCCATCATCTTCGTGTTGCCTACGCATACCATTTTCTCGCCTACCTTGGCGCGTATGCCCTTGCCGGCAATCTCTTCTATATCCGTTACCTTACAGCCGTCTGTGCCTTCATTGGGGAAAGCATCGCGCAGGGCGGCACCAATGGGGTGCGTGGAGAAGTGCTCCACATGGGCGGCAAGATGCAGCAGCTGGTGCTCGTCGACCACATCAGGATGGACGGCCTCGACGGCAAACTGTCCGTGAGTCAACGTGCCGGTCTTGTCGAAGACAACGGTGTCTACCTTAGCAAGCACGTCCATATAGTTGGCTCCCTTGATGAGGATACCGCGACGCGAAGCACCACCGATGCCTCCGAAGAAGGTCAGCGGAACGCTGATGACTAAGGCGCAGGGGCACGAGACGACGAGGAACATCAGGGCACGATAGAGCCAGATGTGGAAAGCACCACCAAACAGAGTGGGAACGACGGCAATAGCCAAAGCGGCAACGACGACAATGGGGGTATAGATGCGGGCAAAGCGGGTGATGAAGGTCTCGCTCTGCGACTTGTGTTCGGCAGCGTTCTCTACCAAACTGATAATCTTCGAGGCCGTACTCTCGCCGAAATTCTTGGTGGTACGTACTCGCAACAGTCCTGAGAGGTTGACACAGCCCGACTGTACCTCGTCGCCCTCAGCAACCTCGCGAGGCAGAGACTCGCCAGTCAGCGCAACGGTGTTCAAGGCTGAACGACCGCCGATAATGACACCATCGAGGGGCACACGATCGCCTGGACGGATGATGATGGTTTCTCCAACCTCGATCTTCTTTGGAGACACATCACGAATCGGGTAATCACCATTACTCATTTCTAATTCCTCATTTTTCATTTCCAAATGTGCCACATCGGGCCGTATGTCCATCAGATGACTGATACTGCGGCGGCTCTGCCCCTCAGCATAGCCCTCGAAGAGTTCGCCAACCTGGAAGAACAGCATGACGAAGACGGCCTCAGGAAACTCTGTTTCGGCACCAGGCAGGAAGCCGATACAAAGGGCACCGATGGTGGCGACCGACATGAGGAAATGCTCATTGAAGGCATCGCCGTGAGCAACACCCTCGACAGCCTCCTTCAGCGTGTCGTGACCTATTATTAAATAAGGTACAAGATAGACGAGCAACAGTTGCCAGGTTGACAACTGTAGCTGATGCTCGACAACAACGGCAGTGACGAGCAGCAGAACCGTGACACCGATGAGCGTCAGCTGGCGGCGCAGCCCTCCTTCATGCTCATGATGATGATGCTCATGATAGTGATGCTCATGATGGTGATGCTCGTGGTGGTGGTGCTCGCAGCACTCACTCTCTTGATAGTGGTGATGATGAATATGTGCCATAACTTTGACCCTTTAATTGTTTTCGGGTGCAAAGTTACGGCACATTTCGTGCAACTCGGTTGCAAAGTTCAGAAAGTATAGCCGATGGTAGCTGTCACCTGATGGCGCTTGTTCTCAACATCGGTGGTCTGAGGCACGTTGCTGATGGTAGCTCCGTCGAAGGTGAACGTCGTATTGGGCTGGAAGGGGTGGAACGTACCCTTCGTCATCGAGTACTGATAAGCCAGGTCGAAGTTCCAGCCATTATACTTGTAGCCAAAACCGCAGGTAACGCGGTGGGTATCCTTCCAGTTGGTGTAGTCGTTGGTCGACGAGTACATCACGCCGATGGAGTTGATGGTCATGTCGCGCACACCGTCCTCCTTGTACATCGGCGATACATAGTTGTAGCCTACGCGGACGGCCATTGCGGGATCAGGCTTCAACTCGGCACCCACCTTCAGCATGTGAACGCCCTGCAGCGCGTGCTCGGTCTGGTTGTTCATCACGCGGTCGCTGTGAGAGTCGCGGTTTCCGTCGTAGTCGTAACCGTCGTTCTCGCGCAAGTCCATCGTGCTGTAGTCGCTGTACTCGTAGGTGGCACCAAGAGCAAGCATCGTACCAACGGTGTGACCTAAGCTGACGTCAAACTTCCACGGTGTGTACATCTTGAACTCGTAAGTCTCGCCGTTCTCACCCCTCTCCCAGAGTCCAATACCCTGCTGATAGCAGTTGTTATAGAACACCGTGCTATTGCTCGTCTTCAAGTCGTACCACGTAGGAGTAGAGACAGAGAGACCAACGCGGAACGGCGAAAACTCGATGGGACGGAAGATGACACCTGCTTTGACATCAACGCCCGTACCAGTCACCTTACGCTCGTCTGAGAGCAAGGTATTGCCGGCACTGGGGCCATCGGCAAACACCAGATTCTCCTTATAGTCGGTCGTCGACTTGTAGTTCACATCATGTAAGCCGACAGTCAGACCGAGATATACGCGATCGTTGACATTACCGCTGAGGTTGACATCGAAATCAGCAATCCAGCCGCGCTGGCCGTTGTTATACTGATAGGTGTCGCCATCGAGATAGCCAATCTCAACATCTTGGCCATTCTCCTTAGGCCACGCGTTGAAAGCGTTCATATAGAGGTAGTCCACCTGCGTAAAGGTGTAGGCACGCAGGGCACTCGGACTATTGTTCTCGTAGCCCATCAGGTCGCCGTCGACGTTCCAGTCGAGGTTGTAGCCGCCCCGATTGACATTGTCCTTGTCGTACTTGGCAAAGCCAACCTGGTTGAGTGAACCGCGACGCAGACTGTTGGCTGCCGACAGTATCTGATTGAAATTGCGGCTTTTATGATAGTTGAAGCCAATGTTGACAAACGAGCGTCTGTCCATCTGCGAAGAATAGACGAAGCCTGCCTGGTCAAAGCTGAGATGGGTCTTGCCGGTCTCGCCAAACTTCACGGCACCCTGCTGGGAGACGACACTCAATGACGTCTGGAAAGTACTGTGACGGAACAAACCGATGCCTGCGGGGTTCGTACTCATTGTCGAAATATCGGCACCGAGGGCTTCTAATGCGCCACCCATACCCACATAGCGCGCCGTTCCGTTCAGGTCGCTCATCATGAGTTTGGCACCCTCGTATGTATCCTGAGCTGCCGACGGCAAAGTTGCCGCCAAGGCCATTGCTGCAAAATATAACTTTTTCATCATGTTCAAAACTCTTAATTATTAATCGGCATAGCCGACAACTCTTAATTCTTAACTCTAAACTCTTAATTCATTCAGCGCCTTCCCGCACGTCCGATGCTGCCACCACCACGTGAGCCACCGCCGCCACCGCTAAAGCTGCCACCGCTGGAACGGCCTGCACTGCTGCTGCCACTGCTGAAGCTGCCGCTATTGCTGGTAGAACGGCTGAAGTTACCGCTGTTACTGGTGGAACGGCTGAAGTTGCCACTATTGCTGCGATACACGGTACTATTATTAGATGTAGCACGCTGTGTGGCACGCGACGAAATAGAACTGGTAGCACGCGAACCACCCGTGAAGTAGCCATGAGAGCGACCGCTGCGATCGATGGTGCCGGTATTGCCATTACGCGAATACAAGCGACTTCTGCCCGAGTAGTAACCACCTCCATAGTAATACGGACGGTAGTAGCTGTAGTAGCCATAATGGTAAGGACCATACCAGCCATAATCATAGTACCAGGGATCGTACCACGTGGAGTACCAGCCATAGTGGCGGTAGTACCACGGATCGCGCCAGTACCAGTAAGAGTCATACCAGGGGTAGTACGACGAGTAGAACCACGGCGAGTGCCATGAGTCGCTCACGCCGTCGCGATAGCCGTCACGGTAGGCCAAGTCGGTCTCATAGCCGTCGTAGCGGGCCAACTGCCGTGTCAGTGCGAAGTCCTCCGTCTGGGTAGAGTCGGGATAGACGCCACGTTCGGCGCTGAAGCTGATGATGTCGTTTCCTGATGCCGTGGTGTCGGGCACCACCTGGTAATAGCTGCTGCCACCTTGGCCGCGACGGTTGTATTCGTCGACGCTACGGTTACTGCCAGAGTAGTAGGTAGAGCGCGGCGTACCGTAGTTAGCAACAGCGCGTTCCTTGGTCTGCTTCGAGGGAACGAAGTACATATCGTCATCCTGAGCCAACATTGTCAGAGGCATTGCCCCCAACAAGAGTGATACTAAAATACGGTTGTTCATTGTCATATTCTCCTTTGTTTTACTGTTTCACGCTACAAAATTATATTTAATTTCATTGCAAAATTAGGGAAAAACCCTAAACAATGATAGGTTTTTCCCTATTTTTTGTAATTTTGCGGCAAATTTAACACCAATATGAAGTATTACGAGGTGAAATTCAGCGTAAAACCGCTCAACAGCGACGCTTGTGACCTGCTGGCAGCTATGACCGGAGAGGCAGGTTTTGAGACTTTCGAAAACACCGAAGACGGGCTGACGGGCTACGTCCAGCAGTCACTCTTCGACCAGCAAGTTCTGGACGGCATACTGTTGTCGTTCCCAATACCTGACGTCAACATCAGCTATACCATCAACAAAGCTGAGGACCGCGACTGGAACGAACAATGGGAGCAAGAGGGATTTGACCCCATCACCGTAGGCAACCGTCTGGTGATTCACGACGGACGGCACCTGCCACATCTTGACTCCAACTCCGCTCCCACACTTGTTACCATCGAAATCGATGCCCACTTAGCTTTCGGCACAGGCACCCACGAGACTACGCAGATGGTATGCGGCACACTCATCAATACAGACCTGACAAACAAGCGCATATTGGATTGTGGCTGCGGTACGGGCATCTTAGGCATCACGGCCATGAAGTATGGAGCGAGGGAATGCGTCAGTTACGACATCGATGAGTGGAGCGTCGACAATACACGCCATAATGCCGTCATCAATAACGTTGAAGTGACACCACTCTTGGGAGATGCCTCTATATTAAATAAGGTGGAGGGGGCGTTCGACATAGTCGTGGCAAACATCAACCGCAACATCCTGCTGCAGGACATGCCGGCTTTCAGGCAGAAAATGGCAACAGGTGCCAAACTCATTCTCAGCGGATTCTACACAGAAGACATTCCCCTGCTGACAGAAAAAGCGGCTACACTGGGACTCAGCATAACCGCTCAACGTGAAGCCCACGGATGGGCTTGTATTGTGCTGACGCTTACTCTACAGTAACAAAGTTCTCATGCTCCACGCCGTTGCGGCGCTCAAGCCAAACCTTATATTGTTCCAACGAGCTGAGGGTCGATTGAGAAAACGTAGAAATGCCCTGAACGACAAGTGCTTCGCCTGAAGGCCGCTTACCTGTTGCAATAGCAAAGGGAGAATACACCTTTGCGGGGAATTCTGTTGCTTCTACACCGTTCAGTACCATTTTGTACTTACAAGTGACCTTCGTTCCTACAGGAGCCGCGAACTTGACCGTGCGGATAATACACTTGGTGGCGTCGACAGTAAAGCCGCCCATAAGCTGAAGAAGTTGCAGCCCCTCCTTGGAATAGGTAGTTAGGGCATCAGAACTCTCACCGTTCCTCACCGTAAAATTCCTCATCGAACCCTGGCCGTCATTATAAGTAACCTCCAAGTTGGCATTCTGAGCAATCGCATTTGGAAGTACTGCAACGATACACACTTCTCCATTGCCGCTGGCGGTCTGGGGGTCATCATCATCATCGCCACAGGCTGCCAAAGCCGTCAGCGTGAAACAACAGGCGACAAAAACGCCTAAGAGCCATACAAAATTCTTTTTCATAAATTTCTTTGTTTTAGGTTTACTGCGGGCAAAGTTATGAAAAAAGAATGAACTATGCAAGCAAAAACAGAAAAAAATATTTGCAACCTACTGATAGGCCTTCTCACCGATTGTTTCCATCGACCCAATTGTCATCTGGCGAAGGTCGTAATAGGAGCCGTTATAGATATTGAAATCGACGTGACCCTTGATACCTGGCAGCTTGCCGACATCCGTATGCTGCCAGAACTTCCAACGCCCTTTGTACTCGACACTGTCCACATAGTAGTGGGCTATCCAGTAGGGATATTGGTCGAAAATGGTGTCGTTCAGGTAGCGCGTCTTAAATTTATAATAGGTGTAGATGATGGGCTTGACGTTGTAGTGCTTCTCGACAATGTCCAGCCACTGCAGCACCGACGCCTTGAACTCGTCATCGGTCTGGTCCTTGGGTTTGTGCTCCACGTCGAGCACGGGTGGCAGGTCGCCGTTCTCCAACTTCACCTGACTGAGGAAGTGCTGTGCCTGACGGTCGGCAGGCGAGTGAACGCTGTAGAAATGGTAGGCACCACGGGTGAACCCATACTCACGGGCCTGGTGGAAATTCTCACGGAAATTCTCGTCGGTCTGCGTAGAGCCTTCGGTGGCCTTGATCATCACGAAACGGATGGGACAGCGGTTAATCATACCTTCGTCTTTCAGCTTGTCCCAGTCAATATGTCCCTGATGGTGCGAGATGTCAATACCGTGAATCTCATAGCCATCAGGATAGCTGACATCACCATAGAGGGCACGCCAGCGGAAGCCAAAGGGGCCGACGAAAATATAATAGAAAAACCAAATGTAGACAGCTACGACAGCAGCTCCACCAAGCCAATATGCCCAACCAGGCAGTAGACGTAGAAATCGGATAAAGAAATTCGGTTTTCTACGTCCTTGCGGGCCATGATACGTATGGGTTGAACCAATGCCTTTTCGGTGAACTGCGCGGCGCTTTGATGCCATAAAATCAAAAATAGCACGGATTACACGGATTAACACGGTTCAAATACCGTGTCTCTCAATATGAGCCGTGTAATCCGTGCCTATAAATAATCAGCTTTTACTTGGCTTGTTCGAGAGCAAGCGTCCTAGTAGGCTGGTCACAGACCTCAGCGGGTCCCCAGTACTGGATAGGACCAGGATATACATAAGCCGTCTCACGAGCCCAGCGGTCGCGCTCTTTAGCGAAAGCCTTGAAGGGAGCACCGTCGAGTTCAACGAGAGCCTTGCGGATAACAGGTTTCATCTCGCCGGCACGCTTCTCCATATTCATCATCATCGTGATGGGCACACCGCCGGCAACCCACTGGTCAGCGGGAGCGGTCGTGTTCTTCACAATGGCCATATAGCCCGTCTTGCCGTTGGCAATGAGCTGAGCGGCACTGGTACCGAGGGCGTAGCAGTAGTCGGCGTCGAAGTTTGAAGGAGCCGCGCAACGGCCCTCATAGCCGAAGAAGTGGTGCTGAGTGCCGAACTTACCAACATACTTGCCTTCCTTCTTCATGCGCTCAAGCTTCTGGGCAACCATCGTAGAGAGCAGCTTCTCGGTCTCGATGAGCGACACCTGCACGTTTCCGTGAGGA
>JAEEGG010007319.1_pt1 | contig 25519 bp, 21 predicted proteins | sample 9134161 | NCBI WGS metagenome assembly JAEEGG01 (sample SAMN16246543, study PRJNA631951) | gut metagenome | biome: gut microbiome; feature: rumen; material: CR-attached | host: Bos | place: Iran: Karaj | collected 2018-10 | reverse complement strand
TCCTTCAACTTCTATTGACGGTTCGTTCAATTACCCAAATACCTAATAATAGGCATTCGCTTCTTGTACTACTTGTCTGTTTATGAAAATCTTTCAAAGAACTCTTTCTTAGTGCCTCACAAGAGGCCTCTCTTGTTTAGCGGGTGCAAAGGTACGACTATTTTTCGAACCAGCAAAACTTTTTTAAGAAAAAATGCAGAATTCATTCCGTTTTCCCAACTATCTTGATAATTATCAATTCCAGGAAGCCGTACACCTTATTAATATAATATAGGAGTTAAAGAAGTTCTTTGCAAGCCGCTCGGCGACGCAGGAGACACTTGCCTTAGCAAGCAAAGCGTCACAAAGCGCCGAGCGAAAGGAGTTAAGATTTTGCAGGTTACCTCACTTTTTTTGCATAAAAATTTGGTGGTATGCAGAAAAATAGCTAATTTTGCGGCCGATTTGTGAATAAATATTCTTATGAAGACTAAAAACAACCGTTTGGAAGCACTGCGGATGCTTATTTCAAGCCGCGAATTGGGCAGTCAGGAAGAATTGCTGAATGCCTTGCAAGAAGAGGGATTCAAATTGACGCAAGCCACTTTGAGTCGCGATTTAAAACAGCTGAAAGTTGCCAAAGCCGCAACATTGCGCGGCAATTACGTCTATGTGCTTCCTAACGATACCATGTATAAGCGCGTGAGTACGCCCGGCAACCTCCGGGAGATGATGACGGTATCAGGTTTTGTCAGCATCAACTTCTCTGGCAACATGGGTATCATCAAGACCCGCCCCGGCTATGCCAGTGCCATAGCATGGAATATCGATTCAAGCGACATTCCCCAGATTCTTGGCTCTATTGCCGGTGACGACACCATCTTTGTTGTTATCCGAGAAGGAGTGAGCCATGAAGAGGTAACGGAAGCACTCAAGCACATCTTAAACGAACATTAACAACATCATGGAAAAAGATACGGAAATAGAAGTATTGGTGGCCGGGCCAGAACACGAGAAGTATGTTGATACTATCCTGGAAACGATTGCCGAGGCTGCCAAGGTGCGTGGTACGGGTATTGCCAAGAGAACGCACGAATATGTTGCCAAGAAGATGGCAGAAGCAAAAGCAGTCATCGCGCTGACGAAGAGCGGTCGTTTTGCCGGTTTCAGTTATATTGAGACCTGGGAGAACCAGCAATATGTAACCACCAGCGGTCTGATAGTCCATCCCGACTTCCGAGGCATGCACATCGCCAAGCGCATTAAAGACATGACCTTTACGCTGGCCCGTACCCGCTGGCCACATGCCAAGATTTTCTCGCTGACGAGTGGTGCTGCGGTCATGGCCATGAACACAGCCTTGGGCTATCAGCCCGTGACATTCGCCGACCTGACGGAAGACGAGGCTTTCTGGAAAGGCTGTGAAGGGTGTATCAACGTAGACGTGCTTCACCGTACTGGCCGTAAGTACTGCATCTGCACGGCTATGCTCTATGACCCGACAGAGCATCTGCCCGCCAAGTTACCTGATGAGGTGATTTCTCGTATCAAGCAACTGCAGGAGTTGGAGGATAAATAAGGTGGAGGAGTTAAAGGAGTTAAGGAGTTAAGGAGTTAAGGAGTTAAGGAGTTAAGGAGTTAAAGGAGTTAAGGAGTTAAGGAGTTAAGACATTACTAGGAATTAAGACTAGGAGTTAAGACATTACTAGGAATTAAGACTAGGAGTTAAGACAAAAGTAAGAACAAAAGATATGGCAAACAAGAAAGTAGTAGTAGCATTCAGTGGTGGACTTGACACCAGCTACACAGTAATGAAATTAGCCCAGGACGGCTGGGAAGTTTATGCTGCCTGCGCCAATACCGGCGGTTTTTCGGCAGAGCAGTTAAAGACCAACGAAGAGAACGCCTACAAGCTGGGCGCGAAGGCGTATGTAACGCTCGACGTAACGCAGGAGTATTACGAGAAGTCGCTGAAGTATATGATCTTCGGCAATGTGCTGCGCAACAACTGCTACCCGATATCGGTCAGCAGCGAACGTATCTTCCAGGCCATCGCCATCGCCCGCTATGCCAAGGAGATTGGTGCCGATGCCATCGCCCACGGTTCGACAGGAGCCGGCAACGACCAGATACGCTTCGACATGACCTTCCTCGTGATGGCTCCCGGTGTGGAGATTATCACCCTTACCCGCGACAAGAAACTGACGCGCAAGGAGGAGGTCGACTTCCTCAATGAACACGGATTCTTTGCCGACTTCACCAAGCTGAAGTATTCTTATAATGTAGGTATCTGGGGAACCAGTATCTGCGGTGGCGAGCTGCTCGACCCCACACAGGGACTGCCTGAGGAGGCTTACCTGAAGCACGTTACTGCCAAAGAGCAGGAGTCGCTGTTGAAGATTCAGTTCGAGAAGGGCGAGATTGTAGGCGTGAACGGCGAGAAGTTCGACGACCGCGTAAAGGCCATCCAGAAGATTGAGGAGATTGGTGCCTCTTACGCCATCGGCCGCGACGCCAACGTTGGCGACACCATCATCGGTATCAAAGGCCGCGTAGGCTTCGAGGCTGCCGCTCCGAAGCTCATCATCGAGGCTCACCGTTTGCTGGAGAAGTCGACTTTGAGTAAGTGGCAGCAGTACTGGAAGGACCAGGTGGCCAACTGGTACGGCATGTTCCTGCACGAGAGCCAGTACTTAGAGCCCGTGATGCCCGACATCGAGGCCATGCTCACCTCATCGCAGCGCAACGTGACGGGTACTGCCATCCTGAAGCTCCGTCCCTACGGCTTCGAGACTGTGGGCATTGATTCCGTCAACGACCTGACCAAGTCGAAGCTCGGTGAATATGGTGAGACGCAGACTGGCTGGACTGCTGACGAAGCCAAAGGCTTCATCAAGGTTTCGAGCACACCGCTGAGAGTGTACTACGGAATACATCCGAATGAAAGGTAGCCCCCCTCAATCCCCCCGAAGGGGGGAGGAACTGACCCCAACACCTCAGTTCTCCAAACACGATAAGGGGTTAGGAGTTCAGATAGCCGACCCATGCATGTATGGTCTCTTGAAACAATTCGTCAAAGAGAATAGGCAAAATGAGACAACAGCAGAAATGGTTTTCTGGAAATTCTTGCGAGGCGACCAATTAGGAGTGCATTTCCGACGACAGCACATTATAGGTGACTATATTGCCGACTTTGTCTGTTTGCCTCTGAGGCTCATTATTGAGCTTGATGGTGGTTATCACCAACTGCCGACACAGCAAATGAATGATGCAGAAAGGACAAAATGGTTAGAAAGTAAAGGTTTCTTCGTTATGAGATTCACAAATGAAGAAGTGCTTGGAGACATAGATGGAACAATAAATAAAGTAAGAAAATATATCAATGAAAACAAATAACAACGCCCTTTCATCCCCCCTTCGGGGGGACAGAGGGGGGCTTTCAGTAGGAATTCTTGGTGCTGCAGGCTATACGGGCGGAGAACTGATCCGGGTGTTGCTGAACCACCCCGAGGCAGAGATTGTATTTGCCAACTCAGAGAGTAATGCAGGCAATCTCGTCAGCGACGTGCATGAAGGACTGGTCGGGGAAACCGATCTGAGATTCACCGATGCGATGCCTTTTGAGGATGTTGACGTGGTCTTCTTCTGCTTCGGTCACGGCAAGAGCGAACAATTTCTGAAGGAGCATACCATCCCTGCCAATGTGAAGATTATCGACCTCGCACAGGACTTCCGCATCAAGGGCGACCACGACTACGTCTATGGCCTGCCAGAGATTAACAAGGAAGAGATTGCGAAGGCACAACATGTGGCTAACCCCGGTTGCTTTGCCACCGCTATCCAGTTGGCCCTGCTGCCTGCTGCCCACCTTAATCTATTAAAGGAGGATGTTGCCGTCAATGCCATCACGGGTTCTACAGGTGCCGGCCAGAAGCCCGGTGCCACCACCCACTTCTCATGGCGCAACAACAACCTGAGCATCTACAAGCCGTTTACCCATCAGCACTTAGCCGAGATACGGCAGTCGCTGACGCAGGTGCAGGGCTATCTCGACGCCAGCATCGACTTCATCCCCTACCGCGGCGACTTTGCCCGCGGCATCTTCTGCACGGCAGTCATCAAGACCAAAGCCCCCGTCGAGGACGTCGTTGAAGCCTACAAGGACTTTTATGCCGACGCTGCCTTCACGCACTACAGCGATAAGTCGCTTGACCTGAAGCAAGTAGTGAACACCAACAAGTGTCTGGTTCACGTTGACGGTTTCGAGGGTAAGATTCTCGTTACCTCCTGCATTGACAACCTCTTGAAGGGTGCTGTGGGCCAGGCCGTTCAGAACATGAACATCATGTTCGGGTTGGACGAGACGGCAGGACTACGCTTGAAGGCATCAGCGTTCTAAAAAACAGGTCAGCAGCGAACGCTGCTATTGTCGTCGGCGGTCGCTGCTATTATCAGCAGCGGCCGCTGCTGATATTGTCGGCGGCCGCTGCCGATCGGATTAGTGCCGCCTTTCTCCCCGTCTGCCGCCTCTTTACTCCCAGTCTTCCCAGCCCTTTCTCCCTGCCTACCGTTACCTCGCGCCCTGCCAATTGCTGGGCACCTCCGTCTTTTAACATTATTTATGGAGGGAACAACGGTATTTAACAAAGAATTTTGTATCTTTGCAACAATTATAGAATCCTAAAACATAAACAGCATGATAAAACATCTACTCCTCACACTGCTGCTCGCGCTGCCTCTGACAGCATCCGCCGACGACACGCAGGGAGCCACCAACAAAACGGCGGACACGGCGACGGAACTGTCGCAGGGTGAGACCATCACTTACGATTACGTGAAAAATGATGGTACTTACATTTATTGGAAATTTACGACTACAGAGACTGGCACAATCAGACTCATAGTAAAGCGGACGAATATCAAACGTCAAACAATCTTCGGCGGTGATACAACAACTCAATTATACTATGCCAACCCTGACGGGACAGTCGTAAAGTTAACAGAAATAGAAAACTCGGATACCCTCACATTCGAGAACGCCAAGCCGGGACAGTACTATGCACGAGCACGTTTCAGTCTCTTAAATAGCTGTACCTACAAGCTGACCTACAAATTCACGCCCGGCAGTACCACGCCTGACGACGGGGATATGGTAGAGCGCAAGTATCTGGTAGTAGAGACCAAGAACCACGTGAAGACTACCTATATGCTGGCCCGGAAACCGGAGGTAACCTTTGTTGGCAACAGCCTGCACATCGTGTCGTCTGATGCTGACGTCACCTATGACCTGCTCGACGTGCTGCGCTTCACCTACGAGACGCAGAGCGTTACGGGGGTCAGTGAACTGCATGAAGATCCTGCTACTATCGACTACGAAGACGGCCAGCTCATTATCAGCGGCATTAAGGCTGGAGCTCCGGTCGGCATCTATTCGCTCGACGGCAAGTTAGTGAAACAGCTGACCGCCCAGCGCAGCGGTTCGTTCCGCATCAGTCTCGCCTCGCTGCCTCAGGGCATGTATATTGTTAAAGCCGACAACATCACCTATAAAATCTTGAAGCGATGAAAAACCTACGCACCTTATTATATATGCTGACGCTGTTGCTGTCGGCAATAGCAGTACCCGCCGATGCCCAGCAACGGCAGGACGCCCTCTACATCTATCGCAACGACGGACAGTTCAACGCCTTCTTCTATGGCGACATCCAGCGCATCTGCTACAGCAAGATCGACACGCTGGGCGTAGAGCACGACGACTTTGTCGTTCAGGAGGTGTGGGCGCTCGACACCGTCTTCCGTATTCCCGTCGATGCCATCGACTCGGTGTCGTTCGTTACTCCAGAGACCAAGATTAAGGCCGACGTCTTCTGTCCTGACAAGTCGATAGCCGACTACATCATCGACGGAGACTCCGTGAATTGGATTCGCCTGGCCGCCAACACTCCAACGGCCCTTGTCCCCAAGAATGGTCAGAAACTGCTCATTGAAGAAGGCAGCAAGTACATCCCCGACGGTTTTGGCGGCAAAGTCATTCTCTCAGAGTTAGACCCTGAAGGCTGGCTTATCGTTACCGAGGGTGTGCCGCTTACCGACATTTATGAGCGGCTGTTCATCAAGGCAGCATTAGGTTCCGCCCCAGCCGAAGCCCGACGTTTCGGAGTTCTCGATGGCACCGAGCTGAGCGTAGTCGAAGAGAAACCTTGGAATTTGCCCAAGTTAAATGGAGAGTTTTCGCTAACCCACTCTACAGCCTTAATTCCAGGTAATGACAATGTAAGCCTCTCGGCTGATCTTACTGGTAAAATTGGCGCATCTGCACAAGTTACCGTCAACAGCATCCGCGCCTTCCTTTTCATCGACCCCATACTTGGGAGCCAGTTCGACGTAATGACCAACCTTAACGTTGACGGCGAGTTCAACGCCTCGTTTAGCGGTTCTATAAACGGTCGAGTGGATATTGGATTCCACAAGGATCCCTTTAAACAGAAAGTCAAAGGCTTGGAATTCGATATCACCGTCGGAATTTTCGTTGAAGGTTCCATGTCAGGATTCGAGCTCAAATACACAAAGCCCGTCAAGGGCAATCTGGTCGTGTTTGCAACGGGTAGTTTAGCCGACCTGGTAGACTTGGCCAACCCGTTACCATCGCTTACGTCTGATGGAATCTTATATCGCTATAGTTATGACAAGCAGGGCCCCGACGGAGCCCTCGAATTAACCGCCCCCAACCAGGTATCTGTCGGCATTGGTCTTGCTGCCAAAGCAAAGACGAAGTTGGCCATCCCCGTCAGCGAGAAACCGAAAGGGTTGAGGGATTGGGTGAAGAACCGCCTGAATAATTACGCGGAGAAAAACAATTTGAAAGGTTTTGAATTCTCCATCGGTGCCGATTTGGGAGGTAAGATTGATATCAAGGCCCCCATAACGCTGCTGTCACAGCTGAAGACAATGAAGAACCTCGCCCAGGTAGCCGGGCTATTTGGCGACATCCTTTCCTCACAGCCCATCTATAAGCAGTTAGACGAGGAAACAGAGATTACACTCTCAGGATACGTCAAATTAGGAGGAGAACTCCAGCTGGGCAGCTGGAAAGGAAATTTGGGAGCCGATGTATCGGTATCCAGCACCCCCCACGGGTTAGTGCCACACATCGGTGGCATCAGCGTAGGCTATGATGAAGACAACAAACCGCTTAAGCCCTGGCGCATCAAGATGCTGTCGCCCATCTCCAGGAATCTCCTGTTTCCGGTCACTACCGGATTCCTCGTCACCGATATGGATGATAAAATCATAACAAAAGACGCCTCCAACCACTGGTGGACTGAGGGCACCAAAGGCTCTTACTCCCACGTCTTCACCGACATCGACCCTGGCAAGGGTAAGCCAGTCACCTACACCGCCTATCCGCTGGTGAATTTCGTTGGCGTGGAGATGTTGCCAGACTATAAAAAAGAATTCACTCTCGATGCTGCCCGCTTCGATATTGAAAGCCGTGAACTGCTGGTGTTCGAAGGTGACAATGAAGACCGAGAGTTACACGTTGAGGTAATACCCAATATGAAGAATACGGAGATGAAGCCGAAGGTGAAGTGGATTCATGATCCCATTTTCTTTGAAACGGACAACGACCTCTGTTTGAGCTGGGATGAATTGCCCGACAGCGTCGAGGAGCGCAAGGGCACCATTCTGCTGAAGGGTCTTTCGTCGAGAAACAACGAAGTGCTGGTCGAGGACAGTATCGTCTTCACCCAGGTACGCGGAATTCTGGAATTAAGCAGCGACTCATTAATCTTCGACCTCAAGGGCGGCGTCGGCAGCATAGAAATCACCAGGACGAACTTGAAGAACTTTGAAGTTTTTGTCGATGCCAACGAGAAGTGGCTACGCGGTTCAGTTCACGACAATTACATCACCGTGACCGTCAATGAAACCGACGAGGACTACCGCGCCGCGCTTGTCTATGTCCGTGGCTACACACCTAACGGCAAGGGCGTTGTGCGCGCCTTCTGGGTAAGGCAGCATCCCGCAGAGGGCATACCCAGCCTTAGCCCGAAGATGATGGCGTTCTTCCTCGAAGGCGGCAAACAGACAGCCTTATTCAACAAAGCCAACTATCCATACAGCGGTGTGTTCGTCAGCGAAGAAGGCAAGAAGTGGGCACATGCCGAGATGGACAGCAAGGGTGTCGTCACCGTCACCGTCGATGCCACGAAGGATGAGCAAGGACGCAGCTGCACCGTTGTCTGCTGGGCCAGCAACAGTCCTACCCCGAAGGAGAGCGAGATGGTGCAACTGCCCATCACCGTCAACCAGCAGAAGCCGGCCACCTATAAGATTATGGAGGTGGATATATGGTCTAATATGCTTGGTAAATATACGGAGGGAGACAAAGAATACCGGGATCCAAAAGGTTCTTCGCACCATTTCGTAACATATGGTGATGATAAGAATGCAGAGATTACGTACTTCGAGAGTGGAAACGACCTGTATGTGGAATGTCGTGGAGGAGGTTATCGCCTTGGGGATATCACATATACCGCAACGCTATCGTTCACCGTTGAGAACTGGAAAAACCAGTCTAAAGTCAAGGTTACAAATGTAAGCTTCAACCAGTCGCCCGTCAGCTATTCGGGCTGGTATTATGAAACCCGTGCTGAGCTGACAGATATTCCCATTACCGAGTACGAAACGGATTATCCTGATCCCTTTAATTTACCGGAACATATTCCCATAGGTATAGAAGCCAAAGGCACGGTAGCTGACGGCGTCGTCGTCAATAGCTGGAACTACAAGGACAAAGAGCACAATTACGAGTATGTGTCTAGTCCGAATAATTTGGTGGAGATTTATATAGACATCAACCCCTGGGGTGACCTCATCGATTACGAAGGCTGGGACGATGATGACGACTGGGACGACGACGATGGCAACTGGGGTTGGGGTGACTAGGACATTTCGGCGGTCGTTGCCATAATGAGCAGCGACGAGGACGTCGTTGAAGAGTTCCCCCAAACCGTGCTAACCAAGAAAAACGGCTGACAGTTAAAATTGTCAGTCGTTTTTCTTGCTTTTTCGGAAAGTTTTGCATATCTTTGTGGCCTATACCAAAAACTATCACTTATGAAGACTTCAAAACTATTCATTTTCCTTGTACTGACCTCCCTTTGTATGATGACGTCCTGCTCCGAGAAGAACGGCGACGACGAGCTTGGCAACACCGAGCAGAAAGGCGGCAGCGGCGAGATGAGCGGCAAGGTTACCACCATTCCCGCCAAAGGTGGCACCATCGACGCGGGTGACCTCAGCATGGTTTTCCCAAAAGGCGCGTTCAAGAGTGACACGAGGGTGGCAGTATCCAAGGTGAAGGCTGGCGAGACCTTAGGTAAGGAAGCCGAGAAGTCGACCTTCTACACCATCACCCTTGACGGCCCCACAGAAAAGGAATTCACCCTGACGCTGAAGGGTAAGGACACCGATGAGGACACGCGGGCCGTGAGACGTTCTATCGGCGTCAACCTCCACACCGGAAAGACCCTGGAGTACACCCTTCCCGTAGAAGCCACCTCGAAGGACGGTGTGTATACCGTGACGATTCCTCAGATAGACTGCGAGGAAGGCGAACGGCCGGTATTCACGATGGGACTGGCTACCGTTCCCACTGAGAGCAGCAAGACCACGACGCGAGGCACAGTGCCCGACTGCGAAGTGACATGGGGCAGCAAGTGGTTCCTCAACTCTGTTGACAAACAGATTCTGAGGGAGACGAGAGAATATGCAGAGGAGGCCTTCAGCGCGTTAGCCAAGTTAGGGTTTGGGAAGCCCAACAGAACCGTTCCCTTTGTCATCCAGCCTGTTGACAAATCCTGGGGCAACCACGTTCAGGCAAAGTTCTTCAATGCCGATTGCTACATTGAGCTGAACGAAGCCTATTTCAAGAACCTGCTCGATGCCTCCGAGAAAGACCTCCAAGAGTTGCGCCGCACGCTGATCCACGAGAGTTCACACTACTACCACGGACAATTGTACGACAAGCGCTCGGCGCCCGTCAAGACCGCTAAGGGACTTTTAGGCGACGAGTGGACGTTGCTGTCGGAAGCCATTGGCGGATGGACGGAGAAACAGACGGCGCCATTTGAGATGGACAACAACGTGTATGACAACAGAGACCTGTTCATCAAGGAATTCTTCCCCAGCAAGCTGAACATGAGCACCAGTATAGCCCACGGCTACGGCATGGGCACGGCCATTGAGTACCTGGCGAAGCACACCAGCGACCAGGACATCGTGAAGCTGCTGGAATACCAGCGCGATAAGAAGGCCACGACGCTGCGCGCCTGCTTCGACCTGTTCCTGAGCGAGCATGGCATGAAGCTCTTTGACTTCCAGAGCTACGGCCAGTTCCTCGACGAACTGATGAAGGGCAAGGTCGACAAGCGTATTGACATCACCTCATTGTCGCACTACATGAACACCAACAACATCCTGGGCTACTACGAGGGCATGCGTACGTTCAAGGAAGAACTCGGCAACTGGGGCGCCTCGATCACCCAGATCAAGGTCAAGGCGAGCGACCTCGCCTCTGTCGAGGACAAGATCATCATGATCAAGGAAAAAGCGAAGGACGTGTGGACAGACGTTTACGTTGCCGATCAATCAAAGGTAGCCGACATGAAACTGGTAGGCACTGCCACCATCAGCGACTCCATCATCATCGATGACCTAAAGCAATTCGAGAAAGACGTCAACATGCGCATCTTCCTCGTTTCGCGCAAGCTCAAAGACGACGACAAGGCATTAACCACCAATACTACGATTGAGATGCTGGAGGTGAAGGTACCCAAGATTACGAAGATCGCCTTCAGCTACGGCTATACCGATACGAAGGGCGACCCCCACTACAACTATATACCGCAGCAGTCGAGCCAGAATTCCACTGGATTCATAGAGGTTAAAGGCTGGATTCCCGTCACCACCAAGGCCAATCTCAACGATACCACGGTGACCATTACCGGCAGCGGTAGCATGCCTTTATACGACTCGTGGTACGACGATGGTGCTGAACAGACGTGGGAAGTGAAGATTATCTTCGACTCCAAGAACTGGGGTTTGCCTGCTGCCCACGGCATTGAGGAACGCCAGCTTACGGGCACCGTCACGTGGAGCTCGACTGGCAAGAACTCCAACTACTTCAACGGCTGGGCCAAGCGTGAAGAGAGCATCATCTTCAACCTCAATACCATCAGGTGCATAAACCTCTCCGACGACTCGAACAAGCACTTCTACGAGTTTGCTCAGAACTTCCATCGTGACGAGTTATTCCGCAGCTACACCGAGACCTACAACTTTACAACCTACACAGCCCCTTCTGGTGATGAGCCCGAGAAGTATAAATATGACAACGACACCTTTAGCATTAAGTCCTCTGGACTAATCCCCTTCAGCATCTATCTGTGGGTAGAGGACGACTAAGCAGCTGTGTCAGTAACTTATCCCTGTCCCTACTCTCAGTTTTCCCGGGGTATAAATAAACTTTTCCGCCAATAACGTCACGACTTACAGAAATTATTCGTACCTTTGCACGCGATTAAAAAGAAAAAGGACATGAAGCTATTTGACGTATATCCCCTGTTCGATGTGAACATCGTGAAGGGCAAGGGCTGCAAGGTTTGGGACGACAAAGGTCAGGAATATCTTGACCTGTATGGCGGTCATGCGGTAATCAGCATTGGTCACTCGCACCCACATTATATTGAAAAGGTAACGGAGCAACTCAACAAGATTGGGTTCTACTCCAACTCGGTAGTGAACAAGCTGCAGGTGGAACTTGCTGAAAGGTTAGGCAAGATTAGCGGCTACGACGACTACCAGCTGTTTTTGATTAACAGCGGAGCCGAGGCCAACGAGAACGCGCTGAAGCTGGCATCGTTTACCAATGGACGGAAACGTGTGCTGAGTTGCGAGAAAGCATTCCACGGCCGCACGTCGTTGGCTGTAGAGGTGACGAACAATCCGAAGATCATAGCCCCCATCAACGATAATGGGCACGTGACCTACCTCCCGCTGAACGACTTGGCTGCCTGGGAGCAGGAACTGCAGAAGGGCGACGTATGTGCCGTTATCCTGGAGTGCATCCAGGGCGTGGGTGGCATCAAGCTGGCTACACCAGAATTCGCCCAAGGCTTGGCTGCTGCCTGCAAAAAATACGGCACAGTGCTCATCTGCGACGAGATACAGTGTGGCTACGGACGCAGCGGTAAGTTCTTTGCCCACCAGTGGCTGGGCATCCGCCCCGACATCATCACCGTAGCCAAGGGCATTGCCAACGGTTTCCCCATGGGCGGTGTACTGATCAGTCCCGAGTTCAAGCCTGTCTATGGACAGCTGGGTACGACATTCGGCGGTAACCACCTGGCGTGTGCCGCAGCACTGGCCGTACTCGATGTCTTCGAGGAAGAGAACCTGGTGGAGAACGCCGATGCCGTGGGTACATACCTGATGGAGCAACTAAAGGCACTCAGCAGTCCACGCATCAAGGACATCCGCGGCCGTGGTCTGATGATCGGTATCGATCTTGACTGTCCGCACGCAGAGGTGAGAAAGCCGCTGATCTACGAGCAGCATTGCTTCACTGGCTGTGCAGGTACCAACATTCTGCGGTTGTTGCCACCACTCTGCCTAACGAAAAAGGATGCCGACGATTTCATAGAACGATTAAAGAAAGTATTATGAAGATAGCAATGATTGGCGCGGGTGCCATGGGAGGTGCCACCGTCGAAGGCCTGATAAAGGGCCAGATGTTTAAGAACGAGGACATCACGGTCAGCGATCCGTCAGCAGCCGTACTCGACAAGTTCGAGAAAATGGGCGTCTGTGTAACAACAGACAACAAATTGGCTGCCGATAGTGCCGACATCGTATGCGTAGTCGTAAAGCCTTGGCTTGTTGAGCGTGTGCTGAAGGACATTAAGCCTGAGCTGAACCCCCAGAAGCAAATTCTGATTGTGATTGCTGCCGGCGTGAAGTCGGAGAGTATTCAAGAATGGTTAGGCAATCAGTGTCCGCCCCTGTTCTTAGTGATTCCGAACATTGCGATTGCGGAGATGGCGTCTATGACATTTATTGTTCCTTGCGGTGTGACTGAGTCGCACCATACAGAACTTGTGGAGCGGATGTTTGCCGAGATGGGCGACACGCTGATTACCGACGAGCAGCACTTGGCAGCAGGCACAACTCTGGCCTCCTGTGGCATTGCCTATGCTATGCGCTACATCCGCGCAGCCTCAGAAGGTGGAGTGGAGTTAGGCTTCAAGGCCGACGATGCCAAAAAGATTGTGATGCAAACCATGAAGGGTGCCGTCGAGCTGCTGGCAGCCACCGGTCTCCACCCAGAAGCTGCCATCGACTTGGTAACCACCCCTGGCGGTGTCACCATTAAGGGACTGAACGAAATGGAGCATGCTGGCTTTACCTCATCCGTTATCCGCGGTTTGAAAGCCGGATTGAAATAGATACAAGATGAAGACAAAACACATACAGTACGAAACACAAGGCACGTGCTCGAAACTTATCGACGTGACTGCCGACGAGAACAACATCATCCAGCAGGTGTTTTTCCTGGGTGGATGTAATGGCAACCTGCAGGGTATTAGCCAACTGGTGCGTGGTCAGCATATTGACGACGTCATCAAACGCATTGACGGCATTCGCTGCGGTGCAAAGAACACATCATGCCCTGATCAGCTTTGCCGGGCTTTGGAACAACTAAAAGAAAAAACGATATGATGGACGAACAACTGAAACAAATAGGTGAGCGTCTGCGCGGACTGCGTGATGTGCTCGACATTCCTGTGAGCGAAATGGCTGAAACTATCGGCGTCGACTCAGAGAGGTATGAACAGATTGAGCGAGGCGAGATGGACATTACCATTTCAAACCTTATGAAGATTGCACGCAAGTATGGCGTATCCACTGAAGAATTGATCTTTGCGGAGGCTCCACACATGAAATCATACTACGTGACGCGTAAGGGTCAGGGTATGAGCATTGAGCGCACAAAAGCGTATAAGTACCAGAGCCTGGTAGGTGGATTCGTCAATCACAAGGCCGACGTGTTTATTGTAACTGTCGAACCCAAGCCAGGTGCCCGTACCATATACAAGAACTCGCATCCTGGACAGGAGTTCAACCTCGTGCTCGAGGGTAAGATGGAACTCTACATCGGCGGTAAGACCATCATCCTTGAGGAAGGTGACAGCATTTATTTCGACTCCACCAAGCCCCACGGCATGCTGGCCGTTGGCGACAAGGCCGTGAAATTTTTAGCATTCACAGTAGAATAAATTATGGTAGAAAGATTTTTGAAGCAGACAAAGTTCACGTCTGTAGAAGATTATAACAAGAACCTGGAGTTTATCATCCCCGAGAACTTCAACTTCGCCTACGACGTAATGGACGCATGGGCAGAGGAGAGACCCAATGGGCTGGCTCTCCTTTGGACAAACGACCAAGGTGAGGAGAGACGCACGACGTTTGCAGAACTGAAGGAGCAGACAGATCAGGCTGCTTCGTATCTTCAGACGCTGGGTATCGGCAAAAACGACCCCGTAATGCTCATCCTGAAGCGCCATTATGAGTGGTGGGTCATCATGCTGGCTCTGTGCAAGATTGGCGCCATTGTCATTCCCGCCACCCACATGCTTACAAAACACGATTACGTCTATCGCAATACCAGGGCATCGGTGAAGGCCATCATCTGTGCCGACGACGACTATATCATCGGTCAGATTAAGTTGGCCATGCCCGAGAGTCCGACGGTGAAGCAATATATCACATTGCGCGACGAAGAAGGTTTCCACAACTGGAGGAAGGAATGGAAGGAAGCTCCGAAATTCCAGCGTCCCACCTTCGTCAATGACAACGACGACACCATGCTGATGTACTTTACCTCGGGCACCAGTGGCGAACCAAAGATGGTGGCACACGACTATCTCTACGCTATGGGCCACCTGACGACAGGTGTATTCTGGCACAACCTGCACGAGGGATCGCTGCATTTGACTGTGGCCGACACAGGTTGGGGTAAGGCCGTCTGGGGTAAGTTCTACGGACAGTGGTTTGCCGGCGCTACGGTATTTGTCTTTGACCACGAGAAATTCAACGCTGACACACTGCTGCGCCAGATGGAGAAATACCATGTGACGAGTTTCTGCGCTCCACCGACCATCTATCGCTTCATGATACGCGAGGATTTGTCGAAGTACGACCTAAGCAGCCTCGAATACTGCTGTACGGCCGGCGAGGCACTGAACCCAGCCGTCTTCGACAAGCTCAAGGAACAGATTGGCCTGAACATCATGGAAGGCTTCGGACAGACAGAGACCACCATGACTCTCGGCACCTTCCCTTGGATGACGCCGAAGCCCGGCTCGATGGGTATTCCCAATGCCCAGTACGACATCGACCTGCTGCGCGCCGACGGCACAAGCTGCGAGGATGGTGAGAAGGGCGAGATTGTCATCCGTGTAGGCGACCGCAAGCCCATTGGCCTGTTCAAGGAATACTACCGCGACAAGGAAAAGACCCGCGAGGCCTGGCACGACGGATACTACCACACTGGCGACATGGCTTGGCGCGACGAAGACGGCTACTACTGGTTCGAGGGCCGCATTGACGACGTCATCAAGAGCTCAGGCTACCGCATCGGCCCGTTCGAGGTGGAGAGTGCGCTGATGACCCACCCCGCCGTTGTAGAGTGCGCCATCACCGGCGTTCCCGATGACATCCGCGGTATGGTGGTTAAGGCTACCGTCGTTCTCGGTAAGGAATGGAAGGACAAGGCCGGTGACGACCTCGTGAAGGAATTGCAGCAGCACGTTAAGAAAGAGACTGCTCCTTACAAATATCCGCGCATCGTGGAGTTCGTCGACGAGTTGCCAAAGACCATCAGCGGTAAGATTCGCCGCGTGGAGATTCGCCAGAAGGATGCAGAGAAGTAGCAGAGCTATTAAAGTCAGAACGGTATCACGTTATACCGACATGGCGGAATAAAACAGACAATGAAGCGAAACATCTTCCTCGGCGCAATAGCAATAGCAGCAGCGGTGGCTGGTTACCTCATCCCTGCCGTAATTGTATTATTGATTGTTGCTATTTTCAACTTCATACAGCACAGACGGGGGGCCAATATTAACGAAGACCCCAAGCCGTCAGAAATGACCGTTGATGAGCTCACGGCGCAGTATGGCGAGCCCGAGGACGTGATACTTCTGAATGCGGCGCGTGCCAACGAAGCCTTGGGAGTCATACTTGCATACAAGGACTTTCTTGTCGTAGAAGGACGCCGTATCAACAAGAGCGACATCACTGATGTGACCTTCAACAACAGCGGCACGCCTTACGCTCCTGGCGAATACCAAGTCATCATCGCCACATCAGGACAGGGTTTCCTCCACGTTAATACTGGCTATGATGCCAACTGGACGAAGGATGTAACAGAAGAAATCAAGAATAATCTATAAGGAAATGAAACGAATAGTAGTCAAGGTCGGTTCCAATGTCTTGACACGTAAAGACGGAAAGCTTGATGTGACCCGCATGTCAGCACTGGTAGACCAGATAGCAGGACTCCGGAAACAAGGCATCGAGGTAATACTCGTGTCCTCAGGTGCTGTGGCTTGCGGACGTCGGGAACTGAAAGTGGAGCATGAGTTGGACTCCGTGGAACAACGACAGTTGTACTCTGCTCTCGGTCAGGTAAAACTTGTTGGTCTCTACTATGACTTGTTCCGTGAGTACCACATACACGTGGGCCAGGTGCTGACGATGAAGGAGAACTTCCAGCCAGGCGAGCAGTACCGTAACCAGCGTGCTTGTATGACCGTGATGCTTGAGAACAACGTGCTGCCTATCGTCAATGAGAACGACACCGTCAGCGTCACCGAGCTGATGTTTACCGATAACGACGAACTCAGCGGCCTCATCGCCCAAATGATGAAGGCAGACACGCTGATACTGCTCAGCAATATTGACGGCATCTACGATGGGCATCCTGACAACCCCTCTTCCCAAATTATTCCAGAGGTGGCACCCGGCACAGACCTGTCACAGTACATCAAGGAAGAGAAGAGCGCCTTCGGCCGCGGCGGTATGCACTCGAAGTACACCACCGCCCAGAAAGTGCAGCAGGCCGGAATTCGCGTCATCATCGCCAACGGCGAACGTGAGAACATCCTCACCGACTTGATAGAACGTAAAACAGAAACCCCACATACAGAGTTTATACCATGCAACTGAAAGAGACTTTTGAGAAAGTGAAGCGCGCCAGCAAGACACTGGCCCTGTTGAGCGACGATCAGCGCAACGAGATACTGAATGCTGTGGCCGACGCTATTATTAATAGTAAGGCAAGGATTCTGGAGGCCAATGCTCAGGATCTGGCGAAGATGTCGAAAGACAATCCGCTCTACGACCGTCTGCAACTGACAGAGAGCCGTCTCGAGGGCATTGCCGCCGACATGAGGAACGTAGCCACCCTACCCTCTCCTCTTGGACACATCACCAAGCAGAAGACACTGCCCAACGGTCTGCGACTCTGTAGGGTAAGCGTTCCCTTCGGCGTCATCGGCATGATCTACGAAGCCCGTCCCAATGTGACGTTCGACGTCTTCTCGCTCTGTTTCAAGAGCGGTAATGCCTGCGTACTGAAAGGCGGTAAGGATGCCGACTGCTCGAACCGCGAAGAGGTGGCGCTGATTCATGAGATACTGGAGAAATACGGAGTGTCGAAGGATGTCGTGGCCCTGCTGCCTGCCACCCATGAGGCTACCGGCGAGATGCTTAATGCTGTAGGCTATGTTGACCTCTGCATTCCCCGTGGAGGTCGCAAGCTTATCGACTTCGTACGCGACACCGCCCGCATCCCTGTCATCGAGACGGGAGCCGGCGTCGTCAACACCTACTTCGACAAGGAAGGCGACCTGGAGATGGGCAAAGCCATCATCAACAATGCCAAGACCCGCCGCGTCTCAGTTTGCAATGCCTTGGATTGTCTTCTAGTACATCTAGACAGACTAGACGTCCTAGAGAAACTAGTAGAGCCTATGGCTAGCAAGAACGTCATCATCTACGCTGACGAACAGGCCTATGCAGCTCTTGACGGCAAATACCCTCTACTGGAACCCGCCACGGAGGACAGCTTCGGCACAGAGTTCATGGACTATAAGCTTGCCATCAAGACCGTTGCTTCGCTCGAAGAGGCTTTAGACCATATAGACAACAACGGCTCAGGCCATAGCGAAGCCATCATCACAATGAACGAGCAGACAGCCCGCAAGTTCCAGGCTCATGTCGATGCCGCCTGCGTCTACTGGAATGCCCCGACATCGTTCACCGACGGAGCACAGTTCGGCCTTGGCGCCGAAATTGGTATCTCGACACAGAAGCTCGGTCCTCGAGGCCCAATGGCCTTAGAGGAAATCACAACGTACAAATGGCTGATTGAGGGAGAAGGCCAGACACGGCCTTGAACTTCCGTTCAAGCCTGCCTTAGTACTTTTCCCATAGGCGCTCTTCCAAAAAGCGCTCTACGGCATGACGGATAGACGTTAGTCCAAAGTCAGCGGGATTTATATCCTCCACAGGAATCCACAGGCAGTCGGCGGCATCGTCGGCTGCCTTCGGTTTTACGTCATCGGAGACACGGACTACGAAATCGGCGTCCAGCGTATGAACGTACATGCCGCTATAGAGATATTGATTAGGCGATGAGAAGAGGTAGTGGATGTCATCAACCTCCAACCCCGTCTCTTCCTTGATTTCGCGACGCATACCTTCCTCAATGGTTTCGTACATGTCGACAAAACCACCCACAAGGTCAAGCGTTCCTTTGGCCGGTTCTTTGGCACGACGTACAGCCAGCATCTCATTCTTCGAATTCAGGATGATGGCTGCCGTTGCCGCGCAAGGGTTGGCATAGTACACAAAGCCACAGTCAGCACAGGCCTTGCTCTTGAAATTGTGCACTGTCCAGCGGGCACTGCCGCATACTGGACAAAACTTGAATCGTTCTAATGGATGTTCCATGCTCTACACTTTTTACATGTGCCTTTACCAGTTATCTGTGCGGAAGGGGAATAACGGGAGGTTGGCACCGTTCTTTACGTTGCCGAGTTGGAAATTGCGGAAACAATAACGAACCGCCACAGGCTGCTTCACCTCAGGACTGCTCACGATGATAGCCTCATCCCAGTAAGCACCACCAGGACGCCAGAAGTGCTGTGCATTGGCCTTGTGGAACACACGGTCATCTCCGGCAATCTCGAAGCCCTCAATCATCTCGAAGGGAGCATCGGCATGATAGTTATCTTGCAAATGGATGAAGATGGTGTCGCCCTTCACCAACATGTCCTTATATCTCGAACTTTTGAAGAGCACCTGCTCAAAACCGTAGTCGCGGTTCAACGCCGTGTAGGCCAGCCGCTCTCCTACCTGCTGCTTCTGTGCAGGATGTATCTGGGTTGTCTCATAAGGATAGACCAGATCGTTGGTACACACCAGAGAACTGTTTGGAATTATCTGGGCTGCTCTCATCTGCTGTTCACGAATCAAAGCGCCTTGTATCCCGTTGATGTCATCATAGTGGTAGGGCGCTATCTCTACGAAATAGAATGGAATCTCCCCCAAAGCAAACTGCGAGCGCCACTGCTCAACGAGCAACTTCAGCCTTTCCGAATACTGATTGTCGGGATCGCCAATGTTTGAGCAGCCTTGATAGAAAAGAATACCCTTTACAGTATAGTTGAGAATAGGATTGAAGGTTCCGTTGCCCCATAGCAGGCCACGCAAATAATCCTGATCGGGCTTGAAGGCAACGATACCTGCCGAGTCGGTTGGTTCTTTTGTGTACTTCTGCAGGTTCTCCTTCGTCAGCCAACTCTCCACGCGAGAGCCCCCCTTGTTTGCCTCGATAATACCAATAGGAATGTCGAGCGCTTCATGCATGGTACGGGCAAAAAAGTAACCCGTAGCCGAGAAATCGCTAACTGTCTGGGACGAACATTCACGCCATTCGCACTGAGCGTCTTCCTGAGGCTCCATACGCATAATACTGGGAACCTTTACACTATGTACAGCACGGTGGTTCTTGGCATCAATGACCACCTTATTATAATCCTTTACAGGGCAGCCCCAGAAACCTTTCACGGGCATCTCCATATTCGATTGTCCGGCACATACCCACACCTCACCGCTAAGTACGTTCTGGATGGTAATAGCACCATCGCCATCGTCGAAAGTAATAGACAACGGATGATAGGACGCCTTCGGCGTGAGAACCTTTGCCAGCCACTTCCCGTCTTTTCCAGCCTTCGCCGTTACCGTCTTGTCACTCCATGACGGTTTTACCTTTATCTCAGCGCCAGCCCTTGCCCATCCCCACAAACGGGCATCTGTCTGTTGTTGCAATACCATGTTGTCACCAACGAGGTGTGACAACCTCACCTTTGCCTGTGCCGAGAATGCTAACAGCAACACCATCGACGAAAGAAAAAAACGTATCATTACACATTAGTTTTAAGTTCTGCTTGCAAAGTTACAATATATTTCGTACCTTTGCAAGCAAATTTACAAAAAGATGAGAAAGACATTCATACTGCTATTGACAACAATGATGATAACAATGTCCGCTACGGCTCAAACGGGAAAGACTTTCAACCTCTGGCCCCAAGGTGCCCCTAACAGTAATGGCAACCCTACTGATACAGCCCAGGTAACCGTTTTCTTACCTGATGCCAAGAAGGCTACCGGCCGTGCTGTCGTCATCTGCCCAGGCGGAGGCTACGGTTTTTTGGCCATGCAACACGAAGGAACCGACTGGGCTCCGTTCTTCAACAATCAAGGCATTGCCGTCATTGTCCTGAAGTACCGTATGCCATACGGAAATTACAAAGTGCCTGTCAGTGATGCCGAGGAGGCCATGCGCTTGGTACGCAACAATGCCAAGCAGTGGAACATCGACAGCCAACAGGTGGGCATCATGGGTTTCTCTGCTGGAGGCCACCTAGCATCAACCATAGCCACTCATGCCAAAGGCGAAGCCAAGCCCGACTTCCAAATTCTGTTCTATCCCGTCATCACAATGGATCCCGGTTTTACCCACCGCGGTTCTCACGACAACCTGCTTGGTAAAAGCGCGAAAAAGAAGTTAGAGCGTGAGTTCAGCAACGACCAGCAGATAACGCGGGTAACGCCACGTGCATTTATTGCCTTGAGCGATGACGACACCACAGTATTGCCCATCAACAGCGCCAACTACTATCAGGAATGTCTCCGCCACGATGTGCCAGCCACTGTTCACGTCTACCCCACAGGTGGCCACGGATGGGGGTACAGGGAATCGTTCCCCTACCACATCGAGATGGTACTCGAGCTGAAAGCCTGGCTACAAAGTTTCTGATGGTCATACCTTGAATAAAAAAGAGAGCTTTTCAGCTCTCTTTTTTCTTGTGCTTAAAGCTACAAATACGCCCTGGCTTCGGTTTTATAGCAGCGCCTTGATTTCAGCGTCCAAGTCCTTCATCTGCTCTGAGCGTTTCACCAAGTTGTTTTGACGATCAATCAGGAAAAACTCAGGAACAGTGGGAATATTGTACTGCAACAGCAGGGGTGAGTTCAAGCCTTCTTCATCGCGTACGCTAATCCAAGGCAGCGCAGCCGTCATCTGTTTCCAGTAGTGCTCATTACCGTCGAGTGAAACTTGGTAGATTTCCAATCCCTGGGCATGATACTTATTATAATACTCACGTAGCGAGAGAATGCGCTTTGGCGAATCCTCCATAGCGAAGATATGGAAATCAAGCAACACCACCTTACCTTTTAGGTCGGTCAGACGACGAAGCTTTCCCTTGTTGTCTGTTAGTGCCACCTCAATGACGCCTGCCTCCACAACCTTACTTTCGTCAATAGCGTTAACCTGATTCTTTGCAGCAATAATACGAGCATTTTTCAAGCCCTCGATGGCTATGTTATGGAGATTCTCACCACGCTCGGCTCCTGGATGGAACGTATCCCAACTAGTGGCCACGGCTGCAAACACCTTAACATCTTCACTATTGTTCTTAGGGTCAAAAATAAGCCACGGTCCCAAAGTCTGGAAAAGTGCAAAATAAGCATAGCTCTTATAGGGCTCCTTAAAGATGTAGTCGTTCTTCACCTCTTCTTTATAATAATAGAGCATCTTCATCAGAGAGTCACGAACCTCTGCTGACGAAAGTCCGCTGCGCTCCAACGCTACAGCACGGCCTTGCAAGTCAATCTGCTTGAGTGACAACTCTTTGATCTTCTCATTATTGTCAGATCCGCTTATTTCATATTGTGTAGCCATCTGCGGATACTGTGCCTTGACGGTTATCGTCTCCGTAGAGTCGATAGCCACGTTGATAATCTGGTCGTTAATGCGCAAACGATAGAACTCAGGAGCTGCAGGAGCATCACCACTAAAGGAGAACTTCCCCCTGTCGTCCAGCTTCACAGTCCCGATTTCCTCAATACCGTTCAGACCTACGTTCTCGAAATATAGCACAGAATCCTTGGCATTGGCAATCTCACCTTCTACATTGAATTTCTTTCCTCCACAAGCAGTCAGCAGCGTCAAAACAGCTCCTGCCATTAGTATTTTTACTGTCTTCTTCATCGCGATACATTAATTTTGGCTGCAAAGGTAGTGTAAACCGAGCGAAAAACCAAATGAAAGACAACACAAAATTCATAAAAAACGAAAAATAATCGTAGAATATTCGTTTATTCATTTATTAATATGTACCTTTGCACAGTTTTAGCGCTACTGCGCATTATTTTTTATTTACAGATGTTTTAAAATTAAGATGAACGTAATTACAAAGACCCTTCAATTGGCTGATGGAAGGACCATCACCATTGAAACCGGGAAAGTGGCAAAACAGGCCGACGGCAGCGTTATGCTCCGCATGAACAACACCGTATTGCTCGCCACAGTTTGTGCCGCAAAAGATGCAGTTCCCGGAACAGATTTCATGCCTTTGCAGGTAGATTATCGTGAACAGTATGCCGCTGCAGGCCGTTTTCCTGGCGGATTCACCAAGCGCGAAGGCAAAGCCTCTGACAATGAAATCCTGACATCGCGACTCGTGGACCGCGTTCTCCGTCCACTCTTCCCCAGTAACTATCACGCTGAAGTATTTGTCAACGTCATGCTGTTCTCGGCTGACGGCGTTGACCAGCCCGATGCACTGGCAGGCTTTGCCGCCTCGGCAGCCCTGGCATGCTCGGATATTCCCTTCGAGTGCCCCATCTCGGAGGTCCGCGTGGCTCGTATCAATGGCGAGTATGTCATCAACCCCACCTTCCAGCAGATGAAGGAGGCCGATATGGACATCATGGTTGGTGCCTCGGCTGAAAACATCATGATGGTGGAAGGCGAGATGAATGAGGTTTCTGAACAGGATCTGCTCGGTGCCCTCAAGGCCGCTATGGATGCCATCAAGCCCATGTGTGAGTTGCAGACAGAGCTCTCCAAGGAACTCGGCAAGGATGTTAAGCGCGAGTATGACCATGAGGTCAACGACGAGGCTCTGCGCGAGCGTATGAACAAGGAGCTCTATCAGCCCGCCTACGATATTACCAAGCAGGCACTCGAGAAGCAGCAGCGCGCTGAGGCTTTCGAGAAGCTGCTCGAGGACTTCAAGGAGAAATTCCTTGCTGAGGTTCCTGAGGATTCAGAAATCTCCAAGGAGGAGTACGAGGCCATGATGGACCGCTACTACCACGACGTGGAGCGCGACGCCATGCGCCGCTGCATCCTCGACGAGGGCATCCGTCTCGATGGTCGTAAGACCACTGATATCCGCCCCATCTGGTGCGAGGTATCACCCCTGCCCATGCCTCACGGAAGCTCTATCTTCACCCGTGGCGAGACGCAGTCGCTGACTACCGTCACCCTCGGTACGAAGCTCGACGAGAAGCTCGTCGACGACGTGCTTGACAAGAGCTACATGAAGTTCCTGTTGCACTATAACTTCCCCCCGTTCTGCACAGGAGAGGCCAAGGCTCAGCGCGGCGTAGGCCGTCGTGAGATTGGTCACGGCCATCTGGCTTGGCGCGGTTTGAAGGGCCAGATTCCTGCTGACTTCCCCTACACCGTTCGTGTTGTCAGCCAGATTATGGAGTCAAATGGTTCTTCCAGTATGGCTACCGTTTGCGCTGGCACGTTGGCACTGATGGACGCTGGTGTTCCCATGAAGAAGCCCGTCTCGGGTATCGCTATGGGACTCATCAAGAACCCCGGAGAAGACAAATATGCTGTGCTCAGCGATATCCTTGGCGACGAGGACCACTTGGGCGATATGGACTTCAAGACCACCGGTACACGCGACGGTCTGACCGCCACCCAGATGGATATCAAGTGCGACGGTCTGTCGTTCGACATCCTTGAGAAGGCACTTATGCAGGCCAAGGCCGGTCGTGAGCACATTCTCAACTGCATTACCGACACCATTGCCGAGCCGCGTGCTGAGCTCAAGCCGCAGGTTCCCCGCATCGAAGCCTTTGAGATTCCCAAGGAGTTCATTGGTGCAGTCATTGGCCCTGGCGGAAAGATCATCCAGCAGATGCAGGAAGACACTGGCGCCACCATCACTATCGACGAGGAAGACGGTGTTGGCAAGGTACAGGTCAGCGCTCCCGACAAGGCCAGCATCGATGCCGCTATCGCCAAGATTCGTGCCATCGTGGCCATTCCCGAAGTGGGCGAGATTTACGACGGTGTTGTACGCAGCATCATGCCTTACGGCTGCTTCGTCGAGATTATGCCCGGTAAGGACGGCCTGCTCCACATCTCCGAGATTGACTGGAAGCGCCTCGAGACTGTCGAGGAGGCTGGTATCAAGGAGGGTGACCACATCCAGGTGAAGCTCCTTGAGATTGACCCGAAGACAGGCAAGTACAAGCTCTCGCACCGCGTTCTCATTGAGAAGCCCGCCGATTACGTTGAGCGTCCCGCCCGTGGCGAGCGCCGTGAGCGCCCTGAGCGTGGTGAGCGTCGTCCTCGCCCTGAACGTGGTGAGCGCCGCGACCGTGGCGACCGTGGTGAGCGTGGCCCGCGTCATGACCGCCCCCAGCGTAACAACGATTTCGCTGACAAGCTGAGCGAGAAACTTGGCGACCAGAACGAAGCTCCCGTCGAGAAGCAGGAGCCCAAAGACTTCAGCGACGCCCTCGATCACATGGACTTCTAAGAACGTCAGAAAACACGACAATAAGTAAAAATCCCGCAGGTTCTTCACGGAATCTGCGGGTTTTTCATTATAATAGACACTTATTTCAAAAAAACAAGAGCAAAAAACAAAAAAAGTACGAAAAAAATTTGGTAGTTCCAAAAAATCGCCGTACCTTTGCACCCGCAATCGAAAGAAAGCACTTCTGCTTCAGTAGCTCAGTTGGTTAGAGCACCTGACTGTTAATCAGGGGGTCGTTGGTTCAAGCCCATCCTGAAGCGCCACATAAAAGGCTG
>JAEEGG010007316.1_pt1 | contig 25522 bp, 23 predicted proteins | sample 9134161 | NCBI WGS metagenome assembly JAEEGG01 (sample SAMN16246543, study PRJNA631951) | gut metagenome | biome: gut microbiome; feature: rumen; material: CR-attached | host: Bos | place: Iran: Karaj | collected 2018-10 | reverse complement strand
CGCACAGCGGACATACCCATGTGTCCGGAAGATCGGCAAATGGGATTTTTTCTTTGGCCTCGTCATAGACATAGCCGCATATCCTGCATATGTATTTCAACCCCAACCTCCTTCGTGGATTAATCTCCTAAAACCAACGCTGGTTTACTTCTTCCAAAGGCTGTGCAGATTGCAGTAGGCATAGACAGCTTCGACCTCGTCTCCCTCACAGATGGAGAAGCAGGCTTTAGGCTCGTCGCCAGGATGAAGTGCTTTTCTCTGGTTGCCGGCTTTGGTCTGGATCGCTACCCACTCGATATAATGCTCGGGAAGCATGGGATGTGTGACTTCGCCGACGGCGACGTAGACCTTGTTATCCTTCACTTCGTAAACGGGTACATGCTTTTCGACAGCCGCGTCGGTGGTGCCGGGGACGATTTCCGTCATTTTCTGACCGCAGCACATAACCGGTACACCAGTCTTCTTGACGATTGCGATGATCTGTCCGCAGACCTCGCAGCGATAGAACTTCATTTCCATAGTTTTGTTCTCCTTTATATTTTGAATTTGAATTGACAAAACGATTATATTCCGTAGGCTGCGATCCCGGCAACAGCGGAGAGGCAGATCAGCAGGATGGGTGATATCCCGCCTTTTCTTACCTTTCTGGAGCCGAAGTAGATTACCGCAAGCACCACAGTCAGAATCAGCGGACGGATCAGCAGCGCATGTTCCTGCAGGACGAACCCGTTTTTCAGGATCATGTATACGCCGGTCGCCAGAATGACGCCGATCATGCAGGGTTTCAGCCCCCGAAGGATAGCCTGCACATAGAGGTTCTTCAGAATGGTCTTCAGCAAAGCCGTGACCAGAAGGATAATAAGGAAGGACGGCAGCACAACGGCCAGTGTGGCAATCAAAGAACCGAGAATCCCCGCCTGCGAACTGCCCACATAGGTTGCCAGATTCACCATGATCGGTCCGGGTGTGCTTTCGCTGACGGCAATCATATAGGTCAGCATCTCGTCCTCCAGCCAGCCATAGGACAGCACCACGTCGCGGATCAGCGGAATCGCCCCATACGCACCGCCGAAGGCAAAGCAGCCGACCTTGAGAAAACCGATAAAAAGCTCCCAATAGATCATTTCCCGGCGCCTCCCTTCACGGCAGGCTTTTTGAGCACAAACAGGATCAGGCTGATGAGTCCGGCAGCCAGCATCAGGACGATAGTAGAAACCTTGACGGAAAAGATGTTGATCAACAGCATGGCCGCAAAGGCGCAGATCATAAATATCCTGGGCGTCCATTTCTTCTGCATCTTTTGCAGCATTTTGAGCGCCGCATCCAGAATCAGAATACCGACCGCGATCTTGATTCCCTGAAACGCATGGGCGATCCAACCGATTTCCAAAAAATGATCCAGAAACATGGATATCGCAAAGATGATGCAGAATGAGGGCAGAATCACGCCAACCGTCGCCGCCACAGCACCCATGAAACCCTTCTGTTTATACCCCACATAGGTAGCGCAGTTAATGGCGATGGGGCCTGGTGTCGATTCAGCGATGACGGTGATATTCATCATCTCGTCGTGTGTGATCCACTGTTTTTTCTCAACACAGGCGTTCTCGATCAGAGAGATCATGGCGTATCCGCCGCCAAAGGTAAAAAGTCCGATCTTGGCAAAGGTAAAAAAAAGATCCGGGATGATACCCATACGCCGTGCCTCCTCTGTGTTGTTCCGTCAATTGCCCGCACAATGGTGATCTGCACAATGATCGTGTCCGCAGTCACCGTCGTGGTGATGTCCGTGGTGGTCGCAGCGGGCGTTGGGATCATAGTTCAGTGTTCCGGCAGCAAGCGCCTTCGCTGCTTCATCCGCCGAACCCTGAACGCCGGCATACAGTTTGATCCCCACGTCCGCCAACGCCATCTGAGCGCCGCCGCCAATACCGCCGCAGATCAGTGCATCGACCTTGGCAGCCTGAAGGAATCCCGCCAGCGCGCCATGACCGCTTCCGTTCGTGTCAACAATCTGTTCTCCCATAACTTTACTGTTTTCCACGTCATACAGCTTAAACTGCGCGGTGTGTCCGAAGTGCTGGAAGATCTCTCCGTTTTCATAGGTAACTGCGATTCTCATTGTGTTGTTTCCTTTCTCCATGATGGTTTGGTTTAGTTCGACAGGTCCGTACTCACAGCAACCTCCTGCGATCAGAAGTCTCTTTCCGTGTACAAGCGCGTCCGCAATCTTCTTCCGAGCGCTGTCGTATATTGCTGTAACCGTTGTCCGGGCTACGTTCATCCGTATGGCGCAAGTTTCCTGTGTCAGTCCCTCGTCGTCCAGAAGACGTAGTGCCTCGTATTCGTCTACCGTCATACGGACGCTTCCGGTCGCTTCAGCATCATCCGGGGAAAAACTGCGATAAACCGGCATCTGTTCGATTCTGCGGCATCTTACTGGTCTTGGCATAGCGACTCCTTTCTGACTTATGTCGATAAACATTGTACAACCGTTACTGACTTATGTCAATAACACAACTGCAAAGAATTTGTGAATTTTTATGACGGACCACAAATCATGTCACGCAATTCCAAGAGTGGGTAATTCTGTGCCATAAATCCTACTATCGCAAATCTTCATGGGAGAGGCAAGAACCGTCCTCCCACACACCCCGGCTTATTTCATCATACAGTCTGTATGTGAACAATTCTATGGATTAACATGAATCCATCTCGCCTCATCATCGAGCTCAGATGCAAATGTAACTTGCCGAAGACTCTGACTTAGTTCTTTTTCATCTTTTTGATAATGGAATACATCGAAATCTGTGTTCTTCCTTTCTCTAAAGAATAAGCCAAGGGGCTCGGATGAACCTCTCGGCTATGTAACAGGCAATATGTTATGGATTTATGCAGACCAGAATAGCAGTGACTCCGAGCTGACCGTAACCATTATGGTTTATCCCGTTTTTTCAACCTTTTCAATCCCCGCTAAGTATCAATCTATTCTGTTCAACAGAAAATGATTCTTATTGTATAAAATCAGCCCGTCCTTCTTCATTTTAGATAGTTCAGCAGACAGAGCACTTCGTTCCACGGAAAGGAAATCGGCGAGTTGCTGCCTGTCAAAGGGAATATCAAATTCACGAGCGCCCATCTTTTGCGCGTGAGAGTACAGATAGGAAAGCACCTTCTCCCTCGTGGTACGCTGTGCCATGTGGGAGATTTTTTCATTCATCTGCAAATTCTTTGAAGCCAGACCAGACACAAGATTGCGAATCAAAATTGCATGATGGACGCACGCCGATGAACAGGTCGTCATCACCTTTCTGACTGCGAGCCAGAGAATCCGACAATCTGTTTCGGCGAAAACGGAAACGTTCATCTTTGATGTTGGAGAACAAGCATATGCCTCAGCGAAGATGTTGCCTGAAATAAGTTTTGTTACAATGTTCCTGTTTCCCCAATAATCCTCTTTGATTACAAGGGCACTGCCGTCCAGTACCAGGCCGACGCTTTCAGGCGTGTCGCCGACACGAAGGATATACTCTCCCGCACTATAGCCCGTTTCAGTTGCTCCAAGGCATGACAACAGAGTTCTCAATTCCGACTCATCTATACCGGAGAAGATCGAAGCGCTTTTAATCGACCCTAAAAATTCTTCCATAAAAGTTCCTTTCCGTTGGAAATACAACCGACTTGTTGCTTTTATTATAGTATAATACAGTCAGAAAGTCAAGGAGGTACTTCAAATGAAACGGAAGATCATTGAAATCGATGAAGAACGCTGCAACGGCTGCGGCGCTTGTGCTAAGGCATGTCATGAAGGAGCTATTGCTATGGTAAACGGAAAAGCAAAACTCATGCGTGACGATTACTGTGACGGCCTTGGCGACTGCCTCCCGGCCTGCCCAACGGATGCGATTCGGTTTGTGGAGCGTGAGGCAGCGGCGTATGACGCGGAAGCAGTTGCCGCAAGCAAGGCAAGGAAGGCAGCGCACCTTGCCTGTGGCTGTCCCGGAACAATGGCAAAGTCCATACAGCACTCGAAGGATGAAAAATCTGACATCTCTGTTTTTGCAAATCCGGTGTCGCGGCTTTCTCAGTGGCCAGTTCAAATCAAGCTGGTCAATCCGAATGCAACCTATCTGGATGGGGCAAAGCTTCTCGTTGCGGCAGATTGTACGGCCTATGCATATGCGAACTTCCATGAGGAATTCATTAAAGGCCGCATCACACTGGTCGGCTGCCCGAAGCTGGACGCCATAGACTATTCCGAGAAGCTGACGGAAATCCTGAAGAGCAACGATATCCGCGATGTATTAGTCGTCCGCATGGAAGTTCCCTGCTGCGGCGGTCTGGAGAATGCAGTTAAGAAAGCACTGCAGGGCTGCGGCAAGCTGATCCCGTGGCGGGTCGTGACCATTTCCACGGATGGAAAAATCATAGAATAAAACCTATTCGGAATAACGGAAAGGAAGGTACTGAAAATGGAAAACAAGATGTTTTGCTATCAATGTGAGCAGACAGCCGGATGTGTCGGCTGCAAGGGAAATGCGGGCGTCTGCGGCAAAAGCGCCGGAACTGCAATCCTACAGGATAAACTGACAGGAGCGCTCATCGGACTTGCCCGTGCCACGGATGGGGACACGAATCCCGATGAAACCACATATCGTACATTGATTGAGGGTCTTTTCACGACGATCACCAACGTGAGTTTTGATGATGCGGCCATACAGAGACAGATCGACAAGACCCACGCAGAAAGGGACAAGCTCGTTCCGCAATGCGCCTCCTGTACCTCTCAGTGCGGAAGGAATAACGACTACGATATGCAGAAGCTCTGGAATGACGATGAGGATGTCCGCTCTCTGAAATCCCTGATCCTTTTCGGACTTCGCGGTATTGCGGCTTACGCCTACCATGCACTTATGCTCGGTTACACAGATGATGAGGTCAACAAGTTCTTCGCCGAAGGACTATACTACATTGGCGAAGACCTCTCTGTCGAACAGCTCCTGCCGCACGTCCTGAAGGTCGGCGAGATCAACCTGAAGTGCATGGCATTGCTGGACAAGGCAAATACGGAAACCTACGGCACACCTGCGCCTGCAACGGTTCCTCTGTCTGTCGAAAGAGGTCCGTTCATCGTGGTGACGGGACATGATCTGAAGGATCTGCAGCTTCTTCTGGAGCAAACAAAGGATAAAGGGATCAACGTCTATACGCACGGTGAGATGCTGCCCGCTCACGCATATCCGGAACTTAAGAAGTATTCGCAGCTTAAAGGCAATTTCGGAACGGCATGGCAGAACCAGCAGAAAGAGTTCGACGGCATTCCCGCACCGATCCTGTTCACAACAAACTGCCTGATGCCTCCGAAGGCGAGCTATGCGGACCGTGTGTTTACCACAGAAGTCGTGGCCTTCCCCGGTGCTGTCCATATCGGTGATGAGAAGGACTTCACGCCGGTTATCGAAAAAGCGCTTGAGCTGGGCGGCTATCCCGATGAGCACCCGATGACAGGCATTAACGGCGGTACGACTGTGACTACCGGTTTCGGTCATGGGACCGTGCTCTCCGTCGCCGGCAAGATCATCGATGCGGTAAAGGCAGGAGCCATCAAACACTTCTTCCTCGTGGCAGGATGCGATGGCGCAAGGCCCGGAAGAAATTACTATACGGACTTCGTGAAGAAGACGCCACAGGATTCCGTGATCCTGACTCTTGCCTGCGGGAAATACCGTTTCAACGATCTCGACCTCGGAACCGTTGCGGGGCTTCCGCGCCTGCTGGATATGGGACAGTGCAACGACGCGTACAGCGCGATCCAGGTGGCTGTCGCCCTGGCAAATGCTTTCGGCTGCGGTGTGAATGATCTTCCTCTCTCCTTCGTTCTGTCATGGTACGAGCAGAAGGCAGTCAGTATTCTGCTGACGCTGCTTCACCTTGGAATCAAAAACATTCGTCTTGGTCCAACTCTTCCGGCATTTCTCTCGCCAAACATTACAAAGTTCCTCGTGGAAAACTATGGAATTGCTCCTATCACAACACCCGATGAGGATCTGAAAGCACTGCTCGACAAGTAAACACTTTAGTAGAAGATCGCCTTTGAGCATAACAACTCAAAGGCGATCTTTCAAAGTCTAATAAACAGGCTTATTCTTTGTATTTATGGCGTCCAGGATGAATAGTTGAAGATAGTCTTGTGCTTTCTGATTGCATAGGTCAATGTCTGCGCCGCGCCGCCCCAGCCATGTTCAACATTAGCTATCACGACATCGGACACATCAACCATCCACTCGTTTCGTCTCAGGATGGCAAAGCGGCGAGGGACGTTTTCAAGGGATGGATAGGTCGTGTCGTCATAATGAGACGCATCGACCTGATGGTCAAGATACGGAAGGACAAGGGTTGAAGTGATATGGGGGTACTTTTCTTTCAGTTTCCATACGACAGACGCGGCGGCTCTGTCGAAAGCTCCATAACCGCCCAGATAAAACTGATTTGCGCCGGCTTCGATCTGAGCCTCAATCGTATTGGTCAGCCACACGGTCAGGTCAGGAGTAATGCTTGTGTCGCCATGTCCGCAAAATGTAACTATCATATCAATTCCTCAAAATACCTCTATCCAAATTTGGCACAATTTGCATTCAAGTCTCCTAATAACCAAGTTTCATTCTGAGTCTATTGTTCTTCTGCTTCAAGCCCAATCATAAACGAACTGTTGAATTTCAACATGCTTTTTCGTGCAATTTTCATTGCCTCGACAGATTCCTCTGCATTTTTTATCTCTTTGAGGAGTCTCTTCTTTTCGCCCTTATCAGCTACGTCAGCCTTTAAGCGAAGTTCGACCAGCCCTTTTTCTATATCGGCAATTCTTCTGACATATTGTTCGTAGATTGTGTTGGAATACTCAAGATCATGTTCGTCATTAAGAAAGATCTCTCGCGTAGCCACCATGAGTTTCGCTGATTGGAGTATTGTGGCTTTCTTACCAACAATACCTGCAGCACCAACTGAACTCCCAACACCAGCACCTACTGTAAGCCCGAGAAGAGCTCCACCACCGACTACCGCTGCAGTTCCTCCAGCCATTCCTGCACCTCCAATCGCAATGGCGCCCCCTCCAAGATATGCAAGACACGCACTCGTGAGTGCAGCTCCGCTTAATCCAGCAAACTGTGAGCCGACAAGCGCTACAGCAATCGCGGGTGCAAATGCACCAGCGGTAACAACAGCGACAATGGTTACTATTGCGGTGATTGAAACTCCCTTCAACACATTTTTTAGAACCTCATTCAACTGTGTTGAGACCTTATTGTAGCATTTCCTAAGTCGGGTCACATATCCAGGTTGTATTACTGTTGTCGGCAATATTGAATTGAGGAACTTGTCACCTTCATCTTTTCTATACCCAATAATTGGGGTTTTTAATGTATTATACCTTTTGCTTGGAACGTCATTTCCCTTTTTATCTTTCTCGGTGCTAAGAGGATAATAGGGCTCAAACAGCATTGCTTCAAGAAAAGCAAGTCTTAACCAAGGTTTTGATGGATCGTTTTCTGAAATTCTTATGATAAGTTCTTCAAGCGAGTACCAATGTAGACAAGCATTATCATCTCCAACGAAGCGAGAAAATCCAATCTCCATATAATGCTTCCACTCATCTAACCATTCTTGCTTGAGAGAGATTGTTTTTTCTCTGTTGATTGACGGCATTGTCGCTGCAATGTCGTTCAAAGTCTTGAGATGTTCAAAATTGAAAAGGATTTCCGTTTGTTCAATGGTAAGGCCAAATCTGTCCATATCAATGTCTTCGCCAATCCTGCTATAAATTCTGTTATCGGTCTGATTATACGTATTCCTCTGGATTTCCTCATACATCTGCTTGATTTTGGAGACATTGCGGATTTTGAGAAAGCTTGCAGTTTCTGCTCCAAGAGCAACTGCAAATCTCCCAACGCCGACATAATTCACCGAAATCCAATACTTTTGTGTTACTACTGCCTCAGTAATGTCAACAGCAGTGAATACTCCCGTCGATATAGTGAGCATTCTCGTGAGCGTCGGATTATTATATGGTTTAATTCTTTCCCAACTAACCTCGCTGAATTGGCTGAGTGATGTAATTTGCTTATCCTTTACTTCCATAGCAAGACGGCGGATGAAGTAGAAGAGTCTGACTATACATTCGTTTGCGATTACAGGAACTGCTTGTTTACCGAGTTCGACAAGCACTCCAAGTTCGCTACGGAGATCAAATCTAATAGCAGTGTCTTTGATTATCTTGCCCTTTTCGTCATGCTGAGCGAAGAGTGTTCCATTAAACAATTTGGACAAGAACACGCTGAGCGAATTATCTTCAATTTTTAAGTCTATGAATCCCGGTAGGACAGACAATTCTTTTGCTAAAGACAGTATTGGTCCTGGAATACCCGTTCCTCCACCGAGTCCAGCAGTTGAGCTTGAGCCTGCAACGTCACTTACAAGATGAAAGAACCAAATGACCGTCCCTTTAAGCAATTTGTCTGGAATATCTTCTCCGATAAATATTCGGCTCTTTTCTGGAACTGGAACAATGATAAATTGTCCTGCCGTGTTAGTTCCATATGACATTCCGGTAAACTGTGTCAGTAGTGAAAAAATCAACCCGACTAATGTAGGGTGATGCGCAAAATCTCTGAGATGGTGTTGCAATCCCCCTCCAAAATCGGGGGTATTTCCATCCGCAGGCAAAGGGAACTTTTTCTCTAAAAAAGCTACGCACGAAGAAATGTCATCGTCTTTACAACCAAGTAGATTTGCTGTTTTCTTTACTATACCGTCAACCTGTTCCCGCGCTATCTCTCTGCCCTCGCTGAGGCTGAATTCACCAACCCACAGAATATCGAGGGATGCACATAAGACACCAGACGCAACAGATACAAGGTAGTCAAGCGCATCAGCATGACTTGAAAGCAAATCAATATTGGCATCAAGATCAAATATTGCCTGTTCATAATCAGTAATCGCAGGTGTTAGAATCTCCGGTACAACTGCGACTTCGACATTATCCTCTATTGGCATAGCCGTTAAGTTTTCATGTGCTTTTCCGGTTTTGGAATCCTTAACTCTTTCACTGTCAGATTTTTTGAATATCTTCATATCGCTTCTCCAAATTCCACTTCGAGCATGATTGTTCGATTGTCATGAACTTGTTTGAAAGACTGGCTTTTCCTGATATGCCGGTTTTATAAGAATGCAGGGGCAAGCATTCGTCCGCTCACCCCTGCTTTTCTTCATTATACAGCCTGTTTGTGAACATTTCAACGGCTGTTCCTGAAGCTCTCACTCCTCGTCAAAATCAGGAACAAGATCGAGCTTGTCATACTCCTCGTCCGTGATCTTTTTCAGCTTTTCGATGACGGAATCCGTCAGATCCGTGAGTTCGGCTTCGTCCGGGGCGAGGTACTTCCGCATGGAAGCCAGTTCTTCCAGCGTTTCTTTTCTGCTTCCGGCATTGTAAATGCAGAGAAGATTCAGCTCATCGTTTGAGAAATCCATATCACATCTCCATTTCCGCGCCTCTTCCCGGCGCTGCTGTTTTGGGTTTTCGTTCCGGCTGCGGACGGTGAAGCTTTTCGAGCACAGACGGCTTCTTGTCAGATTCTCTTTCCGGCTCTTTCTGCTTCGCACCGTTGTTGACAATCCCGTCGATCATCCCGTAATCGTCCTCCACAGCCATTTCCGCGTTCTTCAGGTAGTTTTCCGGGGGAAGGAACCCGGGAAGTTCCTTGAAGCCGAACGGATCAACGTAGTGACATGATACCTTGCCTGCCTGCCGCATCACAATGATGTCGCTTACCGAGAGGCTGTGACCTTTGAAATCCTCCGGGTGGGCGATATTAAACGTCTCGTACAGACTGTTGAGCCTGTCGTTGGTCGAGCCGTCCGGGAGATCACCCGCATAAACAGCGGCATAGTTTTCACGACTGACTTCCAAGCCCTGTTTCTCCAGGTATTCCGTTCCCATGAACCGCAATTCAGCGGTGGAAGCGTCCTGCCGGAGCTGATAAATCGCATAAGAATCTCCGGGATTGTCCGTGAACTCCTTTTCAAAGTCCCGCGGTCTGAAATCATCCTTCACCGCGTCCCAATCCTCTCGGGTAATACCGAAGATCCCGTCGTGCTGAACGATTTCTTTGCGGTCAAAAGCCATTGCCTCGGTGTTGTCGCCATACAGGAGATAGACGGTAACGTCACGCTCCATCAGTTCCATCGCTCGTTCCTTCGTCAGCGGCAGCATGTCCGCGTCGGTATATCCGAAAGCATTCATGCTCTCGATTGAAATCGCGGGATCGGGAAGCTCAACGGGATCAGCGGCTTTTTCCGGTTCCGGGTCTGGAATGTGGAGCGTCTGAATCACAACGTCAAACGGAAGATTGTTTTTCTCTCCCTCAAAAACGGCGACGGTTTCCGTCTCAAAGCCCGCTTTCTCTGTCTCCTTTGAAGGGGGCAGAACAGCGTTTGCTTGCTGGATAGCTTCCAGCAGGGATGCCGTCTGCTCAGGCGTATAGTTTACGGTTTCCTTTGGCTGGATACTATGCGCTTTCAGAATCTCATCCCTGGCAAGCCTCAGCGCGTCGCTCTGATTGGACAGGTCGATATCGGCCTCATTGACCAGCGCGTCTATTACGCCGCCGTCCAGCAGCTTCAGCGTATCTTTGTCATAAAAGCTGTAGTCATAACCTTCGGAGCCGATCTGCACATGGAGATACTGCTTCTCATCAATGAGAAACAGCATTTCACTCGGCTGTTCAGCGGCAGGCTCCGCTTTATCCAAACCGCGTTCTTTCATGATGTCGGCATAGTTGCGGTCAATATCCGTTATAAGTTCAGAGGAAGTCTTGTTGATCGTTTCAAGGGAAGCCCGAAGCTCTTTCAGTTCTTTATCCTGGCTCCAAGAGGCGATATACCCGAAGCTGTTTTCTCCCGTTGCGATGCCGTAATAGGCACAGACAGCGAATGAGACGCTTTCCGCCTCCACTTCTTCTGTGCGGCGGTCTTTCTGAACTTCAATTTGATCCGCGTCTTCCGGGGCAGCCACTTCTTCGGTTTTCTTGTAGTTGTGAAGTTTTGAATGTGCGATCTCATGCACAGCGGCGGAGACCGTCTGCACTTCACTCATTCCTTCACGGACATGGATGGACTGATTTGAGGTATCGAAGTAGCCGTCCATATTTTCAGCCATAGGCTCGATGGATATGGGAACCGGCGCGGAGCGTTTCAGTGCCTCCATAAACACATCGAAATTCTGTACGTTCCCGTGCAGATCGGAAGCAAGCTGCGGCAGAGGTCTCCCCTGCGTCTGGGACACATCGAAGACCGTAACCGGCTTGAACATCGGAATACTGATTTCTTTCTCTACGATTACAGGATTGCCGTCTTTGTCCAGCACCGGCAGCTTAGTGTCCGGGTCGAGCTTTTCTTCCTCGATCTTCTTTTTGAATGGGGTCGGCGCGATAATCTTGATTCCTTTTTCACCCTTCAAAACGTTCCTGCCAAACTGATCGTGCCATTTATTATAGCCGGCCACATGGGTGGCGTTGGGTTTCTGCAAATAGATCAGCATCTGATTGTTGACGCTGTAGTGATGAAACCTGCTCATGGTGGTCAGATACTGTTTGTATTTGTCGCTCTGGAAAAGCTCCTGGATTCCTTTTTCAATGGAATCTGTAATGTCTTTCAGGCGTTCTTTGGTCGTTTGCTTTGCCTGTTCAGGCATATAGGCACCTCCATTTCAGATTCTTTGGATGACCCGCTTGAACTTGCGGGCGCTGTCTTTGATATAGCCGTCGATCAGCCTGTTCTGCGCTTTAGTTTCGGCATAGGCTGTCACGGTGATCGTTTTTCTGCTCCAGTCGCGGGTATAACTGTCCGCTGCCACGTTGGTGATGTGATGAACCGCGAGGTAGTCCCGGAAATCCTGCATGGCCTCCTTGTCGTCGCACATGACCACATTCACATAGGTGCGCTCTTTGGAAAACCGGTTTGACAGCAGCACGGCAGCACAGCACCCAAACCCTCCGGCAACAGAAACGACGGCGATTGCGAGCGGACTGTCCGCGGACAGCACGTTCTTGATGAGCAGGAAATAGATGAAGTCAGAGACTGCGACGGTGATCCCGGCCCAGATACAGCGGTTACGTTGTACGAGGATGGTCTTTGCGGTTGAAAGCATGTTGTCCAGCAGCTTTGCGCCAAACAACACGGCGAAATACAGAACGGTTGTCATGTGTCCTCCTTGCAAAAAAGCTCCCGTACAGGTGCTGAGGCCCATACGGGAGCTTCGTTCGATTAGTCCTTGTTTTCTTTGCGTTCCTCTTCACGGGAGCACTGCCCGCTGACCGTAAATAGGCACATGATGAAAACGCCGAGCGTTCCGCCGGTCATGCACCCAAGGATGAAATACAGCATCACTTTTTCTCCTTGTCAAACTCGATGTGGTAAACGCTGTGCGCTCCATCGTCCTCCAGACAGATAAAGGCGTCGTAGCTCTTGCCGGTCTTTTCGGAATAGATACCGCTGACAAAAGCCTTTCCGTCCTTCAGAAGAGACGTGACCATCTTCTTCGTCAGGTTGATCTTCTTGGCATTCAGGAACTTATTGTCCCTCCAGAGCCCGAACTTGCAGTCATTGCGCTCACAGAAGAATCCGAGCTTGCTCTCCGTCACCGAGCCGCCGCAGCGCGGGCATTTGCCGAGCTCTTCACGACCGGAAGGAAAGAGGACTTCGGAGCCTTTGACGGGCTCATAAGTCCGGGTAAGCTCCGTCACCAGTTCGGAGATGTCTTTGAGGAACTCATCGGGAGATCCGTCGCCATGCTCGATCTGTTTCAGTCTGTTCTCCCATTCGGCGGTAAGCAGCGGGGACTGGAGCTGTTCGGGGAGCACGGTAATCAGCGAATTGCCCACCTGAGTGGGGATCAGATTCACATCTTTCTTGCTCTTGCGCCTCTCCACGAAACCGGTGGCGATCAGCTTTTCAAGAATTGCCGCACGTGTGGCGGGCGTTCCGAGCCCCTTGCGTTCGGCGTCATCCGGCATTTCTTTGGCTCCGGCTGTCTCCATAGCGGACAGGAGCGTGTCTTCCGTGTAATGTTTCGGAGGCTTTGTCTTGCCTTCTTTGATCTCGGCGGCAGTTGAGGTGAGAATGTCCCATTCCTTCAAGAACGGAAGGGGCTTGTCCTCCGTGTCCTGCTTCGCGTAGGACTTCCATCCGAGGTTGAGAACCTTCTTTCCCTTGGCGGTAAGCGGCATTGCACCGCAGTCCATTGTGACAACGGTTTCCTCATAGCGGTACGGCTCGCACACCGCCATGAGCACCTGACGTGCGATCAGGAGAAGAATCTCTCGCTCCCCAGCGGGGAGAGAATCCAAACTTATGCTTCCGGCAACAAGGGTCGGGATAATTGCATGGTGATCGGATACCTTGGAGCTGTCGCACACCTGACCGGAGAGGAAAACACTCGGAACGTCCAGCTCGCAGATCCCGCCGCAGCAGAGGACAAGAGCTTTTACACCATCCTCCATATCATCCGTCAGATAACGGCTGTCCGTGCGCGGATAGGTGCAGAGCTTCTTCTCATACAAGCTTTGGAGGTAATCCAGCGTCTGCTGCGCCGTGTAGCCAAGCAGTCTGTTTGCGTCCCGCTGAAGCGTGGTCAGGTCATAGAGCATAGGCGCTCTCTCAGCGTGTTCCTTACGCTCGACGGACTTTACGACGGTCTGCTGTCCGGTGCAATTCTCCCGGACCTTTTCAGCTTCTGCCTTATCGCTGTATTTTTCGCTGACGGCGGTGAAGTTATCGAACTCAGCAGACACCGTGTAGAACGGCACAGGCTCAAACGCGCTGATCTCCGATTCGCGCTGCACGATCATCGCCAGCGTCGGAGAAACGACGCGCCCGACGTTCAAAGTTCTGTGGTAGAGCACGGAAAACAGGCGCGTCGCGTTAATCCCCACCAGCCAGTCAGCCTTGCTGCGGCAGACAGCGGATGCGTACAGATTGTCATACTCCTTGCCGTCCCGCAGATTATTGAAGCCGTCGAGAATAGCCGAATCCTCCATCGAGGAAATCCACAGGCGCTTCATGGGCTTGCGGCACCCCGCAAGGTTATACACGGTACGGAAGATGGATTCGCCCTCGCGTCCGGCGTCGCAGGCGTTGATGACTTCTGCGACATCATCCCGGTTCATGAGCTTCTTCAAAACGGAAAGCTGTCCGGCCTTATCGCGGCTGACCGCGTACTGCCAGCTCTCCGGCAGGATGGGAAGATCAGAAATACGCCACTTGCTATACTTTTCATCGTAGGCGTCGGCAGAGGCAAACTCCGCCAGGTGACCGAGGCACCAGGAAACGAGATAACCACTCCCTTCAAAAAAACCGTCCTCGCGCTTTTTGGCACCGAGGACGGAAGCAATGGACTTAGCCACAGAAGGTTTTTCCGCAATCACAAGTTTATACATAGTCTGTTCTCCTTAATCGTTAGAATCGTTATCGTCGTTGGCTTCGTCCGTGTCCGGCTCAACCTCATACTCCTCGTCATCTTCGTCGCCGAAATCGTAATCGTCGAGATCAGAGCTGCCCTTGGTGTCCTGCTTGGGCTTACGGAACTTGAACCAATAGAGCGCCGCGCCGCCGGCAAGCACAACGATCAGAATGAGGGGAAGCATACTGCCGGAGGACTTCTTCTCCTTTTCGGCAGGCTCCTTTTCTTCCTTTCCGGGATCATCCTGAGATTCCGGCTTTGTGGTCTCCTTCGCCGGCTTTTCGGCTTCCTTGCCCATGCACTCGCTCATGTTGTTCTTGCAGACAGGGCAATCCGTATTGACTTCGCCGGCAACGCACTTGTCCTTGCAGATACAGGTCGGCGTCGTTTTTGCCGTGTCTCCGTCATCCATGAGGGAGAGCAGATCTGATTCGTCCACAAGATTCAGAAAATACACGTTTTCCGATTCCCCGGAACGGTCGATAATGATATAAAAGGTGTTTCCGGCCTTGGTCTGGACGGTGATGAACTGCTTATCCTTCACGACCTTTTCATCCTGAACGTAGTAAGATTCGTCCTGAAGAATGTCATCCACCAGCGTCATGTTGCCGCTCGGGGTAAGAGGCGTACCGCCTCCGCCCAGCAGAGAGAGGAAACCGGAAAGAATATCGTCCATACTGCCGATCTCTTCCGCGTCAATGTCCCAGGTGATCCCCGGAGTACCGCCGCTGCCGGTTGGCATCGGGACATTCTCAGTGGAGATGTCGATGCTGTCGATGGCGTCGGGCGGAGTGTCTTCGCCGTCTTCGTTTGATGCGTAGTAGCCGCCGTCAGAAGCGAATGCTGTCACGGAAACGACGGACAGACAGCACACCACCGCCAGCAGCATGGCAAACAGTCGGATCTTACTCTTCATTTTCTTCTTTTTCCTCCTCTGCGTAATCTACCGGCGTCGGAAATGCGGGATCGTTCTTTCTCTGTTCCATACGGTCGCGCAGTTCCATCAAATTCGCAAGCTGGTCAATGGTAAGACCGGTTTCCCGAACGATACCGACAATATCTGTGTTTTCAAGCCGAAGGATCTGATCGTCAAGTTTTTTCAGCTTTTCCTGCCAGGCTTCAATTCTGCTTGCAACCCTGGCTCTTTCGCTTTTCAGCTTTTCAATGCGCGGGTTCACATTTTGTCCTCCTTTTCATGGATTGGGGAGACGCCCGAACGACAGGAAATGCGCCTGCCAGTAACTTGTATTGGTCGAGGCGTACTGTATCGGGTCTCCACAGTGGATCATCATACTGTCGCCGACATATATTCCCACGTGGGAAGCGCCGGTAGTGTCATAGGTGCCCTGGAAAAAGATAAGGTCGCCGGGTTTCACATTTGCGGATGAAACGGACGTGCAGATACCGCGCAGCCCGTCCGCCCCGAGACGCCCGAAGTTCCATCCTACGCCGCAATGATTGCAGACCCAGGAAACAAAACCGGAGCAGTCAAAGGAAGTATCAGGACTGGAGCCGCCCCACACATAGGGATACCCGAGGTACTTTTCAGCCTCCGCAATCATCAGGGCAAACTGTTCGTCTTCCAGAGCCTCCGGGGGAATCTCATAATCCTCGTAATCGGCGTTGTAGTAGAGATCAACGTAATTGGAATCCGGGAATAAATCCGGCCTGTTGCCCAGCGTTGCCATATACATGGCGTACATGGAGAGCTGGCTTTCGGACATGATATAGACCGGAACATGCGACAAGTTGAAGTTTTCGAGCTTCACTTCGCAGATCGTGTAGGTGTACGGCACCTCTACGTCATATTCATACTGAACATATACGGTCTGCCCGGTGGATGGATCGGTTACAGGGGTGTAGCCGGTTCTCGTTTCCGTTCTGTACCGCGTCTCACTGGTTACTGTTTCGGTCAGAATATACTGTTTCTCGAAGAGCAGAGCGAGGGTACTGCCGATTTCATCAACCGTCCACTCGCCGCCCTGCAAGGCGGTAATCGCAGAAATCAGCACATAGGGATCGTGCTTGATTTCGTCCAAATCAAAGTGATACTCGTCGTAATCGTGTGTGCTCTCGTAATTTGCCAGCAGTTCCCGCAGATCATCTTCCATAGCGCAGTAAGCCGCCTCTGCCGAGAGCATATCCGCGTCCTCCAACGGATAAGTGGTTGTATTTACCGTGGAAGACAAACCCTCGAAGATCACGGAGCAAGATGAAACGATGGAGAGAATGAGCAGAATCAGAGCAACTATGCCGCCGACGATCAGAAAGCCTTTCTTGTGACGGGAAATGAACTCACCGACCTTTTTCGTGCCTTCCGCCGTTTTCTCTGCAGCCTTTCCGGTCGCCTCAGATGCCTTGACCGTTGTTTCAGCGCCTTTTCCGGCTTTCGCTGCCGCGTATTCCTTCTTGATCGCGCGTTTCTGCTGCATCTTGGTATGCGGGTTTGAAGAAAAACCTTCCGTCCTCTCATAATCCCTGTTTAGCGCCCGGACATTGGCCCTATCAGCCGCTTCCTCCGCTTTCGCCGCCTCCCGATAGGGTTTTTCCTGATGGGATCGGTGAGCGGTCTCCAACGTGCGGTAACTGTTCTCGGCACCTTCAGACATGGTATTCGCCGCTTCTGTGCCGGAATTGTCGTCATCGTTGGATTCCCGGATTTCCCGGTGAACGGTCAATCGGAGAGAATCCACGGACGCATCCTTGGAGAAGTGGGACAGCTTGGACGGTGGCTTTTTCTCTTCAAAAGACAAGCGCGTCGTGACTTTCCCATCATAGTCTACGACGCGCTTTTTCACAGTCTTTTTCGGTATCTTCTTTTCAGCCTTTTCGAGCCTGTCCGCTGCCTTTTCAGCTTTTTCGGCGGCTTTTCGGATTACGGGATCGGCAAGCTCTTCTTCTGAGAATTGGAGCCGCGGTGATCTCTTTGCCACTTAGAATCACCTCGCAATCTGCTTGGGAGTATCTTCTTGCCCCTGCTGCTCCTGCGGTTTCGTAGTCATAATGGAATAGAGCTCCGTATCTTTGGGGAAACGGTCAACGAAGGGAAGAATAATACTGCCGTAGAAAAGCAAGCCCTCGCCTTCGGAGGAATGAGTAACGTAGGAAAGCTGGTGCGACGAGATATTTAACTGTTTTGCCAGGATTGTCCTGTCGCCCGCGGCTTGGTTGAGCATATAGATATAGTCGCTGTTCTCAAAGATGTTTTCGACCTCGCGGGAGCTCAACAGGTCTTTGACATTTTGCGTGATCCCGGTGGGGACGCCGCCCCACTTGCGAAAACGCTTCCAAATCTCGACGGTGTACGCGGCGGTTTGCTCTTCTTTTAGAAGAAGGTGCATCTCGTCGATATAGTACCGGGTGGACTTGTGCGCCTCACGGTTGACCGTGACGCGGTTCCAGACCTGATCCTGAACGATCAACATGCCGATTTTCTTGAGCTGCTTGCCCAATTCCTTAATGTCGTAAGACACCACGCGGCTGCGGATGTTCACATTCGTGCGGTGGTTGAAGACGTTGAGCGAGCCTGTAACGTAGATTTCCAAAGCGGTTGCGATATACTGCGCTTCCTTTTCTTCCTGCTTCCGCAGCTCGTTGTACAGGTCTTCGAGGATTGGCATTTTCTCCGGGCGCGGGTCGTTCAGATAGTCCCGATAGACCAGCCGGACGCAGCGGTCGATGATTGTTTTTTCCACAGGTTGGAGACCGTCCTTGCCGCCGACGATCAGCTCACAAAGTGACAAAATGAAGTCGGACTTCAGGGACAAGGGATTCTCGTCGTCGCTGTAATTCAGGTTCAAATCCATAGGATTGATATAATCCTGAGAGGTCGGCGAGATCTTGATGACCTGTCCGTCCAGACGATCAACAAGAGGCCCGTACTCCGCTTCCGGGTCGCAGATAATGATGTCATCAGACGTGACGAGGAAGACGTTGGCGATTTCGCGCTTTGCGGAGAAGGACTTGCCGGAGCCGGGTGTACCGAGGATCAGACCGTTTGGGTTTTTCAGCAGCTTGCGATCCACCATAATCAAATTGTTGGACAATGCGTTCAAGCCGCAGTAGAGCGCTTCTTTGCCCGTCTGAAAGAGTTCCTGGGTCGTAAACGGTACAAAAATGGCAACGCTGGAAGTGGTCAATCCGCGCTGAATCTCCACCTGGTTATACGCGAGGGGTAGGCAGCTCATCAGTCCTTCTTCCTGCCGGTAATCCAGCCGGGTCAGCGCACAGTTGTATTTCTGTGCGATACTGGAAGCCTGAAACACATTGTTGTCGAGCTTCTGCTTGCTGTCCGCGATATTGAGGATCAAAAACGTGAGCAGGAACATTCTCTCGTTGCGGCTCTGCAAATCCTGAAGCAGCTTTTTGGCTTCATCCCCGTAAGTGGCAAGGTCGGACGGGATAATGTCCATATCGTAACCTGCACGGACTGCCTTTTTCTGCTCCTCAATCTTCATTTTCTGAAGATCGGTGATCTTGCGCTTGATGGTCTTGATTGCCTTAACCTGATCCACAGTCTGAATGTGCATGGACACTACCAGTGAGCTCTCCATCTCAAGGAAATCCGCCAGCATTCTGTCGTTGAGCTCCGGCGCGAGGATTTCAAGGAAGGAAATACTTCCGGTCTTGTTGCCGATACCGAAGCCGCTGCCGTTTTTGAACTCGAAACTGGACGGGACAATGAAGTCCTTAACTGACAAACCTGAGGGAGCCAGCCAGTCCCAGGAGAAATGGAAAGGCCGCTGCTCGTCCATGTGGAACATGTCGTGCATCAGCTTGAGCCGTTCATATCCGTTCAGCGAATCGGCGGAGACGCCGAGCCGCTTGAAATTGTTGAGGATGTCCGTCTCGATACGTTCCAACCGGGGTTTTGCGGTTTTCAGGTTTTCCGCTTCGATCCCAAAGGAAAGGTACTTCGTCTTCACCAGTCCGTTGTTTCCGCGTGAAAGCTGGTTTTGGAGCATCTGTGTATATTCCCGTCGAATACTGTCGAAATGATCGCCCTGCGGCGGGATGCTGATGCTTTTTGCCCAAGTGTCCTTCGTCGCCGACATATTCACAAAGGAAAGCTGAAACTTCACGGAGGAATCGAAGTAGTTGAGAAAGTCGCACCATCCGTCGAAGATTGCGGTCTTGTCTTCGTTTTGGTTTAACTGATAGTTAATGTCTTGAAACTGAATGGTTTTGGTGTAGTACCCATCCGATACCTTGCAGATACCGTCCGGGTACATCCGCTGAAAAGGAATACTGTCCTGCGCGGAAAGCTGTCTTTTGTCTTGTCTCTTGGCACGAGCGATAGCAGCCTCAATCTGCTGCTTTTCGGCTCTTGTGAGCTTTCTTGCCTGAGACAATGCGGTATACCTCCTTGTCGAGAGTGTCCTGCCGTTCAAGCACGGCGTAGAAATTGTTTGTCTGATAAGGCCGCTGTTTTGGCCTGAGAAACGCTACCTGTACGATGTTGCGGACGATCTTTTCAAGAGGCTGTCCGTTCTTTTCGTACATCCCGAGCAGGAAAGCCGGGAGCATGACGATCATCATACAAATCGCCGCGGCGCTGGCAGCGACGTGTGCCTTCAAAATGAAAAACAGCGGTACTCCGATCAGAGCGCCGCTGCCGAAACAGATCAACTGTCTCTTGGTTAAGTTGAAAAGAACCTTGGTTTTCACCGCGTTCAGGTCCTTCGGAACTGGAACGTATGCCATTTGCTTACCTCCGTCTTAATGTGCGTTGAAAATGCTCTTGGCGAGCGAACCGGTCTTAAACAGCGTGAAGCACAGCAGTACAGTGTAGCCCATGCAAGACCAGATTGCCGTTGAAATGTTGGTATCGACGATCATGTTTTGCACGAGAACCGCGTAGATCGCCACACAGACGATGATCAAAAATCCCTGGAATCCGAGAGCGAACAAGCTCCGCAAGTAGTTCTGTCCCATCTGACCCCATTCCCGGTTTGCCATAGTAGCCATCGGAATCGGTGCGACTGACGTTACGAGGTAAATCTCGATCATTCGACCATAAGCGATGAGGAAAATGCAGATCGACAAGACCCACATGGAAATGCCTACGATGAAAGACTGAAGCCAAAGCCCAAGCAGTTCACCGATGCCCATTTCCATAAGCCTCGCTTCCAGATCGGTAAAGTGGGAGGCAATGTCGATGTTCACATTCCCGACGACAACGCCGGAGGCATTGCTGACGACGGTTTGCGCCACATCGAAAACGCCCATGACGATAGTCCAGGTGTTCGTCACGATCAGAACGGCACAGGCCGTTTTTAAGATCCACTTGAAAAACATCCAGGTATCTACATCGTGGAGGTTATTTCTGTCCGTAATGAGCTGAATGAGTTCCATCGTCATAACGATAGCGAGAATTACGCCCGCGATGGGCAGTATCACGTTGTCTGACAATGATCGGATCATATTGTAGATGCCGCCATTCCAGCCCTGCGGCGTAGCGCCGACCTGCCCGGATATTTCGCCCACTTTCTGATTCACGTTGTCGAAAAGACCGCCGAGATTATCCATGATCCCGCCGACTAATATCTCTTTCAGCCATTCGGTAAACTTTTGCCATATTGCGTCCAAGCGGGCAGACCTCCTTTCCGGGGATGCCCTTTACAGGGCACCCCCATTGGTTTGGACAGGGTTAAATCAACCGAACAGGCCGGAGAGAAGCGGGACAAGCACGAGGCCGATGAGGGCAACACCGCCGCCGGCCATCAATTGTTTCATTCCCTGGCTCTTAGCTCCCGGATTGTCATTGCCGTAACCTTGGCGGCTAAGCATCCAGCGCCTTACCGTGTTTCCGCGGCAGGTTTCCGAATGCTCGCCCCGGAACCGTGCTTGCACATCGTCTGTGCACACGGCTCCCCATTTGTTATTCATCATAGTTCACCTCCGTGAAGTTTCCGATGGCACTCATGGCAGAGCGCTATCGTCTTTCGATTTCTCGAAATCATCAGTCTTTCCCAGAAATCCTTTCCGCTCAGGTCTTTCAGCCGGTGGACATGGTGTATTTCAATGTCTCTGTTTTCCGCGCCGCAGACTTCGCAGCGCCGGGCTTTCAGCCTGTCGGTCAGCCGCGTATCGCTGAAATACTTGCCCGTGACGGGTTTTTGATCCACCGAGGCGGGCAGTATCTCCGTTCTGTGTCTGAAACCTCCGTTGTAAAACAGTCTCGTGATGGTTCTGCCTTTTTTGTCGGTATAACTCACTCCGAAATCATGTCCTACCCGGTATTTTTCGATGATAAAGTGCTTGCTTGTCCTGTATTTCGCTCCGAATGTTTTGTACATGCTGTATTCCATGATATACCCGTAACTCGTCAGGCAGGATGCGTTGTTGGCTATACTGTAGTAGTTGTATAACCCCCGGATCTTGCTGTTGTAGAAGTCGAGTATCTCAAGGTCGTCGCAGTCCTTCATTCTCACGATCGGCATCGGACGCCATACCTCCGTGCCGTTGTGCATGACGATCTTCATTGCCTTGTCTCTCAGCAGATGTTCTTTTATCACGCTGTTCGAGACTTCAAGAGCGATTCTGCCTTTCAGATGCCTGATAAGTTTTCCTTCGCTGTCCCTTTTGGAGCTGTCCGTATCTCTGGCGTAAATCTCATACCCGAGGAAGTGCGCCTTTTTCTTCGCGTTGGTGATCAGCGTCTTTTCTTCGGAAAGCGTCAGTTTCAGGTTGTCCGCGAGGTAACGGCGAAAGTCTTCCTTGATCTTTTTGCAGTCTTCGAGAGAGCCGATAACGCCGCAAATCCAGTCGTCTGCGTATCGGATATACCGCAGTCTCCTGTAGTTCGGGTCCATCGGGTCGGAATACGGAATTTTCATCCGTTCCTGTTCCAGCTCCCGTATCTGTTTCACAAGGGCTTTCCTGTCAGCATCGTCTGACGCGGCTTTGAGGTGCTTGCGCAATATCCTGATTCTGGTTTCAAACCGGCGGCTTTCCGTTGTCGGATGCCGCTTGCTTCCTCTGTCGAATCCCTTCCTGTATTCTTCTACGAATTTATCGAACCGGTCGAGATATATGTTTGCGAGAATGGGACTGCACAGACCTCCCTGCGGGGTGCCGCTGTAGGTCTTATGGTAAATCCAGTTCTCCATATATCCCGCGTTCAGAATCTTTCGTATCAGTCTGAGAAAACGCTCGTCGTCGATTTTCTCACGCAGGATGTTTATCATCACATCATGGTCTATGTTGTCGAAAAAGCCTTTGATGTCTCCTTCGATGAACCACTTTGTGCCGGTAAAACTTCTCTGCATGTCGATCAACGCCGTGTGACAGCTTCTTTTCGGGCGGAAGCCGTGGGACGTGTTCTCAAACTGCCCCTCATATATCGCTTCGAGAAGCATCCGTATGACGTCCTGAAGCAGCTTGTCCTCAAAGGTCGGTATGCCCAGAGGTCTGAGCTTTGCCGGATTGCTTTTCTTCGGGATGTAGGTACGTCTCACGGGGGCCGGGTGATAGGACTCGTCGCGGAGGGACGCGATCAGCGCGTCGATCCGGGCAAGGCTCATGCCGTCCGCCGTGTTTTCGTTTACTCCCTTTGTCAGCGCTCCGTCGTTTTTCGATATATTCCGGTATGCGGCGAGATACAGTTCAGGGTTGTACAGATTGCGGTACAGATTTTTGTATCTGTAATCTTTCTGAGAATTGTGCGAACACAGACTTTTCAATAAATTTTCGGGATTTCTCAATGCCTCACGCACCATCCTTTCTGTTTATTGATACATAACAAACTTTCTCCCTTCGCCATGCGGACGGCTTTCCCGTCCTCGGACTACTATGGAGAATCCGTTACCACGCCGGATATTCAGGGCCTGCGCCCATAGCCTTGCGGCTTTCCGGCAGAGGTAATCTCCGTTTAGCAGAGTATTGAGGGTTCTGTCAGGTTGTCGATTCCGATTTCCGTCCTTCTGTGCTTATTGCACACGCGCCGCGGTAAATCCATGCCCTTTCGTCTTCTAGAGCGAAGAAAGGGTGCCGCGGTACGGCGAGTTCAGCTGTCTTACGCCGCAGTCTCAACAGGGACCACTTGGACTGTCGTTCAACCAGTATGGGCTTGAACCTCATACCTGACCTTGTCATACCGTTCAGTCGCAGTCTGACAGCTGACTGACTTACGGCTTTTCCGACGTGCTGTGTTCCCCGGTATCGGTTTCCCTCACGGGTAAGTCGGCTGACAACGGGATCCGCGGTGTTTCAGAGCATCCGCGAATTAAGGATTCTGTCCCGACGTGCTTCTTGCACGCACTCAAATACAATGCCGCGACGACACACACCGTCAGTGTGCGCGTCTTACGGACGCACCCAAAAGATTCACGACCCCCCACACGCCGAGACCGGCTCCGAGGGCGATGACGAGGGTCTGGAGAACGCCGATTGCGCTATTAAAAAATGCCATAAAATTCCTCCTTTGTGATGGAAAGTTTCAGTCGCCGGAGACGTCTTCTTCGTAGGTAACATAGCTGTCTTCCGGCTTCATTTTCAGATCGTGATTGAGGTACGCCTCGATGTCGAACGCATTCTTCGGATCTGCGTCCGAGGTGTACCGGTAGTTCGGATGCCGCGTGATGTCGTACTTGTCGGAGAAGAACGGACGGACGCCCCGCACCTGAAGGATGCACTTGCCGCCGTCCATGACCGCCAGTTCGTCCGGCGACAGCAATTCTTTTCCGAGCTTCTGATAGTTCAGGGAATGGGAAACCTCCCGCCCCCGGCTCTCGCCCGTGTTGTATGTGTCGATGGTCTCCTTGCCGAGGGAGGCCGACAGCTCTTTCAGCGTCGTGGGTTCTTTTCCGCCGAGGAACAGGGAGGTATCCATGTTGCCGATGATCGTGTCGGCGTTGTCTTTGTACAGGGCTTTCAGCTGGCTCTGCGCCTGAAGGATCAGGCAGGCGGAGATCTCGCGGGAGCGGATCGTCGCCACCAGCTTTTCGAGCCGTGGAATCTGCCCGATGTTCGCCGCCTCGTCGATGAGACAGCGTACATGGACCGGTAACCTCCCGCCGTAGAAATCGTCCGCTTTTTCGCACAAAAGGTTGAAAAGCTGGGTGTACACCATAGAAATTAAGAAGTTAAACGTGTCGTCCGTATCACTCATGATGAGGAACAGAGCGGTCTTTTTGTCCCCGATGGTGTCGAGCAGCAATTCGTCCTCCGATGTGAGGTCCCGAAGCTCCTGAATGTCGAACGGCGCAAGGCGCGCGCCGCAGGAAATCAAGATCGATTTTAATGTTTTGCCCGCGGCCAATTTGAACTTCTCATATTGCCTCACGGCAAAGTGATTCGGCTGTGCCTCTTTCAGCTCGTCGAAGAGGGTATCCACAGGATTTTTGAACGTCTCGTCGTCCTCGCGTACCTCCATCGAGTTGATCAGGCTGCACAGGGTGCTGAAGGTCTGTTCCTCCGCAGGGGCTTCGTAATGGAGATAGCCGATCAGGGCCGAATACAAGAGTGTCTCGGCTTTCACCCAGAAGTCGTCCCCGGATTTGGCGTTTCCCGTCGTGTTGGCGATCAGGCAGGTCACCAGCTTCAAAATGTCCTTTTCGGCGTGGATGTAGGCGAAGGGATTGTACCGCATGGACTTCGCAAAGTTGATCGTGTTGAAGATACGGACGCGGTATCCCTTGTCCAGAAGCATTTTCCCGCACTCCACGGCGACAGAGCCTTTCGGGTCCGTCACCACGAAGGAACAGGGGTACTTTTCGGAGTCGCACTGCATGAGGTTCGGCTTCAGGAAAAAGCGCGTCTTGCCGCTTCCGGAGCCGCCGATCACCAGCACGTTCTTGTTCCGCGCGGTTTTCGGATTCTTCGGGCGGTTGTTCATCGTCAGCGATTCTGACGCGGTCAGGATCACGTTGTTCCGGGGATCGGGATCCGTGTACGGCGCGATGTCCTCCGGCTTTCCCCATCGGGCGGAGCCGTATTCGGTGTCCTTGCGGAACTTCTTAGCGTTCTTTCCCTTGACGTAGACGGCCAGACGGAGCGCCCCGCCGA